>ERZ825159.3601-NODE-3601-length-10861-cov-3.042199_pt1 | contig 10861 bp, 5 predicted proteins | sample MGYA00519932_ERZ825159 | MGnify/ENA primary metagenome ERZ825159 (study PRJEB31778, sample SAMEA3449191) | human gut metagenome | biome: human gut; feature: human-associated habitat; material: faeces | place: United Kingdom | collected 2010/2012 ...
AATGTCGAGGCCTTCTGCCTCAAAATAATGGATCATCGCATTGATGGTCGTCGTTTTTCCGGTTCCGGGACCTCCGGTCAGGATCATAAGACCGCTGTATGCCGCCTCAACGACTGCCGTCTTCTGCATCTCATCCAGCTCGATCTGATATTTTTTCTCGATCTTTCCGATCCGCTTTTCGATTGCCTCACGGTCTTCCTCGCATGTAATATTCAGCTCATGCAGCATGCGCGCCGTACTCAGTTCCAGATAATAATACTGGCTGGCGTACACAATCCGCAGCGGCTCATCCCCTTCCCGTTCGGCCGGGAGCTCGCGGATGACCGCTTTTTTGTCGATTGCCATATCCTGCAGAGATTTCTGCATCCGCTCCGGTTCTACGCCGAGAAGTTCCTGCCCTCTCCGAAGCAGCACCGGTTCCGGCAGATAGACATGGCCTTCTGCCGTCGCCTGATTCAGCACATACGAAAGACCGCTCTTGATGCGGAATTCGCTGTCCACGGCAATCCCGATTTTTCCGGCAATCTCATCCGCCGTCCGAAATCCCACGCCTGCGATATCTTCCGCCATTTTATACGGGTTTTCCTTTAAAATCCGGTACACATTGTCCCCGTACTGCTGATAAATCTTTGCACCGAGATTCAGCGCAATGCCATATCCCGAGAGGAAAATCATCGCATTCTGCATTTCGGCTTTTTCTGCCACCTGCTGTGCAATTTCACGCGCTTTCCGCTCGCTGATTCCCTTTACCTCCGCGAGGCGCTCCGGCTCTTCCTCGATGATCCGAAGCGTATCGTCACCAAAGCGGCGCACAATTCTTGCCGCCAGCGCCGCACCGACTCCTTTGATCGCACCGGAACCGAGATACCGCTCCAATGCAACAGAATCCTGTGGAACTTTCGTCTCATAGGATTCAATGCGGAACTGCTTTCCATAGGCAGCATGTTCAATATAATCTCCGGAAGCCTCGATCAGCTCGCCCTCTCCGATCATCGGAAGCGTGCCGACGCATGTCAGCTCGCGCCCCTTCATGCTCAGATTCAGGACGGTATAGCCGTTCTCCTCATTTCGGAAAATAATGTGTTCTACGTAGCCTTCTACTTTTTCTTTTTCACTCATCTTTTATCAAAATTGGCTTTCAAATTCATTCATCACTTCGCGGTACTGGCCGGTTCCAAGCGCAACGACGCTCGCCGGATTTTCTGCTGTCACGGTATTGATGCCGGTCCGCTCCTGGATCAGCTCGTCCATTCCGTCAAGGAGACTGCCGCCTCCGGTCAGGATAATGCCGCGGTCGGAAACATCGGATGCCAGTTCCGGCGGCGTTTTTTCCAGCACGGCACAGATCGCGTCCGCAATCTGGTTTGTCGTCTGGGCAAGGGCACCTCGGATTTCGTCGGAGGAAACCGTAATCGTCGCCGGAAGTCCGGTGATGACGTTTCTTCCCTTGATCTCCATCGTTTTCTCCTCGGCCCGCGGATAAGCGGAACCAATCCGGATTTTCACTGCCTCTGCGGTCTGTTCTCCGATAAATACGTTGTATGTTTTCCGTACATAGCGGATGATATCCTGGTCAAATGTCTCACTGGAAATCTTGACCGAATTGGAAACAACGGTTCCCGCAAGCGAGATCACAGCGATATCCGTCGTGCCTCCGCCGATGTCCACGATCATATTTCCGCATGGTTTCGTAATGTCAATTCCGGATCCGATTGCCGCTGCCACCGGCTCCGGCACGATCAGCACTTCCCGGGCTCCCGCCTGGTACGTTGCCTCCTCCACAGCCTTCCGCTCTACTTCCGTCACACCGGACGGCACACAGATGCTGATTCTCGGTTTCCGGAATGCTCTTCTTCCCATTGCCTTCTGGATAAAGTAGCGCAGCATGCGCTCGGTGATCAGAAAGTCCGTGATCACGCCCTGCCGCATGGGCCGGACCGCCATAATATTGCCCGGTGTCCGTCCAATCATCTGACGCGCTTCTTCTCCAATTGCCCGTACTTTATCTGCATCTTTATCATACGCAACTACGGACGGCTCCTTTAATACAATGCCTTTTCCCTTGGCATAGACCAGGATGCTGGACGTCCCCAGATCAATTCCGATATCGGTCGTTGCAGCCATAGTAATCCCCTTTCCTGTTCTCTTTTATTTTTCTTTATTTTAATCTGTTTGAAATTTGTATAGAATAAGTTCGGGTTCAAAACACCCGAAACACAAAAGGATCGAATGTGTTCTGAACCCAACCCGCTTCTTATTATATACAATCCCTTTTAAAATGGAAAGGATTTTTTAGAGATATTTTTCGACATATTTTCCGGTGTAGGATACCGGGCTCTTGGCCACTTTCTCCGGCGTTCCGCACGCAATCACGGTTCCGCCGCCGTCTCCGCCTTCCGGTCCGATATCAATAATATAGTCCGCCGTCTTGATGACATCCAGATTGTGTTCGATGACAACGACGGTATTTCCGCCCTCGGACAGGCGATGCAGAATCTCCACCAGTTTATGGACATCCGCAAAATGAAGTCCCGTCGTCGGCTCGTCGAGAATGTAGATCGTTTTTCCCGTGCCGCGGCGGCTCAGCTCTGCTGCGAGCTTGATACGCTGCGCTTCTCCGCCGGACAGCGTGGTGGACGGCTGGCCGAGGCGGATGTAGGAAAGGCCGACATCGTACAGGGTCTGTAATTTCCGGAAAATCGACGGTACCGGCCTGAAGAATTCCAGTGCCTCCTCGACCGTCATATTCAGCACATCGTAGATGCTCTTTCCTTTGTATTTGACTTCCAGTGTCTCACGGTTGTACCGTTTTCCATGGCAGACCTCACATGGCACATAGACATCCGGCAGGAAGTGCATTTCGATCTTCAGGATACCGTCGCCGCCGCAGGCCTCGCATCGGCCGCCCTTCACATTAAAGCTGAATCTTCCCTTCTTGTAGCCGCGCGCCTTGGCATCCTGCGTTGCCGCAAACAGGTCGCGGATCTGATCGAACAGACCTGTGTACGTTGCCGGATTGGAACGCGGTGTTCTTCCGATCGGGGACTGATCGATGTCGATGACCTTATCGAGCTGTTCCATACCGATGATGTCTTTGTGTGCACCCGGAATCGTCCGCGCACGGTTCAGATCTCTTGCCAGCCGTTTGTACAGAATTTCATTGACAAGGGAACTCTTTCCCGATCCGGAGACTCCGGTCACGCAGGTCATGACACCGAGCGGGAAATTCACGTTGATATTTTTCAGATTGTGCTCTTTTGCTCCGACTACCTTCAGCCAGCCCGTCGGCTTTCTGCGCTCGGACGGAACCGGAATTTTCAGCTCTCCGCTTAAGTATTTTCCGGTGATGGAATTCGGATTTTTCATCAGATCTTCCGCTGTTCCGATCGCCACCAGCTCTCCGCCGTGCTCACCGGCTCCCGGGCCGATATCGACAACGCAGTCAGCGGCGCGCATCGTATCCTCGTCGTGCTCCACGACGATCAGGCTGTTTCCGAGGTCACGCAGATGTTTCAGCGTCGCGAGAAGTTTGTCGTTGTCTCTCTGGTGAAGACCGATGCTCGGCTCGTCGAGAATATAGGCGACACCGACAAGGCCGGAGCCGATCTGCGTTGCCAGACGGATTCTCTGCGCCTCACCGCCGGACAGCGATGCCGTTCCGCGCGCCAGGGTCAGATAGTTTAATCCGACATCCGCAAGGAAGCTCACACGCGCACGGATCTCTTTTAAAATCTGCTTTCCGATCAGCAGCTGCTGTTCGGAGAGTTCGAGGTTCTGCATAAACTTCTGCAGATTGTCGATGGAAAGGGATGTTACTTCAAAAATATTTTTATCTCCGACCGTCACACCAAGCGACGTCGGTTTCAGACGCTGGCCATGGCACGCCTGGCACGGGGTCACACGCATGAAGGTTTCGTATTCCTGTTTTGTAGAATCCGATCCGGTCTCACGGTAGCGGCGCTCTACATTTTTGATCAGCCCCTCAAAAGCCACATCGTACACACCGACGCCGCGCTGACCGCGGTAATGCACCTTGACGGATTTTCCGTTCGTTCCGTAAATCAGGATATCGTGGATTTTTTTCGGATATTCACAGAACGGAGTGGAAAGTGAAAAATCGTACTCCTCTGCCAGCGCATCGAGAACGGCTCTCGTATAGCTCGATTTGTCCGTGCAGGACTGCCAGCCGAGCACGGTGATGGCTCCGTCTGCGATGGATACGGTCTTATCCGGAATCATCAGATCCTCGTCGAATTCCATCTTGTAGCCAAGGCCGGCACAGCTCGGGCAGGCGCCGAACGGGTTGTTGAAGGAAAAGCTTCTCGGCTCAATCTCCTCCATGCTGATGCCGCAGTCCGGGCAGGAAAAGCTCTGGCTGAAGTTGAGCTGATTTCCGTCCATCGTGTCGACTACCAGAAGGCCGTCCGCCAGATCCAGTACATTCTCGACGGAATCCGTCAGACGTTTCTCAATGTCCGGTTTGACTACAAGACGGTCCACAATAATGGAAATGTTGTGTTTCAGGTTCTTATCCAGCGTGATCTCCTCGGACAGCTCATACTGGCTGCCGTCGATCATCACGCGGACATAGCCGCTGCGTTTTGCCTGTTCGAGCACCTTTTCGTGTCTTCCCTTGCGGCCGCGCACAACCGGCGCGAGAAGCTGGATTTTCGTCCGCTCCGGGAGTGCCATGATCTGATCGACCATCTGGTCCACCGACTGGCGGCTGATGACTTTTCCGCACTTCGGGCAGTGCGGAATACCGATTCTCGCGTACAGAAGACGGAAGTAATCGTAAATCTCCGTCACGGTTCCGACGGTGGAACGCGGGTTCCGGTTCGTCGATTTCTGATCGATCGAAATAGCAGGCGGCAGGCCTTCGATGCTGTCCACATTCGGTTTTTCCATCTGTCCTAAGAACTGGCGCGCGTAGGAGGAAAGGCTCTCCATGTACCGCCGCTGGCCCTCCGCATAGATCGTGTCAAACGCAAGCGAACTCTTTCCCGAACCGCTGAGGCCCGTAAATACAACAAACTGGTTTCTGGGGATATCGACATTCAGTGCTTTCAGGTTGTTCTCCCTGGCTCCCCGTATTCTGATAAACTCTTTTTTCTCTGCCATAACTGTTCCTCTTATTAATTGGAATCCCTGTCCGGACAGGGACAGGAATCTTGTCTCGTTTTCTTCCATTATAGCACACCGCCGTGCGTTATGCAAACATTTGTTCTATTTCTTTATCATCTTTTTACAGCAGAAAATCTGCCAGAATCACATTGCTGACGGAAATCCCATCGCGTGTCAGAGCTAGGCGCCCGCCGTGTTCCTGCAGAAGATGCATCGCTTCGTATTTCTTCAGAACCCCGCCGTATACGGCATGGATCTCCTCTCCAAACTTCTCCTCAAACTCCGCCGTCGAGATCCCTTGTGTCATTCGAAGGCCGAGAAACATAAATTCTTCCATGGCATCCTGCCGGGAAAGAATTTCCTCATCCTCACGGATCTTTTCCAGTGCTCCGCACGCTTTCAGATACAAAGATCGATCTGCCGTGTTCGTCCACCGGCGGTTTCTGAATAACGATGCCGCGGAAGGCCCGAACCCCAGATAATCCGTTCTTTTCCAGTAGCCGATATTGTGGCGGCATGCGAAGCCCGGCTTTGCATAATTGGAAATCTCATACTGGAAAAAGCCGTATTCTGCGAGGATTTCCGCCGTTCTGGCATACATTTCGCGTTCTGTGTCCTCATCCGGCAGATCCAGTTTCTGCTCCGCAAACGGGGTTCCCGGCTCCACGATCAGGCTGTAGGCGGAAATGTGCTCCGGAGAAAGCTCCGCGATCGTCCGAAGACTCTCTTCCCATTTCTCTTCACTCTGCTCCGGCAGACCTGACATCAGATCCACGTTGATATTCGCAAACCCGGCATCCCGTGCCAGTGCAAAACTCTCCTGAAATTCCACAAACGTGTGGATTCTTCCCAGCCGTTTCAGCTCCTCATCGTGAACCGACTGACAGCCGATACTGATCCGGTTGAAGCCGCCCTTCCTGTAACATTTCAGTTTTTCCGCATCCAGCGTTCCCGGATTGGCCTCCAGCGTAATCTCAGCATCCTCTGAAAAAACGTACTTGCTCCGCAGTTTTTCCATCACACGGGCGAGCATTCCGGCATCCACTGCGGATGGTGTTCCGCCGCCGAAAAAGACGGAAATCACTTCCCTTTCTGCCGTCTCTTCCGCTGCATCGATTTCTGCCAGCAGAGCCTCTTCATACTCCTTCTGCATTGCTTTCGTGCCCGGTCCCGAGACAAAATCACAGTAGGCACATTTCCGGATGCAGAACGGGATATGCACATAGAGTTCCAGTGGTTTTCTTTTTTTATTCATTCTGCTTTTCCTCCGTACGATCGAAAGACCGGCCCCTGCGCTCCCGCAACAGCAGGCGGCGCCGACAGGCCGGTCTCATTTTTATCTCTTAATTTTCATCCAGTTTCAGCACGCTCATAAAGGCTTTCTGCGGAATCTCCACGTTTCCTACCTGGCGCATCCGCTTCTTACCTTCCTTCTGCTTCTCCAGCAGCTTCTTCTTTCGGGAAATATCGCCGCCGTAGCACTTGGCGAGGACGTCTTTGCGCATCGCGCGGACGGTTTCTCTGGCGATAATCTTCGATCCGACAGCCGCCTGGATCGGGATTTCGAAGAGCTGCCGCGGAATCTCTTCTTTGAGCTTCTCGCACATCTTTCTTCCGCGCTCGTAGGCAGATCCCTCGAATACGATGAAGGACAGCGCATCCACTTCTTCTTTATTGACGAGGATATCGAGTTTTACAAGCTCGCTTCTCTCATAGCCGAGCAGCTCGTAGTCGAATGACGCGTAACCTTTGGAGCGGGATTTTAAGGCATCAAAGAAATCGTAGATAATCTCATTCAGCGGGAGATGGTAATGAAGCATCGCACGCGTCGTCTCCATGTATTCCATTCCCTGATACTGGCCTCGTCTCTGCTGGCAGAGCTCCATGATCGGTCCGATGTAGTCGGTCGTCACCATAATCTCTGCTTTTACCAGCGGCTCTTCCATATAATCAATCTCGGACGGGTCCGGCAGATTCGACGGGTTGGTCAGGTCAATGACGGTTCCGTCGGTTTTGTGAACCTTATAGATAACGCTCGGTGCGGTCGTCACGAGATCCAGATTGTACTCACGCTCCAGGCGCTCCTGAATAATTTCCAGGTGAAGCAGTCCAAGGAAACCGCAGCGGAAGCCAAAGCCCAGTGCTGCCGATGTCTCCGGCTCGTAGAAGAGGGATGCATCGTTTAACTGCAGTTTTTCCAGCGCGTCGCGCAGATCACCGTACTGTGCGCCGTCGGCCGGGTACATGCCGCAATATACCATCGGGTTGACTTTTTTGTAGCCCGGCAGTGCTTCTGCACACGGACGGTCGGCATCGGTCACGGTATCACCCACGCGGGTGTCGCGCACGTTTTTGATGCTGGCGGTGATATAGCCTACCATTCCGGCGGAGAGCTCGTCGCACGGGATCAGACGGCCTGCGCCGAAGTAGCCGACCTCGACAACTTCCTCGACAGCGCCTGTCGCCATCATGCGGATTCTCGTTCCTTTTTTCACGCTTCCTTCCATCACACGGCAGGAAATGATGACGCCGCGGTATGCATCGTAGACGGAGTCGAAAATCAGTGCTTTTAACGGTTCCGTCGGATCACCTTCCGGTGCCGGAATTTTCTGTACGATCTGCTCGAGCACCTCGTCCACGTTCAGGCCGGTTTTTGCGGAAATCCGCGGAGCATCCTGCGCTTCCAGTCCGATGACATCCTCGATCTCTGCAATTACACGGTCCGGCTCGGCGCTTGGAAGGTCTACTTTGTTGATGACAGGGAACACATCCAGGTCATGGTCAAGGGCGAGGTAGACGTTGGCAAGGGTCTGCGCCTCGATACCCTGCGATGCATCGACAACGAGCAGCGCGCCGTCGCATGCGGCAAGGCTTCGGGAAACCTCATAGTTGAAGTCAACATGGCCCGGGGTGTCAATCATATTTAAAATGTACTCCTCGCCGTCGGCCGCTTTGTATACGGTACGGACTGCCTGTGCCTTGATCGTGATGCCGCGCTCACGCTCCAGATCCATATTGTCCAGCACCTGATCCTGCATCTCACGCTCGGTCAAAAGGCCTGTTTTCTGAATAATACGGTCCGCAAGGGTTGATTTTCCATGGTCGATATGGGCAATAATACAAAAATTACGAATTTTACTCTGATCTATTCCTGACAAGTTTTTTCCTCCTGCTTTTTCCCTACGATACCAGATTGCTCCATATTTCGTACTCCCGCAATCTGTCTATTTTGTATGATACGAAATTCCACTCAAAAAAGCAAGATAAATTTATCCGCCTGATGCCGGACTTTTGCCCGACAGAACCTTATGCAGGATATCCGAAAACGGCCCCATTGCATTTTTCACCTCCTCGACCGTATTCGTCTGCGCACCAACCTCGAGAAGAACAGATCTCGGGCGGAGATGGAGGTTGTAGCGGTAGCCTTTTAAATAGATACAGCGTGAAAAGCCGGGATAATACTGTTCTGCCTCATACTCCATCTGAAAGGAAAATGCAAGGTTTTCCGCCTGATACGGATTTGGCAGGCTTGTCAGTTCGCCGCTTTCTTTCGTGCGGGAAAGGCCGTTGAAAAACATGATCTGCGCGGTCGGCTTTCCGTTGATTTCTGTCACAAGACGTTTTGAACCATTGACCCCGTCTCGGTGCAGGTCGATCACGACCTGAATGGACGGGTGTTCTTCCAGCGCCGCTGCGATGACCGGCTCCGCGTAGTTGTAGGCGCGGCTCCGCTCGAGACAGCCTTCTTTCATGTCAAATGCCTCTGTAATATGAAGCACTTCGTATCCGTACTGCTTTTCCAGAAGCTCCTGCAGATCATCACCGAGGCCGATTACCGTGTCCGCTCTTTCTCCCGGACGGGAATCGGCGAAGGTTTCCTGCGAATGGGTATGATAGATCAGAATCTGCGGGCCTTCGGCATTTTCCGGCAGGGTCAGGTCTTTTCCGAGCAGGGTGCTGCCGTCGATCTCGCCCGGCAGGACCGAAGTGTTGGGATCGACAACGAAGAAGCGGTTCAGGAGCGCCTGCGGGTCAGCAAGAAGGTCAGGGGAAATTGTCTCCTGAATCGTGTCGGCCTCCGGGTAGAGAATCTCACGCGGTGCGCCGCCGGTTTCGATGGTCTCCTCCGGGACAGACTGCGGCGCTTCGGGTTCTGCCGTTGATGCCGACTCTCCGGCTGCCGGTTCTGTGATTCCTGTTTCCGTCTGCTCCGGCTCCGTGATTTCCATTCCATCTTTTTGAGTTTCATCTTTTTGAGTTCCATCCTTTTGATCTTCCTCAGTTCCCTGCTCCTTCGATTCTGTCTGCCCTCTTTCTGCTCCCGGTCCCGGATTCGAATCCTGCTTCGCCGTATCCGTTTCCGCTGCTTCTGTCCCGGCAGACAGCGTATTCTCTGCCGTGCTTCCCTCCCGAAGCGCCGGTATCTGATCCCGCACTGCCGCGAGGAGATTTTCCATCCATCCCCTTCCGTCCTCTTTTCCGTCATAAAAAAGAAGCGGCATCATCACATCCACGGATAACTGCTCCGCCTGTGCTGCCGCCCGCTGCAGCAGAACTTTCCCCTCTGAGAAATGATTTTTCCGGAGAACCGCTGCACTGCGGAACAGCAGTATACTGCAGGACAGGAAAAGACATCCCCATCCGAACCATCGTCCATTTCGCCTGGCATTCCACATATTATCACCATATTCATGATATGTTACATTTCCCCGGAAAATGCCTGATTCATACCTGCCGCAAGAACCCCGGCCAGGCGGCGGACCATCTCGTCGATCTCTTTTGTCGTCACGTAAAGGCTTTCGAGCGCCGGTGAAATGACTTCTCCCAGAAATTCATCCATCTCGGACTCCTCCAGCGATTCCAGAACGCCTGCGACGGCATCGTGGACGATCGTTCCTGCCCCTACAACGGTCGGCACACCGATTCCGATGACCGGCACGCCGAGCGTCTCCTGATTTAAAGCATTGCGGTGGTTTCCGACGCCCGAGCCCGGCCAGATTCCAGTGTCGGCAAGCTGGATCGTACAGTTCAGCCGGTGAATACTGCATGCGGCAAGGGCATCCACGGCGAGAATCACATCTGGATGGGTCTGTTCTGCCGTTCCGCGCAGGATTTCCACTGCCTCCATGCCCGTCTGTGCCATAACGCCGGGAGCAAGGGCACTCACTTCCCGGCCCTTCTTTCCGTAGGTGCGCACCAGATGGCGCGTAACGTTAAGCTGCTCTACCGTCTCCGGCCCGAGCGCATCCGGCGTGATGCCGCGGTTGCCAAGGCCGGCCACAAGAACGGATCCGCACGCTTCCGGCACCATTTCCATCAGACAGTGGGAAAACTCCTCCGCCGCTTTCCGGCTCTCCTCCTCGTCTGCCGTCAAAAGCAGCGGCGCTTCGATCGTCACATACGTCCCTTTCGGCTTTCCCATCATTTTTGCACCCTGCTCCGATGTGATTTTCACAATGGTTGTCTGAATTTCCGCCTTTCTTTTCTTCTTCTCAATCTCGACCCCGGAGATCTCCACATGGTCCCTCTCAAATTTTTCCTGATTCTCCATCGCCAGGTCTGTCCGCACCCTATACTTTCCTATCATACTTTTCTCCTTCTCCTGTATTTTTGTTGTAGTTTTTGCAATTTTTTCAAAAATATGTATTGACAAACCATACGAAATATTATAAGATAACAAAGCATGTTTCAGTGGAGCGCCCGTGTCTGTTCCATTGAATAACATCCCTTAAATCAC
>ERZ825159.3604-NODE-3604-length-10858-cov-3.494863_pt1 | contig 10858 bp, 6 predicted proteins | sample MGYA00519932_ERZ825159 | MGnify/ENA primary metagenome ERZ825159 (study PRJEB31778, sample SAMEA3449191) | human gut metagenome | biome: human gut; feature: human-associated habitat; material: faeces | place: United Kingdom | collected 2010/2012 ...
GCTGATAGCGAAAATACTTCTCGCATGGTGCAGATTAATTTTGCTACTTATGCGTTTGGCTTCACTATCGCTCCTGCTATGTACATGAACAACGAAATCGGCATCCAGAAGGATTTCGAGACTAAGTTGATGAAGTACATCTACAAGTTTGCTCAGAAACTTGATGAAGCAGCTCTTGCTAAGCTTGCAGCTGAGAAGACAAAGGTTATTAAGAACCCGCTGCTCTACGCAAATAAAGAAGGTACAATCAACGCAAAGTGGACTGAGCGTGAGAACATCTTTGGTGACCTTGACCCAATTATGGCAGCCAATGACTTCTTCGGCCAGTTGCACATCGTAGGTGATGCCGGTGTTGAGTCAATTATGCGTAAGCTTGCTCAGCATGGTTTGTACAACGACGTTAACAAACAGAATGAGTTTGGTAACAAGATTGTACACTTGACTAACAACATGGCACTCGACAGTAAGAAGTATGCTCAGGGTTATGCTATCAATTCAGGTTCTCTCGGCTTCATGACACGTTTCGAGCGCGATTGCTTGCTCGGTACAGTATCTGGTGATGGCCATGAGTGGGGCATCGCAACTTTGCCACTGTTGAATATTCCTTGTGGTACTTACTTCTACGATTCTGTTGGTGATTATCACGATATCGCAGGTGCAGCTACAGCTGATATGGTTCGTACCCGTAAGGAGCACTACGGCTTCGCAGTTGACGTCGCATTCCTTACTTCTTTCAATAGCGATTCTGAGACTTTGGCTAGTCCAATTATTGCTTTTGATATTTCAAGCGAGAATGCTAATTATGCAGTGCCTGTACAGCAAGTTGTTGCTCCTCCGACACAGGCTGGTTCTTCAGCCGCGTAATCTTTCTTTGGGTGAATATCTAAATATAAATCTAGAAGAAACTAGTAATAGCTTTTAGTTGTTATTAGCTTTGGATGGGTCCAGCGGGAGGACAGACTTAAAAAGTCTCGTTCTCCCGTTTTTACTTTAAACTGAAATGTAATCATGATAAGAATTGCAGATATACAAGATAAAATGCTCCATCTAGTAGGATGGAAACAGAGTTATGATTTGTCAGATATTATGTTATCTAGCAATTTAACTCAGACTGAATCAGGCATGTATTTTCAGCAGATTCATCCTCTTCTTACATTGGATAATTTACGAAGTATAGCTCCTGATTTTCAGAACTATAATTGGCAGGTATATGATGCGAATAAAGCTTATAAATCTGGAGAAGTAGTTCGAATAGATGATTCTCTATATAAAGCTCTTCAGGATGTTCCAGCAGAAACAGATATTCTAGATTCTGAGTATTGGACAGAAACAAATCCGTTTTCAGAATGGCTTGAAGAGAAAATCAAGGCTAGTATCGTGAAACTTGTTAATAAGTTTATCAATATGAAATTAGCTGATAAAGCTACAAAGTCTCTCATCGAGAACAAGATTCTGTTTGATGGTACTGGTAGACTTACTAACAAGATTGAAAATCGCAATAGATTAGTAGGTTTTGAGATTGACACAGTTCGCTCTAAAGGCGTTACAGTTAAAATTGATAAGATTGGTCTTCAGATGACGGAACCAGGTTCTTATACTCTCTATATTTTACATTCTAGTAACCCAGAGCCAATTTACACTCTTACTTTTGAGAAAACCAAAGCTAATAGTCTTGAATGGTTTAAGCCAAAAGATGATATTCTGCTGCCTTACGAGAGCGCTAATACTGATGCCGGAGGCAGCTGGTATTTAGTATACAAGCAGTCAGAACTTCCTGAAAATGCCCAAGCTGTTTATAAAGACAGAGACTGGTCCACTGGTCCATGTAAAGCATGTTCTAGAAGTGAGTTTTTAGCTTACCAGGCTTGGTCTAGGTACATAGAGGTACATCCATTCTACATATCAGAGGACGAAGAATTTGACCCAGAGATAATGAACTTTACTTATGATAAGAACTATGGCATTAATCTTGAAGTCTCAGCATACTGTGACTTGACAGATTTTATTATTAAACAGAGAGCTATGTTCCAGGATGTACTCTCAAAGCAAGTAGCTATAGATTTCTTACGAGAATTCGCCTACAATCCAAATGTTAGAACTAACAGGCATTCTATCAATGCGTCTAAGTTGGATATTCTGACAGAATTAGATGGCGATTCTAATAGTATGAGACAATCTGGACTTTCATATGAATTGGATATTGCTTTAAAAGCTTTAAGTATTAGTACACAAGGACTAGATAGGGTATGTCTGCCGTGTGTGAATAACGGAATTAAATACAGGTCTATATAATGGCTGCATCTAAGTATTATGGCTTATCTATTAGAAACTTAGCTTATAGATTAAGAAAGTTTGATGAGGTCCTTGGTAAGGAACTCGTTAAAACTGTACTGGCTCATGAGCAAGAAATCATAGAGGCTATTACTGAAGACCAGCTTTATGAAAGAGGTGTAAATGGAGATGATGTTGAAATTATGACCTATGCTCCGTATGCTCCAAGTACAGTAAAACGAAAAATCAGAAAGGGACAGCCTTATAATAGAGTAACACTTAGAGATACTGGTGAATGGTATAGGTCTTTAAGGCTTGTGTATGATGTTGATGGTTTCTATCTAACAAGTACTGATGACAAGAATAAGTATTTAAAAGATAAGTATGGACCAAAAATTCTCAAGCTTACAAAAGAGAACTTAAAAAATATCATATATAAATACATAAGACCAGAATTGTCAGTCAAACTTAAAGAATATTTACAGAATGGCACAGAAGAAGAATAATGTAGAACGAAGCATAATTATTCCGATGAAAGAAAATCCGGTATTACTAGATAAAGTTATACAGGATATTCAGAAAACATTAGGAGAAAAGCTTAAATGGCTTGATTATGCTTTTGGCCGTTCTTATAAGTTGGTTGAACACCAGGAAGGCGGCGGAAAATTTATATATCCAGCAGCATATATTGGAAAATCTGAATATGCTTCTTTGCTTCCAAATGACCAATATGGTAATTTCTGCTGGTTTGATATTTATGATGCTCAGAATATTACTCAAGTAGTTCAATCTACACCTCAGTTTACATTCTCAGGAGCTATAGTTTTCTGGTTTAATCTAGATACTATTTTTGCTGATAATGATGCTATGTATTCAGAAGAGGTGAAAGACGAAATTATTAGAGTTCTTACTACTCCAGGTCTCATTAAACAGACAGGTAGGCTTACAGTCGATAAAGTTTATGAGAGATTCGAGAATATCTATAAAGGATATTCACTTGAAAAGATTTATAACAGCTATGTTTACTCAGGTCAAGATATTCAGTCTATGGATAAGTTATTCTTTATGCACCCATATTCTGGACTGAGATTTGAGTTTACAATAACAACAAGAGAATTATGTCAACGTTATATCAAATAATTTTAATTGCTCTATTTTCTGCTTTTATAGAGCTGTTTATGAGCAAATCAGGTTTTAGATATTGGCTTAGAGACCAGTGTGACGATATAGGTTTTACAATTGTAGCTAAAATGCTTGATTGTGACTTTTGTCTGGGTTTCTGGCTTAGTGTTATAATATCGATTGCAATGGTACTGATTACGCTTGACCCATCGTATATCTATGTGCCAATATTTGCAACTCCTATAATAAGATTTTTAGTATGAAAACAATATCCTTAGCTAATAGAACTATAAAGTTATATGATTCAATTGATGAAATGCCGATTGAAAATTTCCAAAGATATAATAAGTATATTATTATAGACGCTGGACTTGGCTCAGACATAGATTCAGTTGATGAGCACATAGTACAAATTGCAAAACTTATTAATTCTGGAGACAAGAAAAAAGCTATGCAAGAATTGCAAAATATGAGACAAAACATGCACATGATTGTGAGTGGAATATCTCCAAGGTATATGGCATTTGCTGCTCTCGTATATAGTATTGATGGAAAGAAAGTAGAAAGCCGGTCAGATACTAGTTTACAAGAATTATTATCTGATTTAAATAAGGCGAAGCATAGTGCTATTATAGAAACGCTATTTCAGTTGAAAAAAAAACTTTCGACAGAGCTAGAAACTTATTTTCCAGATAATTTTGACTCAGCAAAAGAGAAAATGATATATGAAAAGATTAAGCAGAGAACAATCTTGCAGCTAAAAGGTATTATAGAAGACAAAGAATATACCAAAGAGATAGCTGATGTAGACTTGTCTCTGCTTAAATCTTATAAGCCGGGAATATTTACTGGTGAAAATTCATTTGAATTAAAATATGACAAGCAGTTTGAAAGTTTATGCATGTTAGTTGGTCAAAAAGCTAATTTAAATGCTAAACGTATGACTGTTCTTCAATTTTATACAACCATTAATAATATAAAAGCTCAGCTCGATGCTGAAGCTAAAGCTTATAAACGAATTAAACATAAATAATTATGGCAGATGACGTAATAAAGGAAAGTGACCTCATACAGTCCGACGGTTCCATAGATAAAATCACGCAATCTTTGGAACTGCTTATAGATAGCTATGGAGATATGGTTGCTGCTATAAAGAAAGGTTCTTCTGAGATGGTAGAAGCTATAAAGAATATGAGTACTTCTACCAAAGAAGGTCGTGCGGCTTTAGATGATGCGGCTAGAGCAGCCCAAAGATTAGAAAGAGCGCAAAAAGAATATGAGTTTGCGCAGACTGATATAGGTAAAGAAGTAGCTGATTTAAAATCTAAAACAGCTGCTCTAAATAGAACTACAGCTGAGAGCAAGAAAGCACTTGAGTTGCAAGCCGGTTCTTATGAAAGAATTAGAATACATCTCAAGCATCTTATCGACTTATATAAAAACATGTCAGCCCAGCAAAGAGCTTCTAGAGGTGATGATGTAATTCGTCAAATTAACGAGCAGAGGTCTAAGCTTGCAGCTATGGATGAGCAACTTAAAGCTCATGTTGCACAGATTTCTAGAGTACAGAAAGCTGAAGAGAAATTAGCTTATCTGCAGTCAGAAGAAGGTCAAAGATACCTCGAATTGAAAGCTAAAATTCGAGAAGTGATGGCTGCTCACACAGCTAATAGAACTCAGGTTGATACACTTACGCAAGCTCAGAATAGATATAACCAAGCAGCAGATGCTACAAATATCCAGATTAAAGAGTTGGAATTACAAACAAAAACTCTTAATCAGACTGCTAAATATCAGGCTCAAATTAATCAGTCTGCCGAAGGCTCTTATAATAGATTAGCAGCCCAGTATGCACTTAACAAGATTAAGTTAAATGCTATGTCGGCTGCCGAGCGTTCAGCTACTGATACTGGTAAAAAACTTGAACAAGAAACTGCTGCTATATATAAAGAAATGATACGACTCCAGGAAGCCACTGGAAATCACAGACTTAGTGTAGGTAATTACGCTAAGTCGTGGGATGGTCTTGGAGTATCTGTATCTCAGGTAGTTCGAGAACTTCCTGCTGCGGCTGTATCTCTTAATACATTCTTTCTTGGTATCTCTAACAATATTCCTATTGTAATTGATGAGATTAAGAAAGTAAGAGAACAAAATAAAGCTTTAGCAGCAGAAGGTAAGCCAACAGTGTCTGTTACTAAGCAAATCATATCAGCTTTATTTAGCTGGCAAACAGCTCTCGTAGTAGTATTGTATGCTTTATCAGCACACGGTAAAGAGATTCTGCACTGGATTCAAGTTATGTGGTCAGGTCAAAAGACTGTTGCAGATATGGCTGATGTAGTTGATAGTGTTGATGAGGTTCTGACAAAGAGCACAAAAAGTTTAGGTGAACAAATAGCAACTCTTAGAAAGTTATCAGTTGAGTGGAAGAATTTAGGCGGAAATTTAAAAAAACAACAGCAGTTTATAAAAGATAATCAGTCTGAGTTTAACAAACTCGATGTTTCAATTAATAATGTTAATCAGGCTGAGAATCTTCTTGTTGATAACACTGATGTATTTATAAAGGCTCTATATGCTCGAGCTAAAGCCACAGCGGCTATGCAAGTTGCAGCTGAATATTACGGCAAGGCCATTGAAAATCAATTTGATTTTGAGCAAAATTGGAAAGATAAGGACCTTAAATGGTGGCAAAAACTGGCAGCTGGTGGCATAACCGGTCTCTTAGGATTCAACAAAGAAGAAACAAAAGAGACATATAAGCATATAAGAAATAAGCGAAAAACGCAAGTTGAAAAAGAACAAGAGTATAATGAGAATTTTGCCGATAAAGCTGTAAAAATAGCCGAAAATCAATATAAAACCATTGATAAGATATACAAGCAATTAGGCTTAGATACAGCTCACAGAGAAGATAAAACTCGTACACGTACACCTCATGAGCGAAATTTAACTGATACAATCTGGAGAAATGATTTAACAATTCAGAAGAAATATGAGGCTAGTATTACTGCTTTACAGCGAGATGAGTTTAAAAAGCGTAAGCAAGAAGCTGTAGATTCTGCTGAAGCTACAATCAGAGAGATGCAAGAGAAGTTCCGTAAAAATGAAGTTTTCTTAGCAGGTAAAAAGGGAAATAAGCCACTTACTGATGAGCAAAAGCAACAGGTTAAAAAACAGCAGGAAGAGCTCACAGCTATCATTGAGAATACTCAAAGAAAACTCAATCTTGATTTGCAAGATATAGAGGATGAGCGCCAAATAGATAGTATGACTAAACTTCGTCAAACTATGAAGTTTAGATATGATACTATCTCAGCTGAGATTGAAAAGGAGAAAAAGCTTAGATTACAGCAGTTCGATGACCGCGAAGCAGCTTATACTACAAAGGCTGCTATTGTTTCAGAAGATGACCAGACAGAAGCTGAGGTTACAAGTCAAGCTACTCCTGAACAATTAGCAGCTTGGCACAAAGAAAGAGCACAAATCGAGGCGAAATACGACCAGATTATTCTTGACTTGCGCGCTAAGGAGATACAAGAACAGTTGTATCTTGTAAAGAAAGGCACTCAAGAAGAAAGACGATTACTTCTTGAACAAGTTGAGAATGCTAGAAAGTTAGCTTTAGCTCAAAATAGAGCTAAGCCGGTTGAGCAGCAAGAATCTGAGACTAGTATTAATGCTAAGTTTAATAAACAGAAATTATCCATATCAGGTTCTAATAGATTGCAAAATTTCCAGCAACAACAAGCTTTGGCAAAATCTGAATTTGATTTAGCCGTGCATACAGCTGATGAAATTAAAGATTACGAGTTGACTCAGGAAATCGCTCTGTGGAAAGAAAAGATAAGATTAGCTAAATCCGGAGCTCTTGACTGGTCGCAGGCTCAGATTGATGAAGCCCACAATGTAGTTAAAAAACTTGAAGATGACCAGAAAAAGTTACGTAAAAAAGGTTTGAGTTTAGCTGGCCGCATAGGTGAATACGGTGTTACTGGATTCTTGCTTTCTTATATTGGTTTTGACGACGATGGCATTAAAGCTTGGAATGCTGCATGCAGTCAGGTTATTAGCAATCTTCAAGAAATAGCTCAAGCTGAAGTTGACGTCGCACAAGCAGCAGTCGATGCAGCTGAAAAGCGAGTAGAAGCAGCTCAATCAGCTTATGATGCTGAAGTTGAAGGTCGTAATAATGGTTATGCCAACCAAGTTGCAACTAAGAAGAAAGAACTACAACAGGAGAAGAAGAATATGCAAGAAAAGCAAAAACTTCTTGAACAGGCTCAAAAACGCCAAGAAGCTATTAATACTGTAACACAGGCTTCTTCTCTTATTACTGCTTCTGCTAATATATGGTCAGCTATGTCAGGTGTACCTATTATTGGTCCTGCTTTGGCCTTAGCAGCTATCGCAACGATGTGGACAAGCTTTGCAGTTGCTAAGGTGAAAGCTAAACAGGCTACAGCCGCAGCAAATCAAGAGTATGGAGAAGGTGGTCTTGAGTTCTTAGAAGGCGGCTCACATGCATCCGGTAACGATATAGATTTGCATCAGAAAAATTCTGAAGGCAAAAACATGCGAGCAGAAGGCGGTGAAGCTATGGCCATTATAAACAAACGCAATACTCGTAAATACAGACGAGTACTTCCTGATATTGTTGATAGTTTAAATAAGGGCACATTTGAAAATAAATTTTCACAAGCTTTTAATAAAGCAGATAGTCTACAGGCACAGATGATAACAGTAGAAACAACTACTGATTTGTCAAATATTGAAAGAGGTGTAGAGGCTATTAAGAAACAAAATTCTGAACGTGTTTATCCTTTAGGGGATGGCAGAACTCTTATTATTAAAGGTAACGTAAGAAGATATATCAATAGTTAACCCAGTACTTCACTCTATAATCTCTGGGACTTTAAATTATATTGAATTATAAATTATAAGGATATATAAATTTTAAAGTTCTAGAGATTAAAATTTAAAGTTTATCTAGATTTATAGCTTTATGAATAATAATATATTTTATTTGCTTAAAGGAGAACAGCAGACAGCTACAAATGGCCAGTTTAATACAGATACTGGTGAGTTTGAAAGCGCCACTTCAGTAGGTCAATATTGCGTTACATCTTGGCTAACTGGCTTAAGACCTATTGATAGAAAACAACTTCCAGTAGCCGAGTTGTTTCCACCAGATATAAATGTGAAACAGCTACGAGTATTTTTCTATGATAAAGATGTTAATTATTTAGGCTATACTGCACACAGTGATAGAAGCTTAGTTGATTATAACTTAGCGCCTGATAGCGTAAGATTAAAAGCAGAATATATAAGATGTGATTTTGTATTAGATATTTCAAGCACTGAGTTATCACAGATGACCCAAGTTGAAATTAATAACATGCTTACTCATGTTTGGGTTTATGCAGGTTTTAGATTACAAGGTCCACATTACAGTAAACTTGAAAATAAATATAAAAAAGAAACTGGCCAAGTATTTTTTAGAAGCTCATTAGAAGGTTCTATTAAAATATTTGGTACAGACTTTGATTTCATAAAGTCGCAGTCTTTAGAAACCAAGTATTTACTTGTAGTAACAGATAATAGTGGAAAAGTATTAGCTTTAAATTCATTTGTTGAAACAGACTGTAAATTAGATGATACAAGGCATTCAATAGAATTGAAATTATCACCTATAGATAGATATTCAAAAATAATGAATAACTATGATAATACTTATGATTTGATTAAGCTTTCACCAGCTATAACTCCGCTTACTTTAACAAAGCGCTTACTATATCAATTCTATATTCAAGGTGCCAATTCTGTGTCATGTTATGCTAATGGAACATATTGGGAACAAGATACAAATGAAGCTATAGATGATGCTGATGCTCTTGAAAAGAAATATTACTTTTCTAAAAATTTAAGTATACAGGAATTCCTGATTACCGAGGAAATGAGTTCGGAATATGCTGGAACTTATTCGCATGTATCTGGAACTCCACCTACTACATGGGTTAATCAAGCTAGAGGAGATGGACACATAAAGATGATAGGTATATCTGACTTATCATACGTAGCAAGTGGCCAAGGCAACACAACTTTTAGATGGTTTGACACAGGAGAAGTAGTTGATGGACATGCGATAGGCGGTTTAAAAGACGAATGGAAATTCGTGTTAAAAATATATGATGATAGGGCATTTGGAAATCTAGGACTAGCATTTTCACAGTGCATATTCGTTATGCCAGATTGGAATGTAAATTCTGATGATGCACATATGGGTAGTGCAGGAGAATATAAATTTAGTATACGTAAAAGTGATACTGATGTTACAGTATTTAGTCTTGATGTTATAAATTATACTATTTGGGGCCGTATACTAGCAGATGTTGACACAGCAGTAGAGCCATCATCTGGACAAACAAAAACGCTATATGACTTGCCAAAGGATGATTTTGTATCTGAAAGGGTTAATTATAGAAAGTGCATAGGTTTAATAGGACTACAAGTGAAGCAGACAAGCTATACTGTTACTTATCCTACTAAGTATGGTAGAAATGATTATGGAAAGTATTTTACTAATAATTTTGTAAATGCTATGACCAAAACTGCACACATGCCAGTTCCTATAAGTAGAAGTTCATGGGCTAATACATCTGTATGGGCAATTATACCAGATGAATGGTCTTCATTTGAAAGTCAGTTTAGAACGCAATTTACTTTAAAAGATGCATTTTCTTTGGCTAACACAATAAAAGCATTGTTACATAAAATAGACCCGCTGGTAAAATTTGAAGCAACAGCTGAGTACAGTAGATTCTTTTATGAAGGAGATACATCAACTCCTATTATACCTTTCGATAGCCCTAGAATTGGGTATGTTCCATTTATAGCTCCAAAGTCTAATGTATTAAAAGGCAATTATGACCAGGCTGCACAGAAAGCAGAAATAACATTTGAACAACTCATGGATATGCTAAGAGATTGTTTTAGATGTTATTGGTACATAGATGATAGCAATAGGTTAAGAATTGAACATGTATCATATTTCATGAAAGGCTTATCATATACCAATCCAAGTTTACAATTTGACTTAACTAAAAAATATGATAAGTTTAACAAGAAAACAGTTCTATATGCTCAAGAGGCAACTAGCTATAACAAAGACGATTTAAATTCTAGGTATGAATTTAGCTGGATGGATGATTCTACTGATACGTTTGAAGACATGGAAATAGACGTTAAATCACTGTATATACAATCAGATAAAACAGAAGAAGTAAATTCTGAAGTGTTCTCTACTGATATTGATTTGATGCTGTATGCTCCTGATAAATTTTCTGAAGATGGTTTTGCTCTTATGATGGCAGATAAAAATACAGGACGAGTTCCTATTGCAGCTGTTTCTGGCTTAAGAGATGATGAGTACACTTACACATATAGTGCTATGCCACAAAAC
>ERZ825159.3610-NODE-3610-length-10843-cov-3.048387_pt1 | contig 10843 bp, 8 predicted proteins | sample MGYA00519932_ERZ825159 | MGnify/ENA primary metagenome ERZ825159 (study PRJEB31778, sample SAMEA3449191) | human gut metagenome | biome: human gut; feature: human-associated habitat; material: faeces | place: United Kingdom | collected 2010/2012 ...
TTTTATATTATACGGTATCTCTGTATCTTTTAAAATCCTTGCCAGTTCAAGCACTGCTGCCACTCCGGAACCGTTATCATTGGCGCCCACCGAATCTTCTGCACTGTCATAATGGGCACTTATGATCAGATTTTTTGTAGTATCAATAGATGAGTTTTTTGTCACAATGATATTTTCACCAATGCCGTCAACAATTGCATTCTCGGCTGTTGATGCCAGAAACACATCCGCCTGCGAGGAATGCCTTATTGCATTCTCATTGTTTTCATCGTTATATTCGAATTTCTGGTATTCTATATTGTCATATCCCAGATTGCCAAAATATTCACTAATATATTCTTTTACATTCTGTATTGCATCAGAATTTATTGGACGCGGTTCAGAAGTGATTTCATCGATGATCTGTTCAATATTCTGTTCCAAAGGCTCTATTATTGTACCGTTCTGGGTAACACTCTCCGCCATTGTCTGAATTGGTGCTATTAATGATATAACCATAATTAAGGCAATTGTAATTTTTTTCATTTGTGAGCTCCCTCATTTTACCAAGTATTAATCAGTATCTTTTATCCAATAACTTTCCATGCAAAACCATAGGCTACAACGAAAGCTTTTTTCCATACCATAAACATTATCATGTGATATACTTCTGCCAATTAAATCTCAGATTTTGAAAAAGGGACAGACATTGATAAATTTACTTAGTTCCATTCTGGGCTATGCACGGAACATTACAACCACATGATCAAAAGGCGGTAAATCTGATATTCTAAATGTACATTGTGATCCTTTTTTAACAAAATTAGCTTTTTTATCATTTATGTTATCAACTGATACTATTATACCATGAACTGCAGCACCAACCAAGTGTTCTTTTTTGCTTTTACAGCGTTCGTACAGTGCTTTTACAATTCATTGCACATCTGTAAAGGAAAGAGACTTCTTGCTATATATTATGTTAAATTCCTGAAAGTATTTTCTTTGCGTTCTCCAGGTTATTTTTTCCATTTATTTTTAGATATACTTTACTGATTTCAGAAGGCTCTCCTATTTCTCTGCAGAGATCCTGTGCCTGGGAAATGGGTATGTAGATTTCGTTGCCTTCTATTACTACAGCGGCTTTACAGGGCATATATGAGGTTTGCGGTCCTCTTGCGGAATTGCTGGATAAGGTAGTAAGATCATCTGTGGCTTTGGAAGTATCCTTCTCTTTTTCATCCAGGGAATAAAAAATATTCAGGTTTTCACCCATCTCTAAAAATTTTTCCTGTTGTTTTTTTGAAATGGAATGATTATTTGAGTCTTTCATGTTTTGCAATGCTTTACTTCCAAGCAACAACACCGGTGTATTTCCTAAATCATTCTGCTCTGGATTTTCTCCAAACGCATTCAGATCTATTCCTAAAAAGGTGGCTGTTTCCGTATAATCTTCAATCTTGATGGTTACTGGAATTTCCACAACGGGCCATATCTCTTTTATCCCTTCTATTTTTTTTGCCTTTTTCAAAAAATCATCATCATAAGTAAGGTCTCCAAGGGAAACCAGTGCCAAGTATTGTTTTTTCCCATCCTGTATTCCTGCAAAAAGCTTTATAGAGAAAAATAATGCCAATATCAGAAGAAAACCTACAAAACAGGTAAAACTGTCTATTCTATTCTTTTTCAATGGGCATCCACCTTTCTGGTTTCTTCCAGAAGTATGTTTTTCTTATGAAGCTTGCCCAAAAGAAGTAGAATCACAGAAACAAGCAGTACTGCAATAACTGCAATAACGGAATACCACCAGCTGTTTGTTTCTTCCTGGTCATCCTCTATTTTTAAAGACTGGATTTTAGCTTCTTTAATCTCAGACTCAAACTCTGTACTTTCCTCATAGGAATTGCCGGCTGCATCCTCATAAGTAAGAATCAGTTTTCCGGTAATCCTGCCAGGAAAAGAACCGTCATCTTCTTCTGATTTTCCTTTTACATACACACGGAGACTTCCCTGTACTGCGGTTCCAGCTTCTAATGTTCCTAAAAAAGCGGACTCTTTTGGGTTCAATCCGTCTGCTTCCAGCCGGACACTTGCATTATATATTTTATCCCTTCCAAGATTCATTGCTTTCACCGGAATTTCTACCGTATCCATGGTATATAAAACGGAAGGAATATCAGAAGCTTCCAGTTTTGCACGCGCCGGCTGAGTGATCTGAAAGGACAGCGTTTCTGTACCTGTCGCTCCCGTCGCTTTTGAATCTTCGTAATCCAGAGAAAAAGAAACTGTTGCCTGACCTGGAGTACAGTCCTCTGCTATAGTGACCTTTTGCTTCAGGGTAATTGCTTCTCCTGGAGTCAGTCTCTGAACATAAAAAGAGTTTCTCTCAAATTCAATTCCCTTTGTATCCGCAGAAATAGAAATCTTTAGACCAAATACATTCTGGCTACGGCTTTTATTCCGAAATGTAAATGACATTTCTGTGACAGTGCCTGCTTTTAGATTTTGTCCGGAAAGATTGTTATCCTCTAAAAGAACCTGCGGTTTATGTAGTATTTTCTCACCAGACAAGCTGGCAGAAGAACCGCCTCCACTATACTCTCCAGCAGAATAATCCCCACTATCTATAACAGGATCTGTGATCTGTGTTCCATTATCTGTATCAGTATTTCCATTTTCTATTATGACATGGATTGTCTTCTTTTCGTCCTCAGCAGAAGCGTCTCCTGATATAAATCCATCCAGGTCAGAATTTTTATTTTCCGAATCCGTTTTTTCAGGAGTCTGTTCCTCAGTTTCCGGAATCTTCTCATCTGTAGGATTGTTTTTTTCCTCTTCAAAAGGCAATGTACTGTCTGCATCACTATAAGAAGCTGACTGATCTGCTTCCAGAACAGACTCTCCCACAAAAGCAGCTTCCATATTCCCTGCATCTTCTGCAAAAACAGATGTCGGCAGAAGCATCATGAAACTTAATATTGCGAATGTGGTTTTCACAAATTTTTTTCCCATTTTCAGGCTGTCCTTTCTCTTAAAACTCCGCCATCCATCTCATATACGTGATCACATAAAATCCGGATATCCTCATCATTATGGCTTGCCAATAAAATGGTTTTTCCAGCTGCCTTTAAATCAAGCAAAAGTTCCCTGATCTCTGCCACGCCGTGTTTATCCAGACCGTTAAATGGTTCATCCAGAATCAGGAAGCGAGGATCTTCCATAATGGCCTGTGCAATTCCAAGGCGTTGCCGCATTCCAAGAGAGTACTTTCCAACCGGCTTTTTCATATCCGGATCCAGTCCTACTTTTTTTAGGATCAGGCGGATATCTGCCTTTGAAATCATTCTTTTCATATCTGCCAGTATTTCCAGGTTCTTTACACCGGTATACTGGGTAAGAAATCCAGGCGTCTCAATGATGACACCAAGGCTTTCTGGAAAATCTACATCACGACCAATTTCTTTTCCGAAAACACGGATGGTGCCTGTGGTAACAGGAAGGAATCCGCAGATACATTTCATAAGTACTGTTTTGCCAGAGCCATTATTTCCTACAACGCCGTAAACCTGTCCCACCTTTAAGGTAAGATTTACTTCTTTTAATACCAGATCTTCCCCGAACCTTTTGGTTACGTGTTCTATTTTCACACAGGTATTTTGAAATTCAGATTTCTTCCACTTTTCCATTTAAAACACCTCCAAAAATTCCCATTAACACCAATAAAAATAATAGCAGAAATAACCACAATCCCGCTTTATCCGTTCCCCAGTTTCCATCTGCCAGAATCCATTCCACTGGGTAAAACCAGATCTGGTCTTTGAAATAGCGGTCATGAAGTATAATTCCAAAATAATAGCTGACAAAAGGAATCCCATATGCCATATAAGCTGAATTCCATAAGGTACCACAGATTCCACCAAAAGTGCTTAGAATACTTCCGATCAGTCCCATCCTAAGAGCTTTCATAAGCAGCTCCAGAAACTGTTCCTTTGGAAAGCTGCCTTTTATTTCCATAGGATAAAATATAACAAAATTAACAAGAAGTATGGTGCTTATAGCAAATATCCAGACTAAAAATCCAGATGTCATAACAGAAAAGACTTTTCCTTCCACATATAGCCTGCGGTTTGTCCTGGGAAATGCAGCTTTTAAAAATCCACTTTTATACTCCTGTAAAAAAGAATCACTCCACGGCAGTACCGCAGCTACAGGGATGGCAAAAGATACCATCTGGCTTTTCAATGAACCATCCAGCAGGCTGATAAAAGTTCCACATGTTAATGCTTTTTTCAAACTTGGATAAGTCTGACCTGCTGCGATAGAAAAGCAGGCAATCAGCCATGCCGCCAGGAAACTCCTGCCAAGAAGCATACGTTTTGTTTCTACCCGCATAGATATTTCCCCTTCTGATTATGTTTTTTCTCCCAGAAATTCAAAGGGATATTTTTTCATCCTGCGAAGTGCCAGAACCATAAGAACAAATAAAATACCTGCGAAGAACATACAGGACTGCCAGATGGTCGGAAGTAATGGATCATAGCCAAGGTTATGTTTTCCATATACAGCCTGGTTCAAAGGACTGATCCAGCAGATCAGTACATTCACCTGATACATTTCATATTTTTCCTTATGCAAAATTGCGGCTACCACACTGGGTTCCAGTAAAAATCCAAATACACTATAAAGAAGTCCAAACACCATGCCTTTTGTTTTTCCTTTATAAAGATTTCCAACAAGGATCACAAAACCAAGTGTCAGGGAATAGCAGAATAACAGGAGAAAAACCTGCAGCATACAGCCATACGGAGAGATACTCTCCATGACTCTTACTGTAGAGGGGACCTGCAAGTTTTTCCCCAGTTCAGAATATCCGAGCATGGCAGCAGTCTCGCTCCACAGGTTGCCCGGATAACTGTCCTTCATACACAGTACAGATGTAAATAGCAGCATCAATACTGTATAAAGAGCAGTCACAAGAATAATATAAATAAACTGTCCCAAAAGCCATTTTTTCTTTGTTGTTCGAATTAACTGATATGGAGTAACTGGTGTCATCTTTGGCAGGTCTGAGAACAGCAGAAGCAACAGAAGAGAACTGAGCAGTACTGCTGTTCCATCCCCAAAGGTCCAAAGAAATGGCTCTACGGCCTGTACCGGTGTATCATAGTTTTCCATAACAACCATGATTCTTCCAGTGAGAAGAAAGCTAAGTACAAATTCCAGAAGGAAGGTAAAAATGACTTTTGGATTTCGAAAATAGCCAAAGAAATTGTAATGTACAATTCCAAGTACCTGCTTCATATCAGTAGCCCAGATCCCTGTCTATAATACTGCCATCCACGGCGTTAATGGTAAGGAAGCTCCAGCTTGGATAGTCTGTGATGTCCGAGTAACTATTCCCATCATAGTCACCTTCCACTTTTCTGCTTCCAAAGAAATCCCAAACGGGAACCAGAAGACCTGTATGCGGATCTGTGGATGGTTCATAAATTCTGGCATAGCCCAGAACAATCCGGTCAATGTCATAAACTCTTGATTTTTCATATTCCATATTATCTGCATTGGTCACTACCATCATTTTTTCATATGTTTTCATAATCTCAGAAAATGGAAGAAGGTTTAAATTTTCTGTTTTTGTCTCTCCTATGGTATAAGGGTTTGAATAAGACATGCTTTCAATTCCATCTTTATCGACAAAGAAATAAAGACTTTCATAAGACCAGGTTTCCATAGTGCTGTCCATATCTTCCAAAGCACCGCCATCTGCCATTGTCTGAGTAATCGGAACACCGTTTATAGTACGTGTGTAATAAATCGCATATCCGCTTCCAAGATTACTTAAACTATTATCCTCTTCAAGACTATTGCACAATGCATAACTCCAGTCTGAAAACTGCAGATCTGTAATCCCCATTTTATCTACTTTTTCCTGTACCATTTTTTTGGCTTCATCTAATGAAATCCCAATGGACTCCTCAGTAGGTTTTTCTCCTTCACTGAAAGAAGTATACTCAGACCAGATCGTGTCCGCAGGCAGCTTTTCCCCGCCAGATTTTGCCGTTTTTCGGATTTTGACAGATAAGGTATCGGATCCGTAGGAAGATGTCTTGTAAAAATATTCCGTTCCATCCGGCATCTGTGCAACACCGGAGAAGTCATTTTCCGCAGTACCATTTTCTGTCTCCTGGGAGCCTGCAACAGGTCTTCCTTCTACCAGAGTCTTCGTTTCCGGAGCAGACTCATATTCCTGCTCATACATCTCAATTTCTCCATAAATGTCATAAATATAATTTCCATCTTCATCTGTTCCATAGTTATAGGGATCCAGATTTCCGTTTGCTACATCTTCTTTTAGTTCATCCAACGTTTTTTTGATTTCATCCTTTGTCTGGGTATAATAGCTATCCGATGTATACAGCTTTGCCTCTGAGAAAAAGGCATCTGTAATACGGTCAAGAAGATCCTGTGTAACTTCTGCAGGCGTGACAGAAATTGCGGATATCTTTTCTACATCCGGTATTTCTACGGTGGCATCCGTGTTCACTACAAGTTTTGCACTGTCATCTGTAGTCTGACTTTTATAAGTTTCCGGAGCATTGAGCAGGTCTCGAATAGTTGTTCTTACCGCTGTGTTCTTATCCTTTGTATTTTCAGAAGAGTCCTCCTTCACCATATCTACGCCTTCAGCTTCTGTATAAGCATCTTCTGCCTTGCTTCCTTTTGGTTTTACAAGGGAAGATTCCGGGGTCTGGGCACATCCTGTGAGCATTCCTATACAAAGTGTTAATCCTACAATTTTATTTATGTTTTTTCTCATGTTGAATAAATTCTCCTTCCTGTTTATGTCCACAAGTATAGCATCTTTCATTGCACCAAATCTTCCGCAAGTTGTAACTGTTCTGTAAATTCCAATTATTTACCATAAAACAGATACGATTGTTCCTTTTCCCAGATGGCTTGTAATTTCCAGCTGAAATCCATGTATATCTGCAATTTTCTGGCATAGCGCAAGACCAAGCCCAACACTTCCCTTTACTCTGGAACGTGATTTATCGACCATATAAAAAGCTTCTGTTACTCTTTTCAGATCCTCCTCTGGAATTCCCTTCCCATAATCCTGAACAGATAAGTGATTTTGGGTTGCCTCCAGTACGATTTTTGAATTCTCATCGGAAGCCTTGACTGCATTATCAATAAAATTTGTCACTGCACTCATCATAAGGTCCGGATCAAATGTTTTTCTAAGATTCTCTGGATTACAATGAATCTCAAGACACATATTTTTCTCCTGAAGCCTGTAAGTAACAAGTTTTTTTACATCTTCCAGAAATTGATTCATCTGAACTTCCACTGGAACAAATTCTGCTTCACCTGTTTCATATAATCCGGTAAGTTCCAGCATTTTCACAGAAAGTCTGGAAAGCCTTCGGCATTCATTTCTAATATAATCAAGCGCTATCTCCTGCCTCTTGGGAGATAGGCGTACCGTTAGAAGTGTATCTGCATATCCTATGATTGCGGTCATTGGGGTCTTTAATTCATGGGCCAAACTTCCAAGCAGCTGTCTCTGTGCCTGGTTTACGGAAGAAAGCTTTTCAATCTGCTCCCTTACTTTACCTGTCATAAGATTAAAGCTTTTCCCAACCTGTGCCAGTTCCGTCTTTCCCTCTGATGGCACTTTTATCTCATAATTTCCATTTGCCACAGAAACAGCCGCTTCTTTTAGCCTTGTGAGCGGTTCCATAATTTTCCGCAAAGTCAAAAACAGGAAAAAGCCAACAAACAGAACCAGAAACAGGGTAAACCCTCCTGCCTGATAAAACAGTGTCTGACTCTGTTTTTGTACACTGGTAATATCTTTGTAGGTGACGATCTGATAGTTCATGTCTGTAGAACTGTAGCTGGAAGAATAAAAGAGCAAAAATACGTTGCCATTTGTTTTGCTGATCAGTGGTTTATCACAATAGATGTCATTTTCGAATCCATCATGTTTGTTTTTTGTTAGGTTTCTGATATTTTGCAGATCAAACTCATATTTTGTCCCATTATATTGTTCTTTTCCATCCTGATATAAAACGGCGCTGTCGTGGAATACCTGACGAAAAGCATAAATAATCATTTTTTCCCGGATTTTATCATCAGTGTCCTGTGTTTTACTTTTAATCCGCATTAGCATGTTTTCAAACTTAGAAATATTTGTTTGAAACCTGCTATTTTCATAACTGTTGATATTCTGTATGCTCTGATTTTTCCACCTGTAAGTTGTATAGAAAAAAATTCCAGATGACAGCAGAAGCACCACGCAGATTACCTGTAAAAAAATTTTTGTAAATAGCTTCATAAATCCACCTCAAGTCGATAACCAATTCTGGGAATGGTTTTGATTTTATCCTGCCAGCTTAGTTTTTTTCTGATGCGTCCAACGTGTGCATCCACAGTTCTTGTTTCTCCGCAGAATTCCTCCTTCCACAGTTCCTGCAAGATCTGGCTTCTGGTAAGTGCTTTATTTGGGTTTTTTACGAACACCATAAGGCAGTTATATTCCATAGGTTTTAAATATATTTCTTCTCCATTTTTCGTAACTATGTGACTTACGGTATCAATTATGACATCGTCTATCTGAATCTGTTTCGGTGCCGTTCCATAACGATCTAACACTTTTTCCAAACGCACCATTACCTCCAGCATTTCAAAAGGCTTTACTATATAGTCCTCGGCTCCGTCTTTTAACCCTTTTACTTTACTTGTAACATCAGCCTTTGCCGTAAGAAATATAACCGGAATACCAAACTTTTTTAATTCCGGCAACAGGGTATAACCATCCTTTCCCGGAAGCATAATATCCACAAGTGCGCACTGAAATTCATGGTCCTGTGCGACGCCTTCACTTGCATCATTTCCATCCAGATAACCTACTGTTTCATAGCCAGCAGCTTCCAGATTCATACAAAGCAGATCATTGATTGCCATTTCATCTTCTATCACCAGTATTCTTGCTTTCATAATAATGTTCCTTTCATTTTACACAAACCCGATTATTTCTTTATTGTGCGTGATTTTTACTATTACAATTATACACTAATTTCAGTACTGCGAACGTAACCGATTTGTAAAGAAAAAGGAATCAAGAACGATCCATCTGGAAGTCGTTTTGATTCCTCAAATCCCACTACATTTTTGATTTCATTTTGTTAATTGTGTTTATATGAGTCACACCCTCCCTCTCTTAGAACTGTCTATTTCCCGACAGACAATCATGAGAAAATCTCACCACAATAAATGAAAACTGGATACTAGCTATACGTTATGTAGTGGTATACTTAAGGTGCCGAATAAGATCGGAAGGGGATTGGTGCTTACAAGCCCGTCCGACAGACTGATTTTCAGCTCCTTAGGTGTACCACTTTTTGTTTCCATCGGGTTTTGATGAGGACGCAGGACAGCCAACAATTAAGCAAGGAGCTGCATCGGCTTATGCGAAGGAGGTTTGCTTTATGGAAGTATTGTATAAGCGGTGTTGTGGGATTGACATTCATAAAAATATGATGGTAGCCTGTATTTTTACGAGTGTCAGAAAAAAAGAAATCCGTCAGTTTTCAACAATAACGGAAGATATTCTCCAATTAGTTTCGTGGCTGAAAGAAACAGATTGTGAGATGGCTGCCATGGAAAGTACGGGCTCTTATTGGAAACCTGTATATAATATATTTGAAGAAGAACAGATACCGATCATGGTTGTGAATGCGCAGCATATCAAAGGAGTTCCCGGACGTAAGACGGATGTAAAAGATGCAGAGTGGATTGCCGATCTGGTACGCCATGGATTAGTAAAAGCAAGTTACATACCAAATAGGGATCAAAGAGAACTGCGAGAAATAACCCGTTACCGCCAGGAGGTAATTGAAGAACGTGCTCGTGAATTAAATCGAATCCAGGCTGTGTTAGAAGGCTGCAATGTTAAATTGAGCAGTGTAATTACCGATATCAGCGGAAAAAGCGGTATGACAATTTTAAAGGCAATTGTATCTGGAGAAACAGATCCGGTTGTTTTAAGTGAACTTGCCGAAGGAAGAGCCAGAGATAAAATTCCAGAAATGCAGAAATCCCTACAAGGACGGATATCAGAACATCAGCAAAAAATGTTGAAACATCAACTTGGGCATATTGAAAGCCTGACCGCTTTAATTATGGATTTAGATGCAGATATTAAAAAAAAACAGAATCCATAAATTGGGCAATCGAAGCTTTGGATGATATGCCTGGGATTGGAAGAAAAAGTGCAGAACGAATTTTAGCGGAAACTGGTGTGGAAATGGAGCACTTTCAAAATGAATCCCGTTTCAGCTCATGGGCGGGGCTTGTGCCTGAGTGTAAGGAAAGCGCCGGAAAAAAGATGAGTACACGAATACGGAAAGGAAATAAATATTTGAAAGCAACGTTGGTGGAATGTGCTCGTGCTGGAATACGAAACAAGCAAAGTTATCTCTACTCCCGTTATCAAAGAATTGCCGCGCGCAGAGGTGGGAAAAGGGCTTTAATTGCAGTAGCCCATACCATGTTAATCGCGATTTATCATATACTAAAAGAGAAAGTTCCTTATCATGACCTTGGAGCGGACTACTACTCCGTTATCAATCAAGAAAAGATAATCAATAGGAATATTCGTACATTAGAAAAGTTAGGGGTAAATGTAATGATTCAGCCGAAATGAATCTCTTTAACTGTATAATTAAGAGAAGGAAATAAGCCCGCCAAAAGGCGAGCTTATTTAGAATGCTTGTTTATAGGTTATCGCTGAACTACGTTTTCAGGACAGCCCCTTCCTATAAAATCATATGTTACACAAGTGTCTGTCCCATTGCCGCTG
>ERZ825159.3621-NODE-3621-length-10816-cov-3.107611_pt1 | contig 10816 bp, 8 predicted proteins | sample MGYA00519932_ERZ825159 | MGnify/ENA primary metagenome ERZ825159 (study PRJEB31778, sample SAMEA3449191) | human gut metagenome | biome: human gut; feature: human-associated habitat; material: faeces | place: United Kingdom | collected 2010/2012 ...
AGCGTCTGCTGCGCGAAATGGCGGACGCGGGCTGCACCCATGTGGTGATGGAGGTTTCCAGCCACGCCATTTCCTTGGAGCGCATCGGCGGCATTCATTTTGACGTCGCAGCCTTTACCAACCTGACGGAAGACCATCTGGACTTCCACAAGACCATGGACGCCTATTGCGAAGCCAAGGCCGAGCTGTTCCGCCGCTGCCGTCTGGCGGTCGTCAATGCGGACGACAGCTATTCGGACAGGATTCTCGCGGCGGCTGCCTGCCCGGTGCTGACCACCGGCGTACACCGTCCCGCCGATCTGCGGGGCGAGGACTTGGAGCTTCTGGCGCAGGGCATTCGCTTTATGGCCGTATCCGGCGAGGAACGGGCGGCGGTGTCTCTGCCCATCCCCGGAAAGTTCACCGTCTACAACGCGCTGACGGTTATGGGTATCGCAAAGCAGCTGGGCATTTCCCTGACGGACTGCGCCGCCGCACTGAAAACGGCCTCCGGCGTCAAGGGCAGGGTGGAGGTCGTCCCCACCCCCGGAAAGCCCTACAGCATCCTCATTGACTATGCCCACACCCCCGACGGACTGGAAAACGTGCTTTCCTCCGTGAAGGATTTCTGCAAGGGCCGGGTCATCGCGGTATTTGGCTGCGGCGGCGACCGGGACCCCATGAAGCGGCCCATTATGGGACATATCGGCGTGAAGCTGTCGGATTTTGCCGTCATCACCTCGGATAACCCCCGCACGGAGGATCCCATGGCCATCATCCGGGACATTCTGGCAGGGGTAAAACAGGAAGACGGGGAATATATTGTGATCGAAGACCGGCGCGCGGCCATCAGATATGCTATGGACATTGGGAAAAAAGATGATATAATTATTCTGGCAGGAAAGGGTCATGAGACCTATCAGGACATCGGCGGCGTAAAGCGCCACTTGGATGAACGGGAAGAGGTTGCCGCCCACCTGCGGGAAAAAGAGGAAACAGCATGGGAAAATTAACGCTCAGACAGGCCGCCGAGTGGTGCGGCGGCGTGGTGGAAGAAAAATACGCGGACGTCGAATTTTTAGGCGCGGCCAATGACACCCGGGTCATGCAGCCGGGGCAGCTGTTTATCGCGCTTCAGGGCGCGCGGGACGGCCACGACTTCATCAAAAAGGCTATGGACAGGGGCGCTGCGGCGGCTCTGTGCAGCCGCAAGGTGGGGGACTACCCCGCGATCTATGTGGACGACCCCCGCATTGCTTTGGGGAGAATCGCCCGGGAAGAACTGAAACGCATCGGCGCAAAGGTGGTGGCGGTCACCGGCTCCGTGGGCAAAAGCACCACCAAGGAAATGATCGCCGCCGTGCTGGAACAGGCCTTTGTCACCAGCAAGACCCCGGCCAATCACAATAACGACATCGGAATGCCCATGGCGGTGCTTGCCATGCCGGAGAATACCGAGGTCGCGGTGCTGGAAATGGGCATGAACCATTTCGGCGAAATTGCCTACCTGTCCCAGATCGCAAGACCGGACGTGGCCGTGATCATCAACATCGGCACCGCCCACATTGAATTTCTGGGCACGCAGGAGGGAATTCGGCAGGCGAAAATGGAGATCGTGGAGGGCATGACCCCTCACGGGATGCTCCTGCTGAACGGCGACGATTTCCTCCTGCGGAATCTGGACAAGGAGCCGCAGCAGCGGGTTACATACTTCGGTTCCTCCGAAGGCTGTGCCGTCCGGGCGTTTGACGTCAATCAGGACGGCGACTATCTGCACTTCCGGGTGGAGGCCGGGCGGCTGTCCTTCCCAGTAAAGATGCTGCTGGAAGGCGAGCACTACGTCAACGACGCGCTGGCGGCGGTGACGGTCGGCCTGAAGCTGGGGGTGCTGCCCGAAAAGATTCAGGCGGGGCTTTCCCAGTTCCGGAACATTTCCGGCCGTCAGGAGATCATCCAGGCGGGCGGCATGACCATCATCAAGGACTGCTACAACGCAGGCCCCGAGTCCATGGCGGCGGCGCTGGCCGTCCTTGGAAAGAAGCAGGGGCGGCGGATCGCGGTGCTGGGTGACATGCTGGAACTGGGGGACTGCACCCAGGCGGAGCACTACCGGGTGGGCAGGATCGCCGCGGAGAAAGCGGATTTTGTCTTTGCCTACGGCCCCAATTCCGGGCGCATTATCAGCGGAACCATCACCGGCGGTATGCCGGAGACCCGGGGAAGAGCCTTTACGAACCGGGAGGAGCTGGTGGCGGCGCTGAAACGCACGGTCAAGCCCGGGGATGTGCTGCTGTTCAAGGCCAGCCGCGGCATCCATCTGGAACAGGTTCTGGACGAGTTCTTAGGGGAAGAGAAGTAACGGAGGAAGAAGTCATGACAAGAATCTTGATTACGGCGGCGGCGGGCTGCATCCTGACCGGCGGCATTGGGTATCTGCTGCTGCCGGTGCTGCGGGCGCTGAAAGCCGGACAGTCCATTCGGGAGATCGGCCCCACCTGGCACAACAGCAAGGCCGGCACCCCCATGATGGGCGGACTGATGTTCATTTTCGGGACAATTCTCTGCCTGGTAGGCAATTTCCCCGCCATGAGCGATGATTCCCCGTTTTATGTGCTGGCGCTTGCCCTGTGCTTCGGCCTCATCGGGTTTCTGGACGATTTTACCAAGGTCAAATTCCACCGGAATCTGGGCCTGACGACGCTCCAGAAGGCCATGCTGCAAATGGCGGTATCGGCGCTGTTCCTGTATGCCATGTACCGTTCCGGCTTTATGGATACCCATCTGTACATTCCCTTCGTGAATGTGAGCTTCCAGCTGCACCCCATCGTCTATATTTTCTTTGCCATGTTCGTCATGGTGGGGACGGACAACGCGGTGAACCTCACCGACGGTGTGGACGGCCTGTGCGCCAGCATCACCCTGCCTGTGATGATATTCTTTACCGCTGCGGCCGCCGCCATGGGCAAATACGATCTGGCACTGCTGCCCGCGGCTCTGTCGGGCGGACTGGTCGCATACCTCTTTTATAACTGGCATCCCGCTAAGGTCTTCATGGGAGACACCGGCTCGCTGTTCTTAGGCGGCGTGGTGTGCGCCATGGCCTTCGCGCTGGAGATGCCCCTGATTCTGATTCTGATCGGCTTCGTGTATGTCTGTGAAGCCATGTCCGATATTTTGCAGGTCTCCTATTTCAAGGCGACCCACGGCAAGCGCCTGTTCAAGATGGCGCCCATCCACCACCATTTTGAAATGTGCGGCTGGAAGGAAGAAAAAATCGTGCTGGTGTTCGCCGGTGTGACGGCGGCCATGTGCGTGCTGGCCTGGTTCGGCATCGCCGGTCTCGTCGGTTAATTATCCACTCCTGAAAGGAAGTATCTTATGGCGTCGGAGCGTGACCTCCATGCCAAAGAGAAACGCCGCCCGGGACTTTCCCGGACGGGGGAAAGCGTTGATTACCCCTTTTTGCTGCTGGTGCTTCTGCTGCTGACGGTGGGACTGGCTATGCTGTATTCGGCAAGCTACGCCCAGAGCGAATACGACACCAGCTACGAAATTTCCACAAAATATCTCCAGAAACAGGCGGTTTGCGCCGCGATCGGTTTTGCCGCCATGTTCTTTTTCAGCCGGATACCCACGGGCGTCTGGTACCGGTTCGCATGGCCGCTGTACGGCGTGAGTATCGCGCTGCTGCTGAGCGTCCTTGTCATCGGCGAGGAGGTCAACGGCGCCCGGCGCTGGATTAACTTGGCGGGCATTCAGTTTCAGCCCTCCGAGATCGCGAAATTCACCATGATCCTGCTGTTCGCCCGCCTGACCCGGCTGTATGGGCAGGACGCGAAAACCTTCCGACATGGCGTTCTGGGCTTCGGCCTGGCGCTGCTGGGGATTCTGGTTCCCCTGGCGCTGGAAAAGCACCTGTCGGCCATTATGCTCATGGGCATGGTGGCGGTGGTGATGATGTTCGTGGCGGGCACCCGAACCAGATGGCTTCTGGCCGGGGCGGGGGCCGCCGCCGTGTTCGTGGTCGTCTACATCAGCTTTATGGGCTACGCCGGCGACCGGGTCACCGCGTGGCTCCACCCGGAGCTTGACCCCGGGGACACCGGATACCAGATCTTGCAGTCGCTGTACGCCATCGGCTCCGGCGGCCTGTTCGGGCTGGGCTACGGCAAGTCCCGGCAGAAATATCTGTACCTGCCTTTTCAATATAATGACTATATCTTTGCGGTGATCTGTGAGGAGCTGGGACTGGTGGGGGCAATGGCAATCGTTGCGCTGTTTGCCGTCACCATCCTGCGGGGATACTGGATTGCGCTGAACGCCCGTGACCGGTTTTCCACCGTCCTTGCGGCGGGACTGGTGACGCTGATCGCGGTGCAGACCATTCTGAACCTGTGCGTGGTCACAAACCTGCTTCCTTCCACCGGCATTGCGCTGCCGTTTTTTTCCTATGGCGGCACGGCGCTGGCGGTGAATCTGGGGGAAATGGGCATTGTTCTGGGCATTTCCAGAGGGCGAAACCGGAGAAAAATACAGGAGGCATGACCTATGAACTTGATTTTTACCTGCGGCGGCACGGCGGGACACATCAACCCGGCCATCGCGGTTGCCAATATGATGCGGGAACGCCACCCGGACTGCAATATCCTCTTTATCGGCGCAAAGGGGCACATGGAGGAAAAGCTGGTGCCGCAGGCGGGGTATGACCTGAAATGTCTGGAAGGTTCCGGCCTCAGCCGGGGAAAGAATCTGGCCGCAATGAAAAAGAATCTCCACGCGGTGAAATGCGTGCGGGAGGGCGTGAAGGCGTGCAAGAAGATTTTCCGGGAATTCAAGCCCGACGTGGTCATCGGCACCGGCGGCTATGCCAGCTTCCCGGCGCTGTACGCTGCCCAGTCCATGGGCATTCCCACCTGCGTCCATGAGAGCAACGCCGTCCCCGGCGTCACCACCCGTCTGGCGGCGAACAAGGCCAGCCGGGTGCTGGTGGCCTTCGAGGAAAGCGTCCGCCACTACAAGCACCCGGAAAAGGTGGAGGTTGTGGGGATGCCTGTGCGCAGAGAGTTCATTTTCGATACCAAAGAGGGAGCAAGAAAGGAGATGGGCTTGAGCGGCTTCGTGGTCGTCTCCGCTTTCGGCAGTCAGGGCGCGAAGGTCATGAACGAGACCATCGCGGACATGATGCCTCTGGAGCAGGCCGACGGCTTCCCCTTCCACCACATCCACGCCACCGGCAGCTTCGGCAAGGAGTGGATGCCTAAGCGTGTCGTGGACAACGGCGTGGACTGGAAAAACTGCCCCGCGCTGGACATCCGGGAGTATATTTACGACATGCCCACCGTCATGGCGGCGGCGGATATCGTCATCGGCCGGGCGGGCAGCGCCACCTGCAATGAGATCGGCGCTTCCGGCACGCCCTGCATTCTGATTCCCTCGCCCAATGTGACGAACAACCATCAGGAAAAGAACGCCCGTGTGCTGGAAGCGGCGGGCGGCGCGGTGGTGGTGCTGGAAAAGGACTGCACGCCCGAGAAGCTGTATGAGCTGATCCGGTCGCTATTGGCGGACGAAGACCGCCGCAGGGAGATGTCCCGGAAGCTGCACACGATGGTTCGGCTGGATTCCGCAGAGCGGATCTGTGATATCGTGGAGCAGCTGACCCAAAGCGAAAAATAACCCGCCTTACCCCAGGAGGAACACTATGGATACAACACAGGATAGCCGGGAAAACGGCGGAAAGCGCCGCCCGCAGACAGACGGGCAGAATCGCGCTTCCCAGCGCCCCGGACAAAGCGCCCCGGAGCAGCGCCCCCGCCCGGCAGAGCAGAGCACTCAGGAGCGTCCACGCCGTCCAGCAGAACAGGGCACGCAGGAGCGCCCTCGGCGCACGGCAGAGCAAAACGCTCAGGAACGCCCGCGCCGCGCACCAGAGCAGAACGCCCCGGAACAGCGCCGCCGCGCAGCGGAACAGAGCACTCAGGAGCGGCCCCGTCGCGCACCAGAGCAAAGCGCACAGGAACGCCCCCGCCGCCCGGTAGAGCAAAGCACGCAGGAGCGTTCTCGCCGTGCAGCAGAACAAACCGCCCCAGAACAGCGCCGCCGTGCGCCAGAGCAGAGCGCACAGGAGCGCCCCCGCCGTGCGCCAGAGCAGAACGCTCAGGAGCGTCCCCGCCGCCCGGCGGAACGGGACGCTCAGAGACGCCCCGCCCGGCAGGAAGAGCCTGACCGTCCGGCCAAAAGGGAAGCCGAGCCCCGCCAAAGAGCCGGAGAAGAAGCCGCAGCACGTCAGCGTGCAAAGCACCCCGCCGATTCCCGGAGGGGCGCACCCCGCCGCAAGCCCGTGGACGATGATGTCCCCAACAGGAAGCGCGCCTACGGAAACAGCAAGCCCAAAAAGAAATCGGCGCTGACCATGTTTGCCGAGACGCTCATGAGCGCAAAGAACCGCCCGAAGAAGCGAACCTCCCGGCGAACCGAAAGCAGCCGCCCGAAAACGCCTACACCCGCCGTGATCTATACCCAGCCCCTGCCATTCAACCGTGACCGGCTGATCGTCCAGCTGATAACGGTGACGGCTGTGGTGCTGGCCATCGTTATGGGACTGTCGGTGTTCTTCAAAGTAAAAAACGTCACGGTTACCGGCGCGGATACCTACAGCGCGTGGGCAGTGCGGGAAGCCTCGGGCATTTCCGAGGGAGACAAGCTCCTGACCTTCAGCAAAATCCGCGCCGCCAGCCAGATTATGGCAAATTTGCCCTACGTCAAGGGTGTGCGGATTGGTATAAAATTGCCAGATACGGTCAATATTATGATCGAAGAAGAGAGCGTGGTCTACGCCATCAAGTCCAGCGACGGACAGTGGTGGATGATGGACTCCGACGGCAGGGTCGTGGAGCAGGCGAATAATGCCAAGGCGGCCACGGCCACGCAGGTTCTGGGCGTCACGCTGGAAGCCCCCACGGTCAACGAAAAGGGCGTCGCCACGGAGATGACCCCTAGTGAGACCAACGAACTGGGAGAGCTGATCCCGGTGACGACCACCGGTGCCCAGCGCCTGACTGCCGCGCTGCAGATCCTCAAGGCGCTGGAAAACAACGACATCGTGGGCGAAGCCGCCAGCGTGGACGTGACCAGCACCGAGGATATTATCCTCTGGTACGGCACCCGGTATCAGGTCAATCTGGGCGACACATCCCGCCTTGATTACAAGGTTGACTGCATGAACGACGCCATTTTGCAGATGAGCGACTACCAGAGCGGCGTCCTGGATGTCAGCTTCACCATCTGGCCGAATCAGGTGGGCTATACGCCCTTCGCATGATGTTATTATTTTGTAAATAATTTGCCGAAATGCCAGATTTTCTATTGACCAAATCGGGTTTTCGGGATAGAATGGGAAAGTACAGATGCAAAATTCAGGCAGCAGCGGCTCCGCCGTGTCTGCGAAAGATACATAGGAGGAAGAGATTATGTCCGAAACTATACAGGATCGCGTTGTGAAAATCAAGGTGATCGGCGTCGGCGGTGCCGGCAACAATGTTATCAACCGCATGATCGATGCCGGTGTGAACAGCGTGGATTTCGTCGCCGTTAACACCGATAAGCAGGATCTGAATAAGTCCGTCTGCAAGAACAAAATCCAGATCGGCGAGAAGCTGACCGGCGGCATGGGCGCAGGCTCCAGACCCGAAATCGGCAAGAAGTCCGCCGAGGAATCCCGGGCTGCCATTTCCAAGGCGCTGGAAGGCACGGACATGGTCTTTATCACCGCCGGTATGGGCGGCGGCACCGGCACCGGCGCGGCTCCCATCGTAGCCGATCTGGCTCACGAGGCCGGTATCCTCACGGTCGGCGTCGTCACCAAACCCTTCAAGTTCGAGGGCGCGAACCGGATGCGTCAGGCCGAGCAGGGCATCACCGATCTCAGCGGCAAGGTCGATTCTCTGATCATCATTCCCAACGACCGGCTGAAATACGTCACCGACCAGAAGATCACCTTCGCCAACGCCTTCGGCATCGCCGACGATGTGCTGAAGCAGGCTGTGACCTCCATTTCCGAGCTGGTGGGCTTCTGCAAGAACGTCATCATCAATCTGGACTTTGCCGACGTGTCCGCCGTCATGAAGAACGCCGGACGCGCCCACATGGGCGTCGGCACCGCTTCCGGCAGGGAGAAGGCCGAGCAGGCCGCCACGGCCGCCGTTTCCAGCCCGCTGCTGGAGACCTCCATCAACGGCGCTACCGGCGTGCTGGTGAACGTCACCGGCTCCAACGAGATGACGCTGGACGACGTGGAGACCGCTGCCGGGATCGTGCAGGAAGCTGCCAACCCCGACGCCAACATCATCTTCGGCGCCACCATTTCCGACGAATTTCAGGATGAAATGCGCGTGACCGTAATCGCCACCGGCTTCGAGATGAAGCCCGAGAGCTTCGCCCCCGCCGCCGGTGCGGACAAGACTGCCCGCCCCAGCAAGCCCAGCTTTGTCCCCGACGACATTGATACCCCCGTGGCCGCTTCCAAGCAGCCCACCAAGCCGGCGGACATGAGCGACATCGACGAGATTTTCAGCATTTTCAAGCGCTGATAAAATTGGGATAATGTACCGCATCCCGTCCCTTTCGGGACGGGATGTTTGCTGTAGTGGGGAGGAAAGCTATGGGTGCCTATGAAGCGCTGGCGGCCAGCTACGACCGCCTGACCAATGACGTGAATTACGGGGCGATTGTGGCCTTTTATGAGGAAATTCTGAAAAAAGAGGGGTTAAAGCCCCGGACGGCGGTCGATCTTGCCTGCGGCACCGGCTCGGTGTCGGCGATTCTTGCCGGGAAGGGGCTTTCCGTCATCGGCGTGGACATGTCCGAGGAAATGCTCACCGCCGCCCAGCAGAAATGCGCAGACCTCCAAAACCCGCCCCGGTTTGTCCGTCAGAGTCTGCAAAGGCTGTGCCTTCCCAGAGGCGTCGACCTCGCCGTCTGCGCCCTGGACAGCCTCGACTATATCACGAACCCGGGGGACTGCAAAGAGGCCATCCGGCGTGTCTGGAAGGCGCTGAACCCCGGCGGGATATTCATTTTCGACGTGAACACCCCGGAAAAGCTCCGCGCCATGGACGGGCAGGTGTTTCTGGACGAGGACGACGACGTTTACTGCGTCTGGCGTGGCGAATTTGACGAAGAAAGCAATATCTGCTCCTACGGCATGGATTTGTTCCAGCGCAGGGGGGAAACGTGGATTCGCTCCTTTGAAGAACACAGGGAGTATGCCTATTCTCAGGAGCAGCTGACGGCCTACTTAAAAGCTGCGGGCTTTACCCACATCGCGGTCTACGCCGACCGCCGTTTTGAAGCGCCGGGGGCAGGGGAGCAGAGGGTATATTTTAAGGCAAGAAAGGGAAAAATAAAATGAAGGATTACTTAGTCCGGGGCATGAGCATGGACGGCTTTGTGAAGGCCGTAGCCATCCGCTCCACGGAGCTTGTGCGCCGGGGTGCCCAGATTCAGAAAACGACTCCCAACGCCACTGCGGCCTTTGGACGCTGCCTGACGGCGGCTTCCATGATAGGAAACATGCAGAAGGTGGAGGACGGCTCCATGACGCTGCAGGTGCGGGGCGGCGGCCCCATCGGCACCATCACCGTGGTGTCCGATTCCGTGGGCAATGTCCGGGGCTGCGTCACCGAGCCGCGGGTGCCGCTGGTGGAGAAATACCCGGGAAAGCTGGACGTGGGCGCGACCGTCGGCACCGACGGCACGCTGACGGTCATCCGCGACCTGCAAATGAAGGAGCCGTATATCGGCTCGACCCAGCTGGTCTCCGGCGAGATCGGGGACGACGTGACTGCCTATTTCGCCCAAAGCGAGCAGACGCCCACGGCCTGCGCCCTTGGCGTGCTGGTTGACCGCGACCAGAGCGTAAAGGTGGCAGGTGGTTATCTGCTGCAGCTGCTGCCCGGCGCACCGGACGAAGTGATCGACGCGCTGGAAAAGGGCATTTCCCGGGCTGGGGCGGTGACGCCCATGCTGGAAGCGGGCATGACCCCGGAGGACATTCTGGGGCAGGTCTGCGGAAGTCTCGGCGTGGCGTTTCTGGAAACCACCGAGGTGACGTACAAGTGCTACTGCACCCGTGAGCGGGTGGAGCGCGCCCTGATAAGCCTTGGCAGGAAGGAATTGGAGGAGATCCGGCAGGAGGGCAAGACCTTCCCGGTAGAGTGCCAGTTCTGCGACGCGGTTTACAGCTTTACGCCGGAGGATATTCAAAAACTGCTGGAAAAGATTTGATTTACATGGAAAAAGTGGTGGGAAACGCCAGATACCCACGAGAAAAATTCCGTAGAAAAATGTATAATTCATTGCCCCGTTATACCAGTAAAGTCCCTGTACCGCACTCGGAATCCATTGCACCATTACCATTGACATTGTAAACGCTAATGCCATTGCCCCTAAAGCAGAGCCTTTTAGCTTATAATGCAGTACATATTCCGCAAATATCAGATTGGCTCCATAGATGGTTCCAACCGTAAGCCATACGGTAAGCGCATAATATGCCTCACCAAAAATTGCCGGCTGTAGTGCCAGCACAAACGCAGATATATACAATCCCTGCCATGTATGCCAAAACCGGATGCTCGTGCTCCATGCTGTTTTTATTAGCTCGCCTACAGAATGCGTTTCCTGCCACACCTGGTAGGTCTGTATGCTGTAGCCGAAATCATCTGCGCAGGGATGATCATATACTCCGAGTTTTAACAGTGGAATAACGGTAATCACTGAAATAACGATCAACACGACAGCCCCTGCTGCCGATATTATTTTCTTCCTGTCTCTCATATCT
>ERZ825159.3626-NODE-3626-length-10807-cov-3.895275_pt1 | contig 10807 bp, 10 predicted proteins | sample MGYA00519932_ERZ825159 | MGnify/ENA primary metagenome ERZ825159 (study PRJEB31778, sample SAMEA3449191) | human gut metagenome | biome: human gut; feature: human-associated habitat; material: faeces | place: United Kingdom | collected 2010/2012 ...
CCGTTTCCGATACCTCGATTGGACGAAAAATCTCTCGCTCACAGTTCTTGCCGATTTAATCAGAGCTTCCTTTATTATTTGCTGTTCCCCTTGACGAAAAGCCGGAAAAATTGTAAAATTCAAATATCCTTCACATGTCGATACATATTTCTTCATATGTGACGGATAGAGTAGGATAAGAAAAGAGAAGGAGGTAACCACCATGGACACCTTTGCAAATAGCGAATATCCGGAAGAGAATCACCCGGCTTCCGAAGCGCAGGATGCTGCCCCTCAGGAGCCGCAAAAGGAAGCGGAACCCCAGAATCCGGCACCCCGGAGCGAGCCCCAGTCCGGCACCTATCACGCCGCCGGTACAGGCCGCAGGGAGTCTCCCTACGCCAATTCCCCGTACATGACGGGTCAGCCCCGGGCATATCAGTACCAGTACCAGCCCCAGACCCAGCCGCCTCAGAAGAAGGAACGCAAGTCCGGCAAGTCTCCCTGGAAGACCGTAATTGCCGCCGTCCTCGTCTTGGCGCTGGTGGCGACCGGCTGCCTGATCACGGCGTCCACCGTCAACAGCAGATGGGAGCAGAAAACCAACCAGATCACCCAGCAGCTGGGCAGGCAAATTGACGATTTGCAGAAGCAAATCGACAGCGTTCCTTCTGGTACATCCGGCGCGCTCCCGGCAGCGGACGGTTCGGCCATGACTCCGGCGCAGCTGTATCAGAGCAACGTTGACAGCGTGGTGGCCATTTCCTGCACCATGCAGACCACCGCCTACGGCCAGAGCGTAGAGGGAACGTCCTCCGGTTCCGGCTTCATCCTGACGGAGGACGGCTACGTGGTGACCAATTACCACGTGGTGCAGAACGCGAGCAATATTACCGTCACCACTCACACCGGCGACGAGTACGACGCTACGGTGAAGGGCTACGACGCCACCAACGACGTGGCCGTTCTGAAGGTGGAAGCCGAGGGGCTGTCCGCCGCGACCATTGGCAGCAGCGGCAATCTTTCCATCGGCGACATGGTGGTCGCCATCGGCAATCCTCTTGGCCGTCTGGCTGCCACGGAGACCGTGGGATACGTCAGCGGCATCAACCGGGAGGTCACCACCGACAATACCGTTATCAGTATGCTGCAAACCGACGCGGCCATCAACCCGGGCAACTCCGGCGGCCCGCTGTTCAATATGTACGGCGAGGTCATCGGCATCACCACCGCCAAGTATTCCGGCACCACCAATTCCGGCGCGTCCATCGAGGGCATCGGCTTCGCCATCCCCATTGACGACGTGATGGGCATTATCTCCGACCTGATCGACTACGGCTACGTCACCGGCGCTTACATGGGCATCACCGTGAAGGACAACGACAAGGAAGCCGCTGCCCAGTTCGGCCTGCCCACGGATGGCGCTTACGTCGTGGACGTGACGCCGGGCAGCAGCGCGGACAAAGCCGGTATCCAGTCCAAAGACCTGATTACCGCAGTGGACGATCACAAGATCGCCACCAGAACCGACCTGACCCGCGCGTTGCGGAACTACAAGGCGGGCGACACTGCCCAGATCACCGTCGTTCGCAGCGGACGGGAACTGACGCTGACCATCACCTTTGACGAAAAGCCCCACAGCACCACCGTCGAGACCGCCCCGCAGGAGGATTCCTCCATGCCCAGTGAAGGAGACTATGGCGACTGGTACGAATACTTCCGCCGTTTCTTCGGCGGCTGATAATTGAGTTGAGCAGCAAATTGCCCCGGACATCTTTGGATGTCCGGGGCGTGTTTTTTATGGGATTACTTGCCCAGCAGCGCGGTGATATCCGCGTCAGCCAGGGTGAAATTGGCTTCGCCGCCGGAGAGGGTCAGGCGGTAGACGTCCGAAGACACGCCCTTGGCGATGACCTCGGCCAGAGAGAAGCTGACGGAGATGGTGCCGTTGGTGAAGGTGATGGTATCGATACCCCGGCTCTGCAGGGTTTGCAGCCCGGAGATCGCGCCTTCCAGAATGGCGATATCGGCCTGGGCGGTGAGCAGCAGAACGCCGTCCTCCTGCTTCGTCTCCACGGGGAGCGCCTTGCCAGTCTCGTCAATGACGCGATAGAGCGCCGCTTTGACCGGCTGGGGTTCAGCGGAGGCAGTCAGGAAGCTGCTGCGGGGCTTGGGCTGGGGGATGTCAAAGGTCGTTCCGGGGTCTAAGCGCTCGACGCTGCCGTCGGGGGACAGGCCGGAGGTACCCACATCCCCCTCCTGAGCATCGACGAGGGTTGTCCCCTGATGCGATCCGCCCGCGCCAATGGCCGCGCCTGCGCCGTCCATGCTGTCGCCCACGCCGCCGGCGGCCTTTACATTTGCACTGCCGGAAATGGAGATATTCTTTCCTTCTCCGGCGGCAGTGGAGTCGAGGTTACGGCAGCCGCCGCCGATTCCGGCGCTGCATGTGCCGCCTATGGCGATTACTTCGGCATCGGAAATGGTGATGTTTTCACCATTGGAGCCATAGCCTCCGCCGATACCCGCAGAGTAATTGCCGCCGACTGCTGTGACACGTCCGCCGGTGATTTTGATATTGGTGCCGCTGCCGGCATTCGAAGTCTGAGATCCGCCGCCGCCAATGCCTGCGCCGCCAATACGGCCGGGATCGTCTTGTTTCCCTACGGCTGTGACATTTCCGCCGGTGATGGTGATGTCGGAGGCGCTGCAGTCCCAGCCACCACCGATCCCTGCGCCGCCGCCGTTGCCGGTGGCAAAAATATCGCCGCCGGTGATGGTGATGTTGCCGACGTTGTAGTTACCGGATGCGAGACGGTCTTCGCTGCCGATGCCCGCGCCGTTGTCGCCGCCGACGGCTACCAGCTGGCCGGAGCCGGATTCGGAGCCGATGGTCAGATTGCCGCCGTTGCCCTTTTCCACACCGGCGTGTGTGTTTCCGCTTTGCAGGGTGTTGTCCAGTTCAACGTTCAGGTTGACGTTGCCGGCGCCCTCGGTTCTCACCGCCGCGTCGCCTGCGCCATTCGGCCCTGCGCCGCCGGTGGTGTCGATGTTGGTGTCCTCCAGGGTGACGTTGGCCGTCGCCCCTGTGTCCGCCCTGATGGTGACATTGTTGGTGGTGGAAGCGGAAGAATCCCGGTTCCGGATGACGGGGGCGGAATCCTCCTTGGTCACGCCGCCCTGGCTGACGTTCTGGCCGCTATCGGTGGCGGAGACGGTGATGCTGCCGTCCTCCAAGTACCAGGTATCCGCCATCGCAACGGTGGGCAGAAAGACCGCGATCAGTGCCAGAGAGACGAGCCGGGTCAAAAGTTTTCGGATGTTCATAGTGTTTCCTCCTTACAGCGGAAAGGTTCTGAAAGCTTCTGATGGTGTACAAACCATTTATATCATAGATCGGAAGAAATTGCAAGAGAAAAAAGAATTAATTTCGGGAGCGTCGGAGGAATGCCCCGGTTTCCCTGTTGCAAAGATTTTCCGTTTATGATAAGATAGGCATGACTATAAGCTGGAGGGGAACCATGGACGACGCGACTTTGAGAAATCAGATCGGCTCCAATATTGCCGCGTACCGCAAGCAGGCGGGACTGACCCAGGCGGGTCTGGCGGAAAAACTGAATTATTCCGACAAGGCCGTCTCCAAATGGGAGCGGGGAGAATCCGTGCCGGATGTGATGACGCTGGTGCAGCTGGCGGAGCTGTTCCGGATACCCGTGGGGGAGCTGCTGGCCGACCCCGACGCCCTGCCCGGAAACCCCGGCACCCTGGAAAAAGCCATGACCCAGGTGTCCGAAAAGGCGCTGAAGCGCAAGGCCAATAAGAATGTGATATTAGCGCTGTCCTCCACGCTGGTGTGGTTCATTGCGCTGTTTGTATTCGTCATCATGTCCTCGTTCCAGGCCGTGGAGCGCTACAGCTGGCTGGCGTTTTTCTACGCCGTGCCGGTCAACGCCATTGTGATGCTGAGTTTACTTTCGGCGTGGCACGATTTCCGGAAAAACCGGCTGCTGATCTCCGCCATCGTGTGGGGATTCCTGATCGCCATTCATGTTTCCGGGCTGCTGATTTTCCGGTACAATTTCTGGAAAATCTACCTTCTGGGCATTCCGGGGCAGATCGCCATTTTCCTGTGGTTCCGGATGTTCCACCCGGTGAGCGAGAAAGCGGAGGGTACGGACAATGGATAAGACGGAACTGCGCCGCCGGATTCGGGAGAAAAAACGGGCGATGACAGCGGAAGAGATCGAGCGGCGGAGCCGGGAGCTTGGCCGCCAGTTCGCCGCGACGGAAGCCTACCGCAAGGCCAAAACCATTTACGGCTACATGCCCTACAACCAGGAGGTGCGCACCGTCCCCATGCTGGAGCAGGCGCTCCGGGACGGGAAAAAAGTGGCCGTGCCCAAGTGTTACGGCGACGAAATGAAGTTTATTTACTTGGACGACCTGACCAAAGTGGCGAAGGGCTACGCCGGGATTCCGGAACCCATCGCGGACGAGCCGGTCGCCCATGACGAGACGGCGCTGGTGCTGATGCCCGGGCTGGCCTTCGACCCCCAGGGACACCGCATCGGCTACGGCGGCGGTTTTTACGACAAGTTCCTGTCCCGGGAGCCGAACCATCCCACGCTGGCGCTGTGCTACGATTTTCAGGTGCTGCCCCATCTGGACACCGAGGAACATGACATCCCCGTGGACACGGTGCTCTGGGCGTAGACGCATATATACAAGGAGAGAAAGATATGCAGTTTGTCATTGTTTTGCTGATCGCAGCCGCCGTGTTCGGTGTGTGCTATCTGGTGGATAAGGGCTTTTCCAAGGCGTTCCGGGGCAAGGCGCAGCACCGTTCCGGCATGGCCGTCCGGGCGAACAAGCGCTTCGGCGTGTTCGGCGTGGTGCTGACGGTGCTGGGCGTCATGGCGTTCTGCATTGGCATCGGCGACGGGCCGGTGCTGATCGTGGGCGGCCTGATCGTGTTTGCCATGGGCGTTTTTTTGGCGGTGTACTACCTGAGCTTCGGCATTTTTTACGACGGGGAAAGCTTCCTCATGTCCCGGTTCGGGAAGAAGGACGCTGTGCATCGCTATGAGGAGATCGTAGGGCAGAAGCTGTACGTGGTGCAGGGCGGCAGCGTCGTTGCGGAGCTGTACCTGAAGGACGGCTCCACTGTCAGTCTGCAATCCACCATGGACGGCGTGTATCCCTTCCTTGACACGGCCTTTGCCGGGTGGTGCCTTCAGACGGGTCGCGACCCGGAAAGCTGCGATTTCCACGACCCCAGCAAGAGCCTGTGGTTCCCGCCGGTGGAGGAAAGCTGATGGCGCACATTCCCAGCGGAACGACACAGGAGCTGGAGCTGGTCACCTTCCGGCAGGCGCTGGAAGCCGCCGACACCCCCAGCGACGAATACGATATCAAAAAGTGGATTTACGCTCCCAATTTTTACTCGGAATACCGTTACATATTGGGGACGCGGGGGAAAAAGCCGCTGATCTGCATTGGCATCAACCCCTCCACGGCCAGACCCGACGCGCTGGACAATACCCTCAAATCCGTGGAGCGCATCGCCTTGGGGAACGGGTTTGACAGCTTCATCATGTTCAACGTCTACGCCCAGCGGGCGACCTCTCCCGACGATATGGAGAAGGTCTGCAACCCGCTGCTGCACAAGGAAAATCTGAAAGCGTTCCGGTATGTGTTGTCTCTTTCGGAGCATCCGGTGGTGTGGGCGGCATGGGGCGCGATCATTGAAAAGCGGAAATATCTGCCCGACTGTCTGCGGGACATGCTGCTGGCAGGGGAGGCGTATGGAGCCGAATGGTGCTGCGCCGGTGCCATTTCCCGGAAGGGACACCCCCATCATCCGCTGTATCTGCGGAAGGATGAGAAGCTTAGGCCTTTCGACGTGAAAGCGTATCTGGAACAATTATAAAAATGGGGTCGGTGGCTTCACCGACCCTTGCAGCATTTGGAATACGGAGGATTTCTTATGAAATTGCTGATTGCGTCCGACATTCACGGCAGCGCCTTCTGGTGCCGCCGCCTTTGCGACCTGATAGAGATGGAACGTCCGGACAGGCTGATCCTGCTGGGGGATTTGCTGTACCACGGCCCCCGGAACGACCTGCCCCGGGATTACGCGCCGAAGCAGGTGATCCCCATGCTGAGCCAGTACCGGGAAAACATCATCGCGGTTCGGGGCAACTGTGAGGCGGAGGTTGACCAGATGGTTCTGCCTTTTCCCTGCATGGCGGAGTTTTCCCAGCTGCTTCTGGACGGGAAAACCTTCTATCTGACCCATGGACATCACCACAACCCGGATGATCTTCCGCCCCTGCCGGAGGGCAGCGTGTTCCTGTTTGGGCACACCCATGTGAAGATGGACGAAGTGCGCTCCGGCGTCCGCTGCCTGAACCCCGGCAGCGTCTCCATCCCCAAGGACGGGAGCCACAGCTGTCTGATTTATGAAAACGGAGAATTTTCTTTTCGGATTTTGGAGGAATGACCGTGGATTCGACAGAATGCGAGACCTGCTGGTATTATGATTATGATGAGGAGTACGACGAATACTACTGCATGATGGATTTGGACGAGGACGAGGTTTACCGCATCGCCAATTCCCCCTCCCGGCACTGCCCCTTTTATCGGCAGGGCGACGATTACACCCTTGCAAGGAGACAATAGATGAAACGATGGTATCCCGCGCTGATCCTGCTGTGCCTGCTGCTGGCGGGCTGTTCCGGGAAGGGGGAGGAAACGACGTTCCCCACCCAGACGGAGGCCGTTCCCATGGAAGCGGCGCCCCCCGCCGGGCTGCATGACCCGAACGACCCCCTGGAAATGCGCTACGGCGACGCGCTGCGGGCGTATCCCCTGAGCATTCCGGGGGTGGCCGGGCTGAAAGCCATGGGCAGCGACCTGCTGGTGTTCTCCGACACCCAGGTCAGCACCCTCATCACCCGGCTTTCCGGGGAGGAGCTGTACATAGCGGCCACCGTCCGGCTGGAGTTTGGCCTTTCTCCGGACGACCCATCCCTACAGGTCACGGAAAGCGGCCTGAGCTATTTTGACCCGGTGAACCGGCAGACGGTGGTGCTGGATGCTTCTCTGCGGGAGATCACCCACATTCCCGTGCCGGAGGACTTGGAGGGAACGCCCCTGCTGTCCCGCGACCGGGAGACCTTGTACTACTGCACCAAAGCGGGCGTCCGCGCATGGAATCTGGAAACGGGCATCCGCCGGGTCATCAAGGAAGCCGGGTTCGCCCAACAGAGCGTGACGGGGCTGCACCTGAACGACACCGTCCTGCAATGCCGCGTGGCGGACAACGAGGGCAATGCCAGCACGCTGCTGCTTTCCACGGAAAGCGGGCGGATATTATATGAAGGGGCGCAGGAGCTGACGATGCGCTCCCGGGGCGACAGCTATTTTATCTCCTTCCCCACAGGCTGCACCCGGGCGCTGCTGTTCGGGCAGGCGGGGGAGGAAGCCCCTCTGGCGCTGACCCCGGCGGAGCTGAGCGGGGAGGACTTTCTTCTGGAGACCTTCGCCGACGCGGTGACGGCCAGCGTTGCGTCGGATACGGAGATCAAGCTGGACTATTACGATCTGGAAACCGGACGCCGCCGCAGTTCCGTGACCCTTCCGTTCTTCGGCCTGCCCCTGACGGTGGAGGAGTCCGCCGACGGCTGGGTCTATTTCCTGCTTTACAACAACGACGGTCGGCCGGTCATTTACCGCTGGGATACAGCCGCGCTGGAATTCGCCGCTTCCGACACGGAGGTCTACACCGGCCCCTATTATTCCAACCAGGAGCCGGACTATCACGGGCTGGTGTGGTGCGAGTATTACGCGAGAACCATCGGCGATACCTACGGCGTTGAGGTGCTATTGTGGGAGGACGCCAATCTGGTGCAGCCATGGGACTACAATTTTGAAACGGAATATCTGGTGCCGGTTTTCAAACGGGAGCTGGACTGGCTGAACGAGCGCCTTGCCAATTTCCCGGAGGGGATGCTGGAAGCTGCAATTTCCCATTTTTCCTCTCTGAAGATCTGTCTGGTGCGGGAGATCATCGGCAGCGCCGAATCCGGCAGTGTGAGCAGGGCGAACGGCATCCAGTTTATGAACGGAACGGATGCCTACATCGTGCTGGCGGCGGGGGATACCTCGGAAAAAGCGCTGTACCACGAGCTTTACCATGTGATGGAGACCCACATCTTAGGCAACAGCATCGCCCTCGACCAGTGGGCAAAGCTGAATCCCGTAGGATTTGAGTACGACTACGATTACCTTGCCAACGCTCAGCGGGACGGCAGCGAGTTTTTGCAGCCGGACACCCGCAGCTTTGTGGACACCTACTCCATGAGCTATCCCAAGGAAGACCGGGCGCGGATTTTTGAGTATGCCATGACGGCGGGGAACGAGCCGCTATTTGCGGCCTCGCCCCTGCAATACAAGCTGAAAATGCTGTGTCAGGGGATCCGGGAGGCTTTCGGCCTGAAAAAATCCCCGGAAAACTTTCTATGGGAGCAGTATCTGAATCAGCCTATGGCGTACACGGGAAAATAACAAAAGCGCTGTCATCCGGAACCGTTGGTTCCAGGTGACAGCGCTCTTTCGTTATGGATTTGTCGCTATGTAGTGGATTCGATCAATCTTCGGGGAACAGCTTTTCCCGGCAGTAGCGGATGATGGCCTTTCGGGTGATGAGGCCGATGAACGCGTCTTTGTCGTCTACTACAGGAACAAAGTTCTGATTGGACGCCCGCTCTACCAGCTCGTGCATGGAGGTGGTGACCCGGACGGGGACGTTGTCCTTCCGGCGGGCAATCTCCATGACCCGGCGGGCTTCGGCCTGACGCATGTCCATGTAGCACATGTTCTTCATGGCCCACAGCAGGTCGCCCTCCGTCAGGGTTCCCCGGTATTCGCCCCGGTGGTTGAGAATGGGAATCGCGGCGTAGCCTGCGGATTCCATCTTTTCCAGTGCCTGCCGGATGGTATAATCATCGTACAAATATGCACACATCGCCTTTGGTGTCAGAAAAAACAGAATATTATTCATGGGGTTCTCCTTTTCGGCGCGGCTGATTGGGAGGATGCCTTACTGCCGCCTTATACATTATAGCATAAACGAAACGGAAAAGTATGAAATTTTCTTGTTAATTTGCGACCTGCCATCCAAAAAATCAGAATCGTTTTTGTGCATAATACCAGTGTTACTTTCCAAAGCGGAAATCCGAAAAATCGAAGGTCGCGAAATAGTCCTCCGGCGTCTCGGCGCGGCGGATGAGCTGGAAGCTGCCGTCCTCTTTCAGCAAAACCTCCGCGGAACGGAGCTTGCCGTTATAATTGTAGCCCATGGAGAAGCCGTGAGCACCGGTGTCGTGAATGGCTACAATGTCGCCGATCTGGATTTCCGGCAGACTCCGCTCGATGGCGAATTTGTCGTTGTTTTCGCACAGACCGCCGGTGACGTCATAGACGTGATCGAGAATGGCGTCCTCCTTGCCCAGCACGGTGATGTGGTGGTAAGCGCCGTACATGGCCGGGCGCATCAGGTTGGCGGCGCAGGCGTCCAGACCCACGTATTCCCGGTAGATGTGCTTTTCATGAATGACGGTGGAGATCAGGTGGCCGTAGGGCGCCAGCATGAACCGGCCAAGCTCGGTGAAAATGGCGACGTCGCCCATGTCGTTGGGGGTCAGGATTTCCTCATACTTGACCCGCACGCCCTCGCCGATGACGCCGATGTCGCATCTGGGCTGCTCGGGGCGGTAGTCCACGCCGATGCCGCCGGACAGGTCGATGAAGGAAATATGGGCGCCGGTGGCGTTGCGCAGCCGCACCGCCAGACGGAACAGCTGCCCGGCCAGAGCGGGATAATATTCATTGGTGGTGGTATTGGAGGCGAGGAAGGCGTGAACGCCGAAGTGCTTCGTGCCCAGCTTCATCAGCCGGGTGATGGCCCCTGCCATCTGGTCTTCGGTCATGCCGTATTTGGCGTCCCGGGGCATGTCCATGATGGTGTTGCCAAGAGAGAAGGAACCGCCCGGGTTATACCGCAGACACACCGTCTCGGGGACCGGACCCATGGACGCCAGAAAATCCACATAGGTGGCATCGTCCAGATTGATGTACACGCCCATATCCCGCGCCTTGCGCATATCCAGCGCCGGCGTATCGTTGGAGGAAAAGATCACGTCATGTCCCGTGATGCCCACGGCCTCGGACAGCAGCAGCTCCGTATAGGTGGCGCAGTCGCAGCCGCAGCCCTCCTCGTGGAGGATTTTCAGCAGGAAGGGGTTGGGGGTGGCCTTGACGGCAAAATACTCCCGGAATCCGGGATTCCAGGAAAATGCCGCCTTCAGCGCTCGGGCGTTGGCGCGGATGCCGGCCTCATCGTAAACATGAAACGGGGTAGGGATCTGCTCGCGGATCTCCTTCGCTTTTTCCAGAGTCAAAAAAGGTATCTTTTTCATAGCTCGAACCCTCTCTATTCTATGCAAAAAACGGCGTACTTTACGCCGTGACTAGAAGAATTGTATTGTATGGGAAGACATTTGTCAACCCCGTATCTACCTCTCGCCCCGGTAGAAATCGAATTTCTCCGCCGGGGAGAGAACTCAACAAAATGGCGGTTTCTTTTTTGTGAAAAATGTGCTATACTCCTGCCATCTTTACTAAGGCAACACCGCACAATTGCGTCTGCGAGTCTCAGCCGTCTTTTTGCCCCACTTCTTCAGTTTGAAAAACGAGAAATACATACAGTATTCCTTCGTTTTCCAAACTTTGAATTGGGACAAAAATCCTGTCTGAGACTTCTTGC
>ERZ825159.3627-NODE-3627-length-10804-cov-3.890781_pt1 | contig 10804 bp, 6 predicted proteins | sample MGYA00519932_ERZ825159 | MGnify/ENA primary metagenome ERZ825159 (study PRJEB31778, sample SAMEA3449191) | human gut metagenome | biome: human gut; feature: human-associated habitat; material: faeces | place: United Kingdom | collected 2010/2012 ...
TGCCCAGCAGGGTGAAGTTGATGCCCCAGGTGGAGTAGAAGAAGCCGAAGACCTTACCGGTGGGGCCCTGGTCGGCTGCCCACTGGCTGTCCCACAGGCTGGACTTGTTGTTGTAGCCCTTATCGGTGTACTCCTTGGTCTGGTCCACCCACTTCATGATGTTGGGGTCTACCTTGACGGTGGTGCCGTCCACCCAGGGAGCTGCCACGTTGTTGGAGAACGTACGGTAAGCATCGTCAAAACCGGAGAGCATCTTGTAGCCCTTGGCAGCAGCCTGTGCGGCCACATCGTTGAACTTATCCCAGTCGGACAGGTAGGTCTGCACTTCGGTGGGATCATCGGTGCCCAGCACGTCCTTGGCGATGCTGCGGCGGTATGCAAACAGGCCCGGGGTCGCCTGCCAGGTGGTGCCGCGCTGGCTGCCATCGACGCTGACGATGTCCTTGGTGTACTGGTACTGGCCGGCCAGGTCAGAGTCGGTCAGGCCGATGTCTGCCTTGACGTCCAGAACATAATCGGAATCCACATACTTCAGGGCGTAGTCAGCCTCGATCAGGAAGATGTCGATCTTATCGTCATCGGCAGCGGAATCCTGGCTCAGCAGGGCCTCATCCAGCTTGTTCTGGTAGTTGTTGTTCTCGTTGGCGTTGATGGTCCACTTGACGACGGTGCCGTCGTTCAGGGTGGTGGTGGACTTATCGGCCGCGATCTCCTTGACCTCGGGGTAATAATCGTTGAAACGGCTCTGGAACTCATCGTTCCAGCACCAGATGTTCAGGACCTTGCCGCCGGCGGCAGGAGCCGCGGAAGAAGCCGCGGAAGAAGCGGGAGCAGCACTGGAAGCGGGAGCCGTGCTGGAAGAAGAACCGCCACATGCAGTCAGGGCAGCCGAAATGGTAACAGCGCCGGAAGCGAGCAGGAAATTACGACGAGAGATCTTTTTCATAAGAGTAAACCTCCTTCAACGGTTTCTTATGGTTTGGATTCCATTTTCTGAGATTTTTTCAAAGCTTCGGAACGCCCAAAGCTTCCAGGAACAACGTTAAATGTGTTTGACGGAGCGGCCTGTCAGCAGTTTGCCGGTCACCAGCACCTGTTCCGCCAGGGTGATGCGGGGATGCTCGACCATCTGGATCAGCTTGTCGGCTGCCGTCCGGCCCAGCATGGTGGTGTCCTGCTGATAGGTCACCAGCTCGGGCTTGACCACCCGCGAGAGGTAGATGCCATCGTAGCCCATCACCGAGATATCGTCCGGGATGCTCAGCCCCGCCTCCGCAATGGCGTTGTAGCCGCCCAGCGCGGAGAAATCATCGGGGAAGAGGATGCAGGTGGGCCGCTGCGGAAGCGACAGCAGGAATTTTGTCTCCTCCGCACAGCGGTCCGCGTCGTGGTAAACGCCCTCCCGCACATAAGCATCCGGGATCTCGAGCCCCAGCTCGGCGCAGGTCTTGTAAAAACCGGCCAGGCGGTTCTCGGTCACGGCGGTCCGTTCGCCGTGGATGAACGCGATCCTCCGGTGGCCATTGGCGTAAGCGCAGCGCACCAACGCCTGTAAACCGTTTACGTTATCGGAAAGGATCGCCATCCGGTTGTTGAACACATGATCGATGGTGACCACAGGGACATCGCTGTTGACCAGCTCCACCACCTGGGGGTCGTAGAAGTCCACACAGGCGATCACCACGCCGTCCACACCGCGGTAGTGGCAGTGCTCCAGGTAGGTCATCGTTTTGCCGCCCAGGTTGCGGTTGATAAAGGTGATATCGTAGCCCAGCCGCTCCACCCGGACTTTGAAACTGTCCAGCACGGCGGAGAAATATTCGTGGCCCAGGCCGCTCTGGCGTTCGTCCACAAACAGAACGCCGAGGTTATAAGTACGGTTGGTCTTCATGGAGCGGGCCGCCATGTTGGGCACATAGCCCAGCCGCTCGGCTGCTTCACGGACGCGGGCCCGGGTGGCATCGGAGATATCGTGCTGGCCGTTGAGCGCCTTGCTCACGGTGGCGACCGAGACTCCGCACTCCCGTGCCAGATCTTTCAGGGATGACATTTGGGTCGTCCTCCTCCCGAGGAACTTTTTCAAGGTTCGGCTTTGCAGAAAGCCTAAATCGTTTTCGTAGCCTCATAATAGCGCAATTCAGCCCAAAAATCAAGAATCAGAGCAAAACTTTTAGCGTTATTTCCCTCTTTTCAGCAGTTTGCGTGATTTACAGCTCTCGGAATTGTGCATCCCGTTCCATTTTCGGTCAGTTTCGTTCATTTCCGAATATTTTTTCGTTCTTGTTTTCGTTCCGGAGGGCGGTTTCTAATATTACTTATAAAATGGGTTTTCGGCTTGCGTAGTTTCCCGGCCAGGCAGCACTTTTCTTGCGTAAAATTTTTGTGTTTCGGTTGAGCATCCTGCTTGGTTTGATCAAATTTGCTACAACTTCGTCATTTATTACAAAATCGTTACAGCTGCATTCTGTGCCGCTTCCCGGTCCGCCGCTGTTGTATATTTCATAAAGCCTCTTGCATTTTGCGTCTAATTCGACTATGCTTAGGGCGAAGAGAACGTTTCTCCCGGCGTTCTAAATCGTTTTCGCAAATGTGAGCCTTTCACCCCTTGTTCTATTTATGGACTGCCTTTCAAAAGGAGGAATCGTCTATGAAGTTTGGTCACTTTGATGATGAACGCCGGGAGTATGTCATTGATACCCCAAAGACCCCGCTGCCCTGGATCAACTACCTGGGCAGTGAGGACTTTTTCAGCCTGATTTCCAACACGGCGGGCGGCTACAGCTTTTACCGGGATGCCCGGCTCCGCCGCATCACCCGCTACCGCTACAACAACTCCCCGCTGGATATGGACGGCCACCGCATCTATATCAACGATGGCGGCACGGTCTGGAACCCCGGCTGGCAGCCCGCCAAGACGGCGCTGGATCACTACACCTGCCGCCACGGCCTGGGCTACTCCATTTTTGAGGGCGAGAAAAACGGCATTGCCGCCACGCAGGAAGTCTTCGTCCCCCGGGGCGACGCCTGTGAGATCGACCGCCTGACTCTGGAAAATAAGACGGCCGCCCCCCGCACGCTGGATGTGTTCAGCTATGTGGAGTTCTGCCTGTGGGATGCCATGGACGACAGCTCCAACTTCCAGCGCAACTTCTCCACCGGTGAAGTAGAGGTAGAGGGCAGCGCCATTTATCATAAGACCGAGTACCGGGAGCGCCGCGACCACTATGCCGTGTTCTGGGCCAACACCCCCGTCACCAGCTTTGACACCAGCCGGGACGCGTTCTGCGGTGTCTACGGCGGCCCCGCCGCCCCGGAGGCCGTGCTGGCCGGGCATTGCTCCAACAGCATGGCCCACGGCTGGGCCCCGGTGGGTGCCCACCATTTCCACATCACCCTGGCTGCCGGTGAAAAAAAGAGCATCATCTTTGGCCTGGGCTACATTGAAAACCCGCAGGAGGAGAAATTTGTTGCTCCCGGCATCCTCAACAAGACCCGCGCCCGGGCCATGATGGCCCGCTACGCCACCGATGCCCAGGTGAATGAGGCCCGCCGGGTGTTGACCGATTATTGGACCGATCTGCTCTCCGGCTGGCAGCTGGACTCCGGCGAGGAGAAGCTGGACCGGATGGTCAGCATCTGGAACCAGTACCAGTGCATGGTCACGTTCAACATGAGCCGCAGCGCCAGCTATTACGAGAGCGGCATTGGCCGCGGCATGGGCTTCCGGGACAGCTGCCAGGACCTGCTGGGCTTTGTGCACATGATCCCCACCCGTGCCCGGGGCCGTATCCTGGACATTGCCGCCACCCAGTTTGAGGACGGCAGCGCCTACCACCAGTACCAGCCCCTGACCAAAAAGGGCAACCGGGACGTGGGCTCCGGCTTCAACGATGACCCGCTCTGGCTCATTGCCGGCACCGCCGCTTATCTGCGTGAGACGGGCGACTGGAGCATTCTGGATGAGTCCGTGGCCTTTGACAATGACGAAAGCAAGGCGCAGCCCCTGATGGAGCACCTGCGCCGCAGTTTCCAGTACACCTGCACCCATCTTGGCCCCCACGGCCTGCCCCTCATCGGCCGGGCCGACTGGAACGACTGCCTCAACCTGAACTGCTTCTCGGAGCACCCGGGCGAGAGCTTCCAGATCACCGGCCCCAGCGAGGGCCCCGTAGCCGAGAGCGTCTTCATCGCCGGTATGTTCGTCAAGTACGGCAAAGAGTATGCCGACCTGTGCGGCCACCGCGGCCTTGCCGACGAGGCCGCCGCTGCACGGGAGTCCATCGCGCGGGTGGAGCAGGCTGCCCTGACCGCCGGCTGGGACGGCGAATGGTTCCGCCGCGCTTACGATGCCTTTGGCCAGCCTGTGGGCAGCAAGGAGTGCGACGAGGGCCAGATCTTTATTGAGCCGCAGGGCATGTGCGTCATGGCCGGCATCGGCAAGGAGACCGGACAGGCCGCGCAGGCTTTGAAGAGCGTGGAGGAGCGGTTGGACACCAAGTACGGTGTCATGCTGCTGCAGCCCGCCTACACCACCTACCGCCTCAACCTGGGCGAAATTTCCAGCTATCCTCCGGGATACAAAGAAAACGCCGGCATCTTCTGCCACAACAACCCCTGGATCAGCTGCGCTGAGACGGTGCTGGGCCACGGCGACCGGGCCTTTGAGGTTTACCGCAAGACCTGTCCCGCCTACATCGAGGACATTTCGGAAATTCATCGCACGGAGCCCTACGTCTACAGCCAGATGGTGGCCGGGAAGGACGCCCCCACCTTTGGCGAGGCGAAGAACAGCTGGCTGACCGGCACGGCCGCCTGGACGTTCTTCAACGTGAGCCAGTATCTCCTTGGCATCCAACCCACGCTGGACGGCCTCAAGATCGACCCCTGCATCCCCCACACCCTCAAGGGTTATACCGTCACCCGCCGCTACCGGGGTGCCACCTACCACATCCGGGTGGAGAACCCGAGCGCGGTCCAGAAAGGCGTCGCCGCCGTGGTCTATGACGGCAAACCGCTGGAAAGCAATCGTTTGCCCATTGCCTCCCCCGGCACCACGGTGGAAGTAACCGTGACCATGGGCTGAGCATCATTCCCCTTTAGACGCGGAAATCCCCCGACAGCTGTCGGGGGATTTTTCGATTCTGATTCATTCTTCCCATTCCGCCTCGCGGCGGGCTTTCATCCGCTTTTTATCCGCATACATGGCGTCATCCGCCTGCCGGAACACCTGTGCGGGAATCGGGTCAGGCTGGTCCTCGCTCCAGGCAAGGCCCAGCGCTGCCGAGACGGGGAACTCGCTCCCCGCGTCCGCCGCCGCGATCTCTTCCCGGATGCGGTCGGCGCAGGCCAGCAAAGCTTCCCGGCTCCCATTCAGGCTGACCACGAATTCATCACCGCCAATGCGGTAGCAGTTTCCTTTTTCTGCCGCCGCCCGCTGCAGGCACTGCGCCACCCGGTGGATGAGGGCGTCGCCTTTGGGGTGGCCGAGGGTGTCGTTCACCTTTTTCAGGTCGTTCACATCCACCATGATGTAGCCAAACGGAGCGGAAGACTGTTTGGTCTCCTGAGTCTCCCGGACAAAGGCAGCCCGGTTGCCAAGGCCCGTCAGCACATCCCGATACGCCAGTTTTGCGTACACGGCCATGTTGGCGTTCTCATTGATCTGTTCCAGAACGCGCTGCCCGGCCGTCTCAGCCAGCAGCAGGATGAACCCGAAGATGCCCAGCATATACACCGGGGAATATGGAAGTGAACTGTCCAGATAGTAAATTGTGATCGCCAAAATGCTGCATACAGCAAACAGCACATATCCGGCCATGACACGGCCCAGCGCCTTGTTTTTGCCGCGGCGCATCTCCCGGAACCCGTGGTACAAAATCAGGGCGATGGTCACCGTCATGAGCAGATGTTCCGCCATGACCAGCACATTCAGGTAAGGCAGGCTGAAGATAAAGTTTGCCATCAGGAGCAGCAGCAGCCCGGAATAGAACGCCTGCAGGATTTCCAGCATCCGCCGTTTTTCGGGCAGAACTCCTATGGTAAACTGCAACAGCGGCAGGTGGAGCGCGTAGAACGAAAGATAGGAGATCAGCCCCGCCAAACCCGCTTTCTGGCTTACCAGCAGCAGAATTTTAGAATCGGTCAGCACCCAGACCCCGGCCAGCAGGATGTAGGCGCCCAGACTGTAAACGCTGCCGTATAAATTGCCGAAATGCTGGCGCTGCATACAGTAGGCTGCCAGCAGGCAGGCAATGCCCAGTACCAGCGCAAAACCGCTGAACAGCACGGCATACAGGTTCTCCCGCAGGATCATCCACTGGATGCCGCTCCGGCTGCCAAAATACACCTGGGATTGCAGGACGGCACTCTCTGCACCACTGCCGGGAGCGCAGTCCAGGAAGCGCACCGTCAGCTCCTGCCCCGGCGGCAGCCGGAACAGATGGAACGCGCCGTTCCGCTCACTGGAAGCCGTATAAACGGCATTCCCGTCCACAAGGACCTGATACTTCTGCCATGCGGAGCGGAGGAGGATGGTGGGTTCATCCCTCGCCGCGTCCATGGGGCAGGAGAACTCCATGGCGTCCGCGGTACGGGCCCAGCTGCCTGCGGCAGGCTCCGCGCTGCCCCAGTTGATCTTTTCCGGCGCGGTCTCGCCCACTGCACTGGAATAGATGGCAATGGCCATCCCAATGAGCAGCAGCGCCCACAGAAATCTTCGGAACTGTTTCATATCTTCTCTGTTTTATACACTGCCCGCAGTGTCATTGCCGGAGGCGTCTTGCTCAGTCTGGCTGGTGTAGAGCACCATCAGGTGGTTGGCGCTGGCTTCCAGCTGGCTCTTGGCCTGCCGGAGCGCCGCCTCTTCGGTCTCATTCATCTTTTCGGGCTTATCTTTCCGCAGGCAGCGGCGGAGGTTGGCCAGGTCCGCTTTGACCCGGTTCTTCTCGTCCTTATCCAGCTCTTTCTTGCACTTGGAAAGGGCCTCGTCTACCTTGTAGGCCAGCACCTCGGCCTGGTTGTGCAGGTCCAGCCGCTCTTTCCGGCGGCTGTCCTCCGCCTCGTAAGCGGCGGCATCGGCCATGGCGCGCTGGATCTCGTTTTCCGAGAGGTTGGTGCTGCCCGTGATGGTGATGTTCTGCTCCCGGCCGGTGCCCAGGTCTTTCGCCGAGACCTTGACCACGCCGTTGACATCGATATCAAACGTGACCTCGATCTGAGGCTTGGAGGAGAAGCCGGCCCGGATGCCGGTGAGTTTGAATTTGCCCAGCGATTTGTTGTCCCGTGCAAAGTGGCGCTCGCCCTGCAGCACGTTGATCTCCACACTGGTCTGCATGGGGCGGGCCGTGGTAAAGATCTGGCTCTTGCGGGTGGGGATCATGCTGTTGCGGGTGATGAGGGGGGTGGCCACGCCGCCCAGCGTCTCAATGGAGAGGGTCAGCGGGGTCACGTCCATCAGCACAAGGCCCTGAGCCGCCGCGCCGGTGGCACCAGCCAGCTTGCCGCCGCCCTGCAGCAGGCCGCCCTGTACGGCGGCACCCATGGCAACGCACTCATCCGGGTTGAGGCTGTGGCTGGGCTCCTTGCCCAGCAGCTCTTTCACCTGCCGCTCCACGGCGGGCATCCGGGTGCTGCCGCCCACCAGCAGCACTTTGCCCAGCTGGCTGGCGGAGATACCGGCGTCCCGCAGGGCGTTCTGCACCGGCTGGACGGTGCGGGAGAGCAGGTCTCCCGTCATCATCTCAAACTGAGGCCGGGTGATAGAGAGGTCCAGATGATGGGGCCCGTCCTTGCCCACCGCGATGAACGGCAGGTTGAGCTGGGCCGCCGGGGCGCTGGAAAGCTCTTTTTTGGCCTTTTCGGCCTCTTCTTTCAACCGGCCCATGGCGGCAGGGTCCCGGGTCAGGTCGATGCGGTCGGATTTCTTGAACTCGGCCACGGCGTATTCCACAATGCGCTCGTCAAAGTCGTCGCCGCCCAGGTGGGTGTCGCCGCCGGTGGCCAGCACCGTGAACGTGCCATCTTCAATTTCAATGATGGAGACGTCGAACGTGCCGCCGCCCAGGTCGTAGACGAGGATTTTCTGGGGCGCTTCGTTGTCCAGGCCGTAAGCCACAGCCGCCGCCGTGGGCTCGTTGATGATGCGCAGGACGTTCAGGCCCGCGATGCGGCCCGCGTCCTGCGTGGCCTTGCGCTGGCTGTCGTCGAAGTAGGCCGGGACAGTGATGACGGCCTCCGTCACCGGCTCGCCCAGATAGCTCTCGGCGTCCCGGCGGATCTTGGTCAGGATCATGGCGCTGATCTCCTGCGGAGTCAGGTCCTTGCCGTCGATGTGCACCCGGTAATCGGAGCCCATGTGGCGCTTGATGCTGGAGATGGTGCGCCCGGAGTTGGTGGCGATCTGGCGCTTGGCCGCGCCGCCCACCAGCCGCTCGCCATCCTTGGTAAAGGCTACCACGCTGGGAGTGGTCCGCTCGCCCTCCGCGTTGGCAATGACAACGGGCTTGCCGCCCTCGACCACTGCCACACAGGAGTTGGTGGTACCCAGGTCAATTCCGATCACTTTGCTCATTTTCGTCGTCCTCTCTGCTTTTGCAGCGCGTGTATTTTTCCATGTTTATCTTACCGGTTCCGTATGACAATTTCTTAGAGCAAATGTAAAGAAACTGTGTTTACCGCTTTTCGTCGCCCAGCAGCCTGCGGATGGCGTCTTCCGTCTCCTGCAGCCACTGCTCCGCGGCGGGGTCTCCCTCGCCCAGCTGAATTTTGAACCCCTGCTTTGCCTCGGCCATCTCGGCCAGCGCCCGGGGCCGGGAGAGGTACTGTGTCTCGTATTGGGCCATCCGGAGCCGCACCTGCGGCATGTAGGCGATATCCGGCGTGGGGCGGGCCGCCGTCTGCGCCTGACGGTAATACCGGAGCGCCGCCCCCGGCCCCTTGCCAGAGGCCATGCAGTCGTCGCCCAGGGCGATCATGGCCAGCACGTCCCCGGCCTCGGCGGCCTTTTTCCACATCCGGCGGGCCTGCACCGCACTGCGGCGGACGCCCTTGCCCTCATACAGCAGCTCTCCCAGCATGGAAAGTGCTTCGGCTCGGCCCTGTTCGGCTGCCTGCTCGTAGTAGTGGAGCGCGTCGGCCCACTGCCCGGCCAGAGCAGCCTGGCTGCCCTTGTGCAGCTCTTCCTCGCCGGGCTCATCGGTGTCCCGGCTGGCGTGGAGCAGACCGTTGAGCAGGCTGGCATCCAGCGTGGCCGAGGTCGTCCACGGGTCCAGCACGATCCCGTCCATCTCCTTGCTGTCCAGCACTTTCTGCATGGCGTCCACCAGCAGCAGCTCCGCCATGGGACGGGCCGCCGTGCCTCGGTCGGCCTCCGCCGTTTTCACGGAGGTGAAGATGGGCAGGTAGTTTTTGCCTTTCTGGGTGCGCAGGGTCCACAGGGGCAGGTCCCGCGCTTTTTCCGCCGGGACCGGGTGTTCTGCCCAGGAGGCGCCCCCTTTCTCTGAGTCCGGCGCGGCCTGCAGCGGCACCAGAACCCGGGTATCCAGCTCCAGCGCGTAATTCAGCGCGTTCATCAGTGTCCAGAAGCTCTCCTCGTTCTGGGCTTTATACAGTGCCGTCACCGCCTGTTCCACAGCCGGGCAGCCTGTGCCCAGCGGGCCATACTCCGGCGCGCCATGCTGCCGGGCCGCACTGCCCGCCGGGCGGAACCGCAGCCGCGCCCCGTTTTCGTTTGCCATTGCTCTCACCGTTCTTCCCAAATAAAATCATTTTATAGTATAGCAGGGTTTATTTGTCAAATCCATAGCAATTTTATAATATGCGCGTTATAATAAGGAATGTTTCCTCCAAAATCTCATCCAAAAAGGAGCGTATCGCCTTGAACAAAATGCTAAACTATCTGAACGGCTACAAGCGCGAATGCGTGCTTGCGCCGCTGTTCAAGATGCTGGAAGCCTCCTTTGACCTGTTTGTCCCGCTGGTTATGGCAGACATCGTCAATGTGGGCATTGCAGCGCACGACTTCCATTATATCCTTATGCGGTGCGGTATTTTGCTGCTGCTGGCCATCATCGGCCTCGCCTGCGGCGCGGGCTATGTCGAGTGCGCGGCCTTTGCCACGCTCGTCGTGCTCGTGGTCGAGCTGGTGCTCATCCGGCTGGAGTTCAAGCTCACGAGCAAGAACACCGACCTCACGCTCTACATCGAGTACGCGCACGCCGTGTGCATGGAGTCCGTGCTCGCCCTGCTGCGCGAGCGCCGCGTCCAGATCGAAAGTCTCGAGATCAGCCGCATCGCGGACACCGACGCGCCCGACGCGCCGCACCACTACTGCGCGCTCATCCCCATCCACAGCCGCGCCCCGCTGCGGCCCGGCGACCTGCGCAACGATCTGGCTGCGCTGCCGGACATTCTGACCGTCGAGGAAATGTGAAGCGAACACAAAAGCAAGGGCGGACGCCATATGGCGTCCGCCCTTGCTACATTTTCAATAGCCGCTGCTGACCACGTGCCAGCCGCTGCCGCGCCGCTCGAGCACGATGGGCCAGTCGGTATAAGTCTCGCCGGCGGTCAGGCCGCTGCGCCGCCCCGGGTCGCGCGCATACACGCTCGCAAGCAGCACGATCGTGTTGCCGTCGTCCTGCGCGCCCGCGCCAGCCAGCCAGCACGTCCGGTACGCCTCGTTGTACGCCAGACGCACCATGGCGCAGCCGCTGTGCCCGCGGTGAAACGCGCGCATGGCAGCGTCCATCGCGCCGCGGATGTCCTCGTCGGAAAACTGCTCCGACGCACCCACGACGATCTCAAC
>ERZ825159.3629-NODE-3629-length-10802-cov-3.115939_pt1 | contig 10802 bp, 9 predicted proteins | sample MGYA00519932_ERZ825159 | MGnify/ENA primary metagenome ERZ825159 (study PRJEB31778, sample SAMEA3449191) | human gut metagenome | biome: human gut; feature: human-associated habitat; material: faeces | place: United Kingdom | collected 2010/2012 ...
CTCCTATATTTTTGGCGTCAGTAGATTCCTTAAAGGCATTTACCCATTTTTCCACAATCTGCTGTGTTCCAAGATCAAGGCTAAGCTCCAGACTGTTTCCGTCAGAAGCTTCGATAATGGTTTGCTCCACATTAGAATCATCACTGAAATATCCGTACTGTCGGCCATCAATTCCTGTCAGGCTGCTATTGTAGTAGCCCTCAATTCCATAGTCCGCAGTATCTCGGGAAAAAGTAAATCCCAACGTATCACAGGCCAGCTCATTATATGGATAGACTCTCAGGTAATCTTCTTCAAACCATACACCCTGGATATTGTTTTTCTCCTGAATTTCTTCCCTGGTCATTTCCGTATCATCTGGTATGCTGCAGTAATCCTCGAATGCTTTCTTATCATCCATGGAGACCTGCTTTTTCACGATCTGATACTGACTCTCCCTGGTCTTATCAGAAGTAAGCCTGGTACGGAGTTCTCCTTCATCAAGGCCAAATATGGTAACCAGAGCATTCACCGTAGGATCCAGATAATCCTCATCTGAATTTACAGCTTTACAGTCCAGTACAACATTATACACCTTGTTGCTCGTTGCCAGAATGTTGCCATTTCGATCATAGATTGTCCCTCGTTTCGCTGGCATTGTGCGATTCTGGTATTTTTGCTGAGCCTGACTCAGCACCTGTTTCTTATACTTGTCACCACTTTGAAAATTAATATAAGTGATAACTCCCAATAAAACGATTAAAGCTCCCAATACGCAAAAGAGCAGTATTGACAGCTTTTTTTTCATACTGTGATTTATTTTTTTTATAGGTTTTCTTTTTGTTTTTCTTCTCAGAGTAGTCAATCAAACACCTGCCTTCATTCCCATTACTTCCCGGTCACGTCCTGATACTGTCTTACGTAGCTGCCGCCTTCAGTCGCATAGGTTTCTGTCTGCTGGTTGCTTGGATATTTCATGCCCAGACGTCCGATGGCGATTTTCCGGATTCTTTCAAGGTCAACACTTGAAGTCACCTGGCTCTCATATGCATCGTTGTCTTCTTTCAGCTCGGCCAGTTGGGATTCAAGAGTGGCCAGCTGGCTTCTTTTACTGGTGCATTCTGTTTTCAATTTCAGATAATTAATACTGCAAAACACAATAAGGATACCAAGTGCAGCCAGAAATATGGCAAAATTACGGTTCATATTATTGGCTTTCGCACGGTTTCTCCTGGCTGCCTTACTAAGCGGCTTGTTCCCCCGGACCTGCTGCTCTGGTGTGGTCAGCTCTGGTTTTGCCTTATTTTTACGAACAGAATGCTCTGGCTGACGGTACTCTCTCCGCTCAGGAACTTCCTGGACTTTTCGGACAGTGTTGCCATCAACATACACATTTTGTGGACGTCTTTTACCTGACACAGTATTCGTATGTCTGCCTGTCTCCGCCATTTTTTACCCTTCTTTTAAACTTTTTTTTCAAAAATTCTAAGCTTAGCACTCTTAGAACGCGGGTTTTCTTCCATTTCTTCATCACTTGGAAGAATTGGCTTCCTTGTGATAACTCTCCCCTTGGATTTCTTTCCGCACACACATACCGGAAAATCCGGTGGACAGGTACACGGGTTCTCATTTTTTCGAAAAATTGTTTTTACAATTCTGTCTTCCAGTGAATGGAACGTAATAATGCAAAGCCTTCCGCCATCATCCAGAAGATCAATCATCCCATCAAGTGAATCACGAAGAACATCCAGTTCCTTATTCAGCTCAATTCTGATTGCCTGGAACGTACGCTTAGCCGGATGGCCTCCTGCTGCCTGTATCTTCATAGGTATGGATTCCCGGATGATCTGTGTAAGCTGGCCCGTTGTCATAATGGGGCTCTGCTGTCTTGCTGCTACTATATGTTTCGCGATATTTTTCGCAAATTTATCTTCACCGTAATCGCGGATAATGCGATACAGTTCTCTTTCTTCATAACCGTTAACAATGTCACTGGCAGTCTGTGTCTGTCTCTGATCCATGCGCATGTCAAGAGGTGCATCTACCCGATAGGTAAATCCACGTTCCTCATTGTCCAGCTGATAGGAGGATACTCCCAAATCCAGAACAATACCATCAACCTTGTGAATTCCCCTTGCGGCAAGCTCCTGTACCATGTAACAATAATTGCTGCGAATGATTGTCACCTGGTCAAAGGCGGCAAGCCGTTCACTCGCAGCAATTATCGCATCCTGGTCTTGATCTATACCAATAAATCTCCCCTTGGCAGAAAGTTTCCTGCATACCTCAATGGCATGTCCTGCGCCGCCCAAAGTGCCATCCACATAGATTCCATCCGGCTTAATATTCAGCCCGCCAACGGTCTCGTCCAGTAATACAGATTTGTGTTTAAATTCCATTTCCGTCTCCTGTTGGATTTCTCGCTTATTTTATGCTCAGATGACGATTCCCATGTTCTCCATGTCGGCAGCAATGCTGTCCATATCGTCATAATTGCAATTCTCGCTCCATTTCTCCTTGCTCCAGACTTCTACTCTGCTTAAGTTTCCAGCCAGAATAACATCTTTCTCCAGACCAGCGAACTCACGTAACGTCTGTGGTACGAGAATTCTCCCCTGCTTGTCCAGTTCACATGTTGTTGCACCTGCAACAAAGAAGCGCGAAAAGGCTCTAGCGTCTTTATTTGTAAGTGGTAATGCACGGAGTTTCTCTTCAAAGGCTTCCCATTCATCCATAGGATAAATATAAAGACAACCATCAAGTCCTCTGGTAAGAACAAATTCCTCACCTAAAGGTTCCCGAAATTTCGCCGGGATGATCAAACGCCCCTTCGCGTCGATTGTGTGATTGTACTCGCCCATGAACATAAAAACTCACCTACTCTCGTGAAATACGAGTCTCCCCCTCGTATCTCATGACGGGAAACAAATGGAAGTTCTGCCACTTCGTCCCCATTTGTCACCACTTTTCTCCACTTCCTACCACTTATGAACCCATTCTAACCCATTTGCCCCTAAATTACAAGTGGGAAATTATGAAATCTATTACATAATTCTGTTACAAAGTCCTTACAAACAGCGAAAATGCAGTCAAAAAATTTTTATATACAAATAAATCCTGCCCTGCAGGACTTTTTATATTGCCGGAAATTCCAGCGAAATTACCTATTACACACAAAAAAACGCCACTTCAGTGGGATTCGCCCCCACCAAAATGACGTTTTGTTCAGACCAGATTCAGATATCTGACAATCATATGATCAATCTTTCTGCTCATGGGCAGGTTTTTTCGCAAATCTGCGCGGCTGGCTATACAACCATTCATCTTCTTCTGAAGCTGTCGGACCCTTCGCAGCAACAGTTTCTTCTTCAGAAATCCCGGCATTTTCTTCCACATAATTTTCTGTACCGGAAGCTTCTGGCAAAGCTTCCTCCTCAGAAATTTCTTCTGTATCTTTCTCTGAGTCCTTCTCATAGAAATCCTCAGCAACTGAATTTTCCTCTTCCACGATTTTCTCTGTGTTCTTTTCATCCTGAGGATCTTCTTCCGGATGCTCTTCTTCCACAGACGAAGTTTCTTCTGATTCTTCGGAATCATGTTCATAAGCAGATGCTGTTCCGTTATAGACTTCCGGAACACCTGCGGCATCTCCATCTGCAAAAGCTCTCTCCAGTCTGAGCCGGTCTCTGTATTCTTCTGCTTCAGCTTCTCTGGCTGCTCTTTCCTGCGCTTCATAGTCCTGTTCTCTCCTGCGTCTGCGCCTTGCCGCCCTCTTTTTCGCCATGGTTTCTTCCACAACTGCGATCATAGCACAGATTACAAACAGTGCTGCTGAGATCAGCTGGGAAATTCCAACAGAAGTTCCCGGAATCATAAGCTTGTCTGTTCGAAGAAGTTCTATGCAAAATCGTCCGAGACCATATCCTGCCAGATATTTCAGAAATACTTCTCCGTGGAAATGTTTTTTGCGCTTCCACACAAGCATCAGGAGAAACAAAAGCAGACACCAAAGACTCTCGTATAAGAAAACCGGATGTACTTGAATATAAGAAGTTCCACCTATTGTCTCCAGGTTTTCCCTCATTGCAGATGTCACTTCGCTGGAACGCACAGCAGATAAAGGGAGCTGCATTGCAAATATGCTGTTGGTATACTCACCGAAAGATTCCCTGTTAAAGAAATCTCCCCACCTTCCTATTATCTGCGCAATAACGATTCCCATGCTGGCAGTATCTGCCATCTGCATAAAAGATTTTCTGCGCACGCCGCAGTAAATGGCAGCTCCCAGCATTCCTCCAAACAGACCGCCGTAGAATGTAAGTCCGCCATTTCTCACATTAAAGATCTCAATAATATTGCCCTTATAAAGATTCCAGGAACATAAAACATAAAGCATTCTGGATCCGACCACACCCAGAAGCAGGGATATGATCATCATTTCCAGATAATCGTCTTTATTCTCGCCGCAGCGCTTCGCTTCCAGAATCACAAATCCCATTCCCAGAAGCATTCCCAGAGCTATTACAAGGCCAAAAAATGTAATCTCAAATCCAAATATTTGAATGGATTTCCCCACATAATCCAGGTTTATTCCCAGATTCGGAAACTGAATTGACATTTATGCTATCCCTCTGTTTCTATTACTTATCAGACATTGAAACGGAATAAGATCACATCGCCATCCTGTACTACGTAATCCTTACCTTCCATTCTTACAAGACCTTTTTCTCTTGCACCTGCATAGGAGCCACAGTCAAGAAGATCCTGATAGTTTACTACCTCAGCTTTAATGAATCCACGTTCAAAATCAGAATGAATCTTACCTGCAGCCTGCGGAGCCTTGGTTCCAATCTTTATGGTCCATGCTCTGGTCTCATCTTCTCCGGAGGTCAGGAAGCTCATAAGTCCAAGAAGATGATAACTTGCCTTAACCAGCTTCTCAAGTCCTGATTCCTTGAGTCCAAGATCCTCCAGGAACATTTTTCTCTCATCCTCATCCAGCTCGGAAATCTCTTCCTCGATCTGAGCACAGATTACGAAAATTTCACTGTTCTGCTCCGCAGCATATTTTCTTACAGCCTGTACATGCGCATTGTCAGCACCATCATTTGCAAGATCGTCCTCTGCCACATTTGCAGCGTAAATTACCGGTTTCTGAGTGAGCAGATTGTATGTTCCCATCCATGCTTCCTCATCCTCATTCTCCAGTTCCATAGTGATTGCCATCTTGCCGTCTTCCAGCCATTTCTTGATCTTCTGAAGGAAATCAAGCTCTTTAGCAGCTTCTTTGTCCATACGGGCAGTCTTGGTAACCTTTGCAATTCTTCTCTCCAGGATCTCAAGATCAGAGAAAATAAGCTCCAGGTTAATAGTCTCAATATCACGGATCGGATCGATGCTTCCATCTACGTGGATTACATTGGTATCCTCAAAGCAGCGTACTACATGAACGATTGCATCGACTTCACGGATGTTTGCAAGGAACTGATTTCCAAGACCCTCTCCCTTAGAAGCGCCCTTTACAAGTCCTGCAATGTCAACAAATTCTATAACAGCCGGTGTCACTTTCTTGGAATGATAAAAATCACCAAGCAGTGCAAGTCTTTCATCCGGCACAGTAACAACTCCCACATTCGGGTCAATGGTACAGAAGGGATAGTTCGCAGATTCTGCACCTGCCTTTGTCAGGGAATTAAAAAGTGTACTTTTTCCTACATTTGGAAGTCCAACGATACCTAATTTCATTTTATCCTATATCTCCTTATTTTTAGGGGCGTTTGACATTTCTTTACGCCATTCTTTTGCTATTATACCACAAACAATAAAAATATGATATATTTCCGGCCCCATATTGTCTTCTCTATACATCTTTTTATTTTAGCATACCCAACTCTTTCCATCAAGACAAAAGCTCTGGACAATCTGATAAATTTGAAAAAACACCTCATATTTCCAATTGAATATGAAGTGTTTCTCTTTCGTAATACATCATTTATTTCAAATCTCTGGACATGATCATAAGAAGACTGCCTTTTTCGTAGAGTATCTTGGCCTTTTCTTCCTGAATCTCGTTGCTAACGGTGCGGCCGCAGTTATCTGTAGTAAGGCGGTAATGATCCAATGGGTATTTAAACCCCTTCAAAGTAAGACCTTCAACCGTTTCACCGGCTGCGAAAAAGGAAACATATTTTCCGAATTGACTGTCTTTTCGAATAATATGGCCATTTTCCACAAGACAGATGTAATTCTGAGCATCTGCCAGGATCACATTGACACCCTTTTGTCTGCCATATCCCAAAAGTCCCATGTTTCCAATAAAATGATCCAGTCTTCCACCAGTTGCGCCAAGAATAAGAATATTCTTTGCCCCTCTTCTTATTGCCAGATTTAAAGTAGACTGGGTATCTGTATCATCCTTTTCAGGATTCAGTCTGACAATTTCTGTATGGTCAAGACTCTCCAGATATGCCTTTCCAGCACCTGATAAACTGTCAAAATCACCGTCCACAATATCCGGGACAAGACCTGTTTCCAGAAAGAAATCCAGTCCTCTGTCAGCCGCCAGCAAAAGCAGCTTCTTTCCTTTTCGCTCTTCTTCTATTTTTCTTATAAAATCGAGGGCAAAATCTTTCTGGATCATGCCCCCGCTTACGATTACTGTATCTATCATTCTATCTCTCACTCAATCCTGTCACCAATCTCTTCGATCTGTTTCTGAATATGGCGGACATTCTGGGCAATATCACCGCCGAATACCCAGGATCCGGCAACAAAGATATTGGCACCAGCTTTCATAACAGTCTCTATGGTACCTTCATTGATTCCACCGTCAACCTCAATATCCACATTCAGATTCTCTTTGTCGATCAGTTCTCTCAGTTCCTGAATCTTCTCTGTACACTCGTCCATATATTTCTGTCCGCCAAAGCCAGGCTGAACAGTCATTACCAAAACCATATCCACATCCTCAAGCATATGGCTGATATCATTTACCGGAGTTGCAGGCTTGATGGAAACACCAACTTTCACTCCTGCATCCTTGATACGCTCTATAGTACGTTCCAGATCCTCACATGCCTCAGCATGAACGGTGATGGAATCCGCACCACAATTTACAAAATCCTGAATGTATCTTTCCGGCTCTGTCACCATAAGATGAACATCAAAAAACATCTTGGATTCTTTACGGATGGATTTGATCACCGGCATACCAAAGGAAATGCTCGGTACAAAATCTCCATCCATAACATCAATATGGAGCCATTCAACTCCTTCGTTTTCAAGAATTTTAATCTGTTCGCCCAGACGGTTAAAATCCGCTGATAAAATGGAAGGGCATAGCTGATACATAGTTTTAGTATCTCCTTTTCTCTTTTAATTCCTCATATAAAGCCAGATAGTTGTCATACCGCTGCTGACTAATTTTACCTTCAGACAGAGCTTTCTTCACTGCACAGCCCGGTTCATGAATGTGCATACACCCCTGAAACCGGCATTGCGGCTCATACATTACAAATTCCGGGAAGTAATCCCGAAGCTCCTCTTCCTTCATATCGGTAAGATACAAAGAAGAAAATCCCGGAGTATCCACCAGGAAAGTATTCTTCTCCACCGGGATTACCTGGGAATGTCTGGTGGTATGCTTGCCGCGCTTCAGTTTTTTGCTGATCTCGCCAGTCTCCATCTGCACTTCACCCTGCATACAGTTGGTAATGGAAGATTTCCCCACACCGGAAGGTCCTGCAACTACTGTTGTTTTTCCCTTCAGTATCTCGCGGATCTCGTCCATTCCCTCTCCCTCATAGGTACTGGAAAGCACTACACAATATCCACATCCAGTGTATATTTCGTAAAGCTTTTCCATTTCTTTCTTCTCTCCCACATCTTTCTTATTGAAGCAGATAACCACGGGAATTTTCTGCTGCTCCATCATGATCAGAAAGCGGTCCAGAAGAAGGAAATTAGGCTTTGGATTCTCCATGGCAAAAATCAAAAACGCCTGATCTACATTGGCTACAGCAGGACGGATAAGCGAATTGCGGCGGGGAAGAATGGAAGTTACACTGCCTTCCTTCTCCTCCTCATTCAAAACGGTAATCTCCACATTATCACCTACCAGAGGCTTGAAATTATCCTTTCGAAAAATTCCTTTTGCCTTACATTCGTAAATATTGCCGTCTTCCGCATAGATATAATAGAAACCTGCAATTCCTTTAATGATCTTTCCCTGCATGGATTACTCAACCTTCTCAAAAGTAAGAGGATAATGGCCAAGTTCCTGATAGCTTCCATCAGATTGCTGCTCAGACAGATATAAAGTACCCTCAGCAACTCCTGGTGCACCTGTAATATCCAGCTGATATGGGAAAGTAAGCTGCTGTCCTTCTACCACAGAGCTTGCTTTTGGAGCGCCGCCTACATTCTGAACAAGCTCCAGTCTGATCAGACCTCCATTATATCCGATAGGCGTCTTCAGTTTCTGTGTACATTTCCATACTTCGCCATTTGCTACTGCTGCAGTAGTATCAGAGGAACTCTGATCCTCAGTATTCTGTGAAGAAGTATCCTGACTTCCACTGCTTACAATAAGAGTGATCGTATCGTTATCCGGATCTGCATATACCGGGTTGTCATCTGTATATCCTATAGGATCCTGAGAGATAACAGTTCCCTCTGCAACGTCTGTGCTCATCTGCATTTCCACATTAATATTAATGAATTTGCCAAGCTTGGCAATTGCATCATTCTTCTCCATTCCGGTTACATCTGGCACCTGTACACTGTCACCATAATTAATACCACGGCTGATGGTAAGAGTAACTGTATCGCCTGCCTTGACAGTAGTTCCTGCTGCAGGCTCAGTATCAAGGACACATCCAATGTCTACCATAGAAGACTGACTTTCATCCGGGTAAATCTTATTGATCTGAACCGTTAAGCCCTGGCTTTCCAGAGTTTCCTGCGCCAAAGCGCCATTCTGACCGAACATATCTGTAAGGGTAACGGACTCAGAACCTTTACTTAAATAATAGTTAACAGTTGAATTTTTAGCTACCTTTGTTCCCTGTACAGGATCCTGTGAAGAAATCTTGCCTTTTTCCTGTGTGGAAGCCTCTTCACCTTTGTAGGTCATTCCGATATTTACAGAAGCGCAAAGTTCCTGTGCCTCAGCCTCTGTCTTACCGATAAGATCAGGTACTGGTACCATACCATCATCTTCGTCAGCAGCCTGGGTAACCTGTGCCTGCTGATTCTGCTGATCCAAAGAAGAATCCTTGCTGTCTCCGATCAGACCTGCTGCCTTTCCCACAACAAGAATTACCGCGATCAGAACTGCGGCACCTATGATCAAAGCAATAATACTTCCAGCTACACTGACGCCTCTTTTCTGCTTTTTGATACGTCTTTCTCTCTCTTCCCGCTCTCTGCTTCGTTCACGATCCCGGTTCTTTCTGGAGCCTTTCGAGCTCTCTTCCTTATTATCATACTCGAAATCGTCATCATCATCGTAGTTTGTCTCATTCAGTTCTTTTTCCAGAGTTTCTATATCCGGCTTAAGAGTCTGCTTCGGAGTATGCTTGATCTCTCCAAGCTCTTCATCAGAAATTACAACCGTCTTAGCATCTGTATCTACAGATGTAAGCTTCACAAAATCTCCCTGCGGGTCAATAAGAGAATGCTTCAGATCCTCGATCACATCCTCCATCTTATTATATCTGCGATCCACACTCTTCTGGGTACATTTCATAATGATCTGTTCCAGACTGTACGGCAGATCCGGGGAATAAACACTTGGCGGTACCATCTCTTCCTGAAGATGTTTGATAGCAATAGCTACTGTGGTATCTCCATCAAAAGGAACCTTCCCTGTAACCATTTCATACATTGTGATACCCAGTGAATAAATATCACTCTTCTCATCACTGTATCCGCCTCTGACCTGTTCCGGTGAACTGTAATGAACAGATCCCATTACATTTGAGCTTATGGTATTGGAAGAAGCGGCTCTTGCAATACCAAAATCTGTTACTTTTACCTTTCCATCCATGGAAATGATAATATTCTGCGGTTTTACATCACGATGTACAATCCCATGGCTGTGTGCAGCTTCCAGTCCCATGGAGACCTGGATTGCAATACTGGTTGCTTCTTTTACAGAAAGCTTTCCCTTTTTGGAAATGTACTCCTTGAGAGTAATTCCCTCAATAAGCTCCATAACAATGTAATAAACACCGCCGTCATCTCCTACGTCAAATACATTGACGATATTCGGATGTGTAAGACCAGCTGCCGCCTGGGCCTCACTTCTGAATTTCTTTATAAACGTGGTGTCTTCCCGAAACTCCGGTTTCAGGACCTTCACGGCAACAAAACGGTTCAGCTTATGGTCCATAGCCTTATAGACATCTGCCATTCCGCCAGTTCCGATTTTTCCTACGATCTCATAGCGCTCGGCTATGATCATTCCCGTCTTCAACATGCTTCCACCTCATTCGTGAATGGCTCTACCAGTACGACTGCAATATTATCCTTACCACCATTCTGATTTGCTTCCCGAAGGAGCGCACTGCCCTTCTGATCAATATCTGCTTCCGGATCGGATATGATCTCCTGGATCTTCTCATCTTCAACCATATTGCTGAGACCGTCTGAACACATCAGGATCGTACATCCTTTTTCAAGTTTCAGATCAAAGAAATCCACATCCACCGTTTTCTCCGCGCCAAGCGCCCTTGTAATAATGTTCTTGTCCGGATGATTCCGTGCTTCCTCCTGGCTGATCTCGCCCATTCTCACCATTTCCTGGACCAGTGAATGGTCTC
>ERZ825159.3644-NODE-3644-length-10766-cov-2.685557_pt1 | contig 10766 bp, 9 predicted proteins | sample MGYA00519932_ERZ825159 | MGnify/ENA primary metagenome ERZ825159 (study PRJEB31778, sample SAMEA3449191) | human gut metagenome | biome: human gut; feature: human-associated habitat; material: faeces | place: United Kingdom | collected 2010/2012 ...
CAAGCGCGCCATAGGCGGCGAGCTTGAGGAGCAGTCCGAACAGGCTGAAAATAAAAAAGACAATAAACAGGGAGATACACAAAGATGAAGCGTAGAATAATCGCACTTTTAACGGCGGCCATGCTGCTCATGGCCATATGCCCCGCCGCGCTGGCGGATCCGGCAACGACAACGCCGCCGGCAACGACTACACCGCCTACGCCGGTAACGGAGGCCAAGAACGTTTCCGTTTCCGTAGGCTCGCCCATAGTGGGTACGGGCACGGTGTTTATTCCCGTTACCATTACAAACGGCGGCGGAGTTGAAATAAAGCTTGATCCTACCGTTACCACCAAGGGAACGGTTCTGCCCAAGAGCATTGCTGCGGACGCTGTTACCATACCTGCCGGAGCAAGCGTGGATATACTGCTTAACCCCGCGTTCAGCGCAAATAACAGCGGCACGTTTGCCGACCTTTTAACGTTCACGTTTGACGGCGGAAAAATAACCAAAACGGCGAATATAACCATTACGATAGACCCGGCAGCGCCCTCTCCTTCCCCCGACCCGTCTAAGCCCGCGGCGGCGTTCAGGCTGTCCAGCTATGACCCCAACGGCCTTGTCGTTACCACCGCATCCGGCAAAAACGGCGGCAAGGTGCTTGTAAGGCTGCCGCTGATGTGCGTAAGCGGGCCGGTAATGAACATAAAGGTCGTGCCCAAGCTTTCAACAAGCCTTGACGAATTTCCCTTCGCAATAGAGCGGGTGGACTACACCGTTGGCTATAACGGCTTCATAAACGCCAACCAGATAATAGAGTTCCAGTTTGACATGCGCTTTGCCGATAAGGTTACGGCGGGCGTGAAGAAGGTTGACTTCACCGTTACCTATGAGCGCGGCTGGGGCAGCGCGGAGGGCTCATCCACCGAAAGCTGCGACGTGAGCCTGTATGTAAACGTTACAAAGGGCTATGAGGCCGCAGGCGAAACCCCGGGCGGCGAAACCACGCAGACATTGCCCAAGCTTGTTGTGGACAGCTACAGCTTCTCCGAAGAAAAGATATACGCGGGCGAAACGTTCACGCTTACCTTCACCGTGCGCAATACCTCAAACGAGGAGGATACCAAGAGCATACTTGTGACCATGACCAACAACGCGGATACCGGCAAGCTGACCCCCGCAGAAGGCTCCAACACGCTGTATATCGATAAGCTTGCCAAGGGCGAAAGCAAGACCATGACCATGAGCATTGCCACCGCGCCCGATACGGAGGCCAAGGCGTATGAAATAAAGCTGGACTTTGAATACGAAGGCACAAAAACCCGCCCCGCAACGCTTGCCAAGGGCGAATCCAGCGCATCTATACCCGTTACGGTTATGCAGAAAATCCGCCTGAAGATAGACGACCCCACCGTTGACGGCGAGGCCATGGAGGGCGAAAGCGTGCCGGTATATTTCTCGCTTTACAACATGGGCCGCAGCCCCATATATAACTGCATGGTAACCGTTGAGGGCGACGGGCTCTCCCTTGAGGACAGCGTCTTCCAGGGCACGGTTGCAGCGGGCAACAGCATGCGCGCCGACCTTTCCGTAATAACGGCCACACCGGGCCAGATAGACGGCGAAATAGTGATAAGCTACGAGGACGCCCTTGAGGAGAAGATGGAGGAGAGGCTGCCGCTGAGCATTTATGTCAACGAAGGCTTTAACCCCGATGCGAACGGCGGCATGGACGACCCCGGATTTATTGACCAGCCCACCATAGGCGGTATGGACGATCCTTCCTCCACCGGCACTCCGGTTTGGATATGGATCGCGCTTGGCGCGGTTGTTGCGGCGGCGATAGTGGTTGCCATAATACTGCTGAAAAAGAAGCGCGCTAAGACTTTGGAGGACGTATGAAATTACCCGATCTGCTCCGCACGGCGTTCCTGAACCTGTGGCGGCGCAAGCTAAGGGCGTTTTTAACGGTGCTGGGCATGGTTATAGGCACAAGCAGCATTGTTGTAATGGTGTCGCTGGGCGTTGGCATGCGCCAAAGCATGATAGACAGCTATGCCAGCATGGGCAGCCTTACGAACATAACGGTGAACAACTACCGCTACGTTGAAACACCGGGCGGCGGAGGCGGCACGTTCAAGGACGTGAAGCTGGATAACAAGGCCGTGGATAAGATACGCAAGCTGCCGGGCGTTGAGGGCGCAATGCCGCAGATAACCGCATGGGGCATGGCGATGAGCGGCAAATATGCTACCGACGTGAGCATAATGGGCATAGATATGGAGCAGGCGGAGCTTTTCGGCATAAAGCTGGAGGAAGGCGAATACCCGGGCAGCAAGCTTTCCGGCGGCAAGGTGCAGGCGATTGTGCCGTATGATTTTTATAACAATTTCTATGACCCCAACGCCAGCCGCTGGAGCCCCGCAATAGACAAGGACGGCAACTCCAAGATCACCTCCCGATCGCGGCTCAAGCTTACGTTTGACTATTCAAACGTATATAACGACGAGTACAGCGACCCATCCCAGCAGAAGGGCAAAATATATACCTTTGTGCCCACGGGCAGGCTTACGCAGGGCGGCAACGATTTCAGCTGGTATGCCATAATGGATATAAAGGTGCTGGAAAAGCTGGCCAAGGAGAACCCGAACTACATATCCCTGAACAAAAAGAACTATAACCAGGTCATAGTCAAGTGCAAGGATATAGACGACGTTTTGACCGTTAAGGCCAAGATTGAGGAAATGGGCTTCGGCGCAAGCTGCATACAGGAATGGTTAAAGCAAAGCGAGGAGCAAATCAAGCAGACGCAGTATCTGCTGGGCGCGATAGGCGGTGTGTCGCTGCTGGTCGCGGCAATAGGCATCATGAACACGATGATGATGAGCATATATGAGCGCACTAAGGAAATTGGCATAATAAAGGTGCTGGGCTGCCGCATGTCCAACATAGCGGGATTATTCCTTACGGAGGCGGCGTATATAGGCTTCTTCGGCGGGGCGCTGGGCCTTGGGCTCAGCTACGGGCTTAGCCTTGTGCTGAACAACTTCCTTGAAGCAAGCGGGTTCAAGAGCGTAATACCGCTCTATCTTGCCGTGGGCGCGTTGGCGTTTTCGGTAGTGGTGGCGCTCATATCCGGCCTGTATCCGGCAATGCGCGCCATGAAGCTTTCGCCCTTGGCGGCAATAAGGAACGAATAAAGAACAAAGAATTGCAGGGGACGCGAAAGCGTCCCCTGTTGGTTTGTGCAACCGCCGCCCAAAAGCCTGCCCTGAAAGGGGAGGTGGCAATGAGCGATAGCGAATTGACGGAGGGGTTACATCGGAGCTGCTCATTTTTTCCGTCAACCCCTCAGTCGCCTGTCGGCGACAGCTCCCCGTCCGGGGAGCCTTTTAGTACAGTGCAAGCACATTGTACAGTGCCGTACCCCTCGCGGAGCGATCGTTTCAATGGGGTTACGGGGGGTGCAGGGGGGCCTAAGGGGAGAAATCGAAATCTTCCCCGGCCCCCCTGCAAAAAAGCATTACATCTTCCCTTCTTTTTCCAGTTCCCAGCGCTTCTTTACAAGGAAGGTGGCAACGTGGTTGCCGTGGCTGCCGCGGCCGAAGCCTTCGTCCGCGCCGTTGGCGCGCGCCTGCGCGGAGGCCACCTGAGTGCCGCCGGCCACGAATATGACCTTATCGCGTATGCCCATTTCGGTAGCGATGCGGTTTATTTTGGATATGTTCTTATAGTGTATATCGTCGTGGCTGATTATGGTGGAAGCAAGCATTGCGTCCGCATTCAGCTCAACCGCCGCATTCACAAGCTTTTCCGGCGGCACGCTGGTGCCAAGGTAATGCACCTCTATGCCGTATTTCTCTATGCCGCCGTGCTTAATGTCTATTATCTCCCTAAGGCCGACGCTGTGCTCATCCTCGCCCACCGTGCCGCAGACGACCTTCATGGGCTTGCGCTCTATATCGGCGCGGATGGCGTCGTCGCTCATAACGTCCGGCTCCTTGGGCAGCACCAGCTTGTCTATTTCTATGCTGAAGGGAACCTTGCCCTTGGCCTCTATGCGCGTGCCCTCGGCGGGATGCATTATTTCCTTGGAAATAACCTCTATGTCGGTAAGCCCCATGCGCTTGCAGCATTCTATTGCCGCCGCCTCCGCAATAAGCTTGTTTGCCGGGAAGAACATTGTCAGCATAACCGTGCCGTCCGCCAGCCATTCCATTTCGCGGATGAACTTTGCGCCGGGCTGTGCGAACTCCTTAACCTCCGCCATGCGCACGGTGCAGTTGTCCTCGTCGTCCAGCTCGTCTATGAACACTATCTTGTCCGGATTTTCCAGCGTGCAGCCGCCTATAAGGTCGCTGGGGTTGGCTGCGCCGTACTGGGCAATGTTGTTATAGCCGTAATGCGCGGTAACGGGGGCCATGTAATCGCCTTCGCGCTTTACTATTGTGCCCGCGCCTATGCCGCCGTCTATCTTCCTGGCTATGCCGTCGTTGTTGCGCTCGGGGAACATGCCGCTGTCCACGAACATGCCCGCTTCAACGGCGTTGAAGTAGCCGCCCATTTCAACCATTTCCTCAAGGAACAGCACTGCGCGTTCCTTCAGCTCGCGCGCCTTTTCCCTAAGGTAGCCGTCCTTTTTCAGCTCAACCATTTCCATCAGCCCGTCCATGCCCACAAGCGCCTGCTTCGCCGTGTCGCACGCTTCAATATTGTATATATGCCAGGGCACGTTGCGGCCTTCGTCAGGCGTTATGGTTGACTGTATATCGGCGCTGGTAAGCTTGGATATCATCATGTTCAGCACATGGGTAACGGTGGCTTCGCGCGTGGAGGATTCGATATACTTGGTGTTCATCTGCGCGCGCATGCGGTATTCATGGAAAAGATCGCGCAGCGCCACGGCATAGGGCAGGTCTATATGTATGCAGGGCGCGGGGGTAGCCGTGGGGGGAACGGTGGAAAGGCATATGCTCTTTTTATCCACGCCCACCTTGGCGGAGAATATGGCGTTTATGCCGTGCTGAACCATAAGCTCGGGCATAACCTTCCATGCGTCGCGCGCGGTGGCGTTGGCATTATGCGCGCCGTCTATCTGCGCCTGTCCGGCCCATGCTATCAGCTTTTTGCTCTCGCATGCGTCAACAAAGCTCCTTATCATGTTTATGTTGCGGTAAATAACGTTGTACTGCGGGTCCTGATGCACGCCGTTCACGCCTTCTTCCGCGAACATTACCGCTATATCCGGCCCCGCAACGCCGGAAACGTAGCTGTGGTAATTTATGGGGCGGCCCACTTCGTCCTCTATCATGTCCAGCGCCTTGCGCTGCGCGCGCACCTGCTTTCGGGTAACGGGTATGCCGCCCATGCCCTGCGGGGAGCCTTCTATAAGCCCGTCAAAGTGGCTCTGCCCCGCCGTGCGGATAACCATTATGTGATCCGCGCCGTGGTGCGCGGCAAGCCTCATGCGGCGTATATCGTCCTCAAAGCGGCCTGATGCTATTTCCGTTGTTATCGTGGGCAGTGGCTGCGGGTCTATATCGCCAAAGTAATGCGCCGGCGGCAGGGGTACGCTTGATTTAAGGGGTTCGGAGCAGTCCTCGTAGGTGAACTGGCCCAGCTTCAGCCCGGGCGCGGGCGTGCGCCACGTCCACCCATGGCGGCGCGGATGATAATGCTCAAGATCGTCCAGTATTTCGGACACGTTTATGTTGTCGTTGGGGTCCAATCTGTAATCGCTCATGCCTTACCTCCCATTAAAACTGCGCCGCGGCTTCATCCCAAAGCTTGCCTTCGCAAAGAGCCTTGCCCGCGTCGATATAGTCCATTTCCTTGGCCTTAGCCAGCCTGTATACCACGTTGCCCGCGCCGTGGCCCAGCAGATTATGCTCAACGCAGCCGTCCGCAATGGCCTTGGCCTCTATTGAGGAAAAGCCCATTCTCAGCAGCACGCTGCGCTCTATGGCGGGGGATGTGTTTTCGTAGCCGAGCTTGAGCAGCGGGTCAACTATCTGCTCCGCAAGCTGCCAAAAGCGCTGCTCCAGTTCCTTGTCGCTCAAATTTGCCACGCTTTGGCGGCGCACTTGATAATCGTCATCTCTTTTCATCAGTTACTTTCCTCCCGATAATATAATGCTTGCCGCGCCGCAAAACGCGCATCTCTCCTTAGCCCTTTGCGGCGCGATGAACCCATGATTGCTTATTTCTTCAGCCCCGCCAGCACGGCCTTTACATATGCTTCGTCGCGCTGCACTTCTTCCGCAAGGAAGCGTATATCCTCTTCGGTGGGGGCGTGGTCAACGCTTGCCACTGCGTTCTTTATAAGCGAATGGCGCATATGCTCAATGTTGAAGTCCCGCGCCTTTATCAGCGAAGGATGCGCCGGCAGAATTATGCTCTTGCCCGGCACTTCCCCGGCAGGATCGCCAAAGTGAATATCTATGCCGTTTTTGCGGGCGAACGCAAGCTGCGGATTAACGTGCTTGCCTGCGCCGGTGTATTCGGTTTCCTGAACCACTATGCACTGATCCTCGTCCATCTCCTGCGCAACGCTGAACGCCGCCGCAAGGGAGGTATCGCCCGCGGGGCCGCGCTCAAGCCCCTCAAGGGAGGCGAGCATTTCCGTCATGTAGAACACTTCGCCCTGCGCAACGGTAACGTAGCGGTCCATGTACCTAAGCGGCCTTGCCGCGCTGCGGGGCACGTCGCTCCTGTCCGGCCAGGTGGAGAACGGTACGCCGAATCCGGTATGGCCGGTAGTGAAGGATTTTTTGTTGAACTGGGTGTCGCTTGCCATGTGCAGCCCGCTCAGGTTAACGCTTGCGGCTATTACCTTAGCGCTGCAGCCGGCCTTGCGCAAGCCGCGCGCGGTGCCGGTCAAATTGCCGCCGCCGGCATTGGTGCATACCACCGCGTCCGGATCCTTACCGAAGCGCGCGCGGAACTGCTCCGCAATTTCGTAGCCCAGCGTTTCAACTCCTATTATGCCGTAAGGCGTATAGAGGGAGGCATTGAAGTAGCCCGTATCCTCAAGCATTCTTAGCGTTTCATAGAACAGTTCCGGCCCTACGGAAAGCTGAACCACCTCCGCGCTCGCACTTTCTGGCCTTTTCAATTATTTCGGGCTGGCCTATATACTTTGAATCGTAGCATTCCTGCACTATTATGCACTTAAGCCCCGCCATTGCGCATATGCTGGCAACGGCCGCGCCGTAGTTGCCGCTGGTGGCGGCTATTGCTCCCTTATAGCCCATTTCGCGGGCGGTATATATGCTGGTGGCGGCACGGCGCGCCTTAAAGCTGCCGCTGGGGTTGCAGGCCTCGTCCTTTATGAATATGCGCGCGCCTTTGCCCTTGGGCGCCATTTTGCGCGCAAGCGCCGTTATGTTTTTAAGCTCTATCAGCGGGGTGTGCCCGATTGCAAAGCTTTCCTGAATGCGGCGCACCTCGTTTATGTCAAGCCCCGTGGCCTTCATCATGCCCTCGTAATCAAAGGCTATCGAGCCCGATTCAAAGCGGGAATAATCCATGCCCACGGCGGACTTTATTATTTCCGCCCTGCGTCCCATTACCGCATTGTAGCTCATATCCTTCATTTGCCGTCACCTCCGAAAAGTATGCCGCGCACAGTGTCGCCTATTTCAAGCAGCTCAGGCACAAATTCGCCGTAGTCATGAGTATAGCGCGGGTTTACCTCCAGCAGCCTGCCGCGCACATGCCGGCCCGTGCGGGTTATTATCTCCACCTCGTCGCCTATTTCGGCATCCGCGGTCAGGTGACCCTTTACCCACATTTCAAGCGGTACGCCGTGCGTATCTTCCGGAACCTGCGGCGCGCGCTGCTGCGGCGTAAGAATAATATTATGGGTCAATACCCAGTCGCCCTTTTTTGCCATTTTTTCTCGCCTCCCGATGCGTAAAAATGCTTATTTTTCTATCATGTCGCGCATGTCGCCCATTATTGCGCGCGGAACGGGCAGATCGAGCATGGTTTTAAGGCCCGGCCGTGCGTTTATAACGTGGGGTATCATGTTCACCATCATTGCTATTGTGCCAATGCCGCCGTCAACCTCGGGGTTTATGGCCATGCTCACGTTGGGCGTGCCCTTGAGCACAATATAGTCGCCCGTGTGCGTGCCTTCCATCTCCGGCTCTATCTGCTGGGGATGTATCATGTCTATCTTCAGTTCGCCGTTAACGTAGCCCTGTCCGGTCATGTTAACGCCCGCAACGTCGCCCGCCTTGGCAAAGCCGTAGGGGGATTTGCGGTCAACCGTTGTTACTATGGGCTTCATCTGCTGTTCAAACTTATCCACCTTCCAGCCGAGCGCTTCGGCTATCATGCCCACGGATTCCGCAAAGCCCACGTGTCCGGCAAGGCTGCCGTCCTCAACGCCCTGCTCAAACGCCTTTATGCTCAGGCCCACGCCCTGCTCCTCCATTACTGCCGGGCCGAAGGGGGAAAGGCTGTTCACGCGGCGGCACTGCACGCTCTGCACGTCCGTCATGCAGCCGGAAAGGCACACCGCAAGCAGGTCCATCATAAGGCCGGGGTTTATGCCCGTACCGAGTATGGATACGCCGTTGGCCTTGGCCAGTTTATCCATTTCCTCCGCAAGCTCGGGCTGATTTGCCTTTGGATAGCTCATCTCCTCCGCCGTGCAGATAACGTTTATGCCGTTTTCGACCACAAGCTTTATCTTCGGGAACACCTTTTTGGTGAAGGAATCCGTAGCTATAACGCATATGTCCGCCGCGCCGCGCGCCGCAACCTTGTTTATATCGTCGCAGACCGTAACGTCCCTGCGCTCTCCGCGCTCAACGCCAAGCAGTTCAAATATGCTCTTGCCTACGCGCGCGGGGTGAATATCGCACACTCCGGTTATTTCAACGCCTTTTTTTTCAAGCAAAACCTTGGCTATTCCGCCGCCCATCGCGCCGAAGCCCCATACGGCAACCCTGATATTGTCCATAGTTCTCCATCCTCCGTCATTCAATTGTTCTTTTAAATACATTTGCGTTTAAGTTCAATGATCCCATTGGTACTTGATTTATTATACAATGCGCCCGCTTCTTCCACGGGACGCACATCAGCCCTTTTGCGGTAATAAACGGCCGCCTTTTCTGCGCGCGTATGGCCGCCGTTCATTGCACAAGCACGCTTTTTCGCCGTCCGCGGACAGCAAAGCGCGGCATTCTGCACCCGAACGGACATTAAGACGTGCAGAATATATACAATAAAAATCGGCCTGTTTGTCCTTTTTATATTGAAAAAGCAAGTGAAGCGGGCTATTATTATGCTAAGCGATTCATGCGCACGGCGCAAAGGAGGACATATGCCGGATATTATACAGATGCAATCCATGGCGCGCTCCCGCCTTGACCAAAGCAAGCTTGCCAGCTTCGATCAGGAGGTTATAGAGGCCCCCACCCGCCCGCTTATCCATCAGGAGGCGCGCTTTTTGCTGATACGCAAGGGGCGGGGAGAAATGAGCATACAGTCCCGCCCGTATAGGCTGGAGCCGGGGTCGCTTGTTGCGGTGCTGCCGTGGCAGATAACAACGGTGACCGCCGTTGAGGAGCCGCTGCAATATTATCTTCTGGTATATCATCTGGATACGCTAAACCGCGTTATGAAGGCGTTTTACGATGCGGGCGGCCTGCCGGCGATGTGGAAGCGCGATGTTGACGCTTCCCCCGTAATAACGCCGGACAAGCGCATTGGCGCGCAGATAGACAGGCTGTTCCTTGCGCTGAGGGATGAGCTCGGCATGGAATCCACGCTGGAAAGCCCGGCAAAGCCGCTTGGCAGCATATATGTTATGAATAAGCTTGTGGAACTCATTGTCATGTTCGAGCGGTGCTGCGCATACAGCGGGGCGGTTGATTACATGGAGCAGGACGACGTGCCGGACAGGAGCGAAATACTGCGCTACATGTATGCCCACTGCAACAAAAAGCTTACGCTTTCCATGCTCTCCCGCGTGTTTTACATGAGCGAAAGCAGCATAAGCGCCTACATAACCGGCATAACTGGGCTAAGCTTCGTTGACCTGAGGAACGAAATGCGCATTGGCAAAACGGCAAACTATCTGCTGTATACGGATTTTACGGTGGAGGAGCTTGCGGAGGTGCTTGGCTATGTTGATTCGTCCCACATATCAAAGGTATTCTCCGCCCGCGTTGGCATGAAGATAAACGAATACCGCAAAGCATACGCCCGCGTGGGCGAAATATGCAAGGTGGACGACAGCCGTAAGGCATATGAAATAGTGCGCTACATATACCGCTATTATGACCAGGAGTTGACCGCGCAGAACACGGCCTCCCGCTTCGGCATGAGCGTGCAGGAGCTTAACCGCGTGCTTATGTATCAGCTTGAAAAGAACTTTGGAGAATATCTGAACTCCGTGCGTGTGAACCGCGCCTGCGAACTTTTGACCACTACCGACAGGAGCGTTATGGACATAGCCTTAGACGTGGGCTACCACAACGCAAAAACCCTTACCCGCAACTTCGTAAAGCATAAGCTGATGACGCCGCAGTCGTTCAGAACGGCGGTGAGGGAAAGGTGAAATCACAAACTCATTTATTCGGTTTTGCCCTGAAAATACGGGCAGTTTTTGCCAAGGCACTGCTTGTTTTCGGCAGAAAAGGCGCACGTTACGCGCGGCGGCATATCAAGCGCAATGCCAAGCTCGGCTTCAATCAGCTTTGCCGCCTCAATAACCGCGGTAAAGCTGTCCCGCTTGCAGCACCGCGGGCCACCTATGGCCGCTATTCTTTCCA
>ERZ825159.3650-NODE-3650-length-10758-cov-8.862936_pt1 | contig 10758 bp, 12 predicted proteins | sample MGYA00519932_ERZ825159 | MGnify/ENA primary metagenome ERZ825159 (study PRJEB31778, sample SAMEA3449191) | human gut metagenome | biome: human gut; feature: human-associated habitat; material: faeces | place: United Kingdom | collected 2010/2012 ...
TCGATAGCTGTAGTGGATTTTCCTACACCTCCTGATACATTTGAAATGTTAATAATTTTTGCAGTTTTGTTCATTTTAATTTCCCCCTGTTTTCTAATCTGCATATGCAATTAGGCTTTCCATGGATAGACCATAGCCTAATAAAGCACGTTTGTAATCTTCGTATGGTTTTCCAAACGAATAGTCATTTCCTGATTCTAAATTCCTTCGCTTGATACCAAGCAAATGTACGCAATACAAAATTTGTTTTGATAAAACGTCCATTCTTGATAGAATTTCAAGATCACGTATTAAAATATCGTCATATGGTGTTGAACAATTAATCGTCAACAAATCCATAAAATCTGTATCCTCATCAATTTTGTATAGAGGAACTTTTTTAATTCGGTAATACCCTGCTTTGAAATACTTTGAGAGTGTATCCAAATGTTTTTTTGTAAGTACTTTTGTTTGTTCATAGTTGATTTTCAACATATAAATCATCCTTTCTGTTCACACATTTATTCCACAAGTAAGCCAAGTCCCATTGCAAAGTTTTTTAATGATTGCACATATAATCGTTGCATATATCGTTCTGTGAGTTGTCCATCTGCTGTCATGCTTTTGTACGAAAAGCCTAAAATTCCATGTCCAATCAAAACACGAGCTTCATTAGGCAACATCTTGTTAATCACACGAAACGCCTGTTGTAGAGCAGCGATTACTTCGTCATTTTTAGAAATACGATGAATCATTTTGTGTTGGTAATCTTCGTGAGAATCCGAACTAGCGGAAACAAACGAACTCGATACCTGAATTGAATCTGCTAAAAAATCATCCTGATTACTTAGATCGAGTTCTAAATTCACAAATTTCAAACATGGAGAATATTGAGCTTTGTTGATAAAAAAATCACGATTATCAAATTTCAGTCCATCCGCTGTAGTAATTCTGATAATATATTCTTCACCTCGAAACTTTCCTCTCAGATCGAACTCCACAAAATCTTTGATTTCAGTCCATACACTCCTTCCCTTGTTGCACACAATTCTCATCTCCTTCTACAATAAAACTTGCAATTTAAGCTTTGGCTTTTAACTTTTCAACTAAATCCTGATTCTGCATCAACATTGTAAGTTCAGCTAACTCCCCATTATTCAGGTCGGCTATAGAGCGACTGTCATCTGGCTTTTTGTACATTTCCCAAAATGCAGATCGTGATAATGCAGCTTCGCTGTTAGACGAGCCAGTTCCAAATAAATTCATAAAATCCTCTTTTGAAAAGCTTTGATTGAAAATATCATCTAACTCATCAGACTCATTGTGATTCATTTCATCTTTTTTTCCTTGTTGCTGTAGTATTTTTGAAACTGTTGTCGAAACTGAATCGTTCACAACACTTGTTTTTTCTTCATCCTGTTTATCTTCCTGCTTTTCATCTTCATCTGTTTTGTTTTTATTTAGTTTCGCACCTTCATAATTCGCCTGAACATTCATCAGAGTGACCAAAAGATACTGCTTCATGTTACGAATTTCCGTGGTGTTCTTCTGTAAACAGTCCATGACAAACTCAATGTGCGAGTTATCCAGCTTCAAGAATCTGGAACGAACGATTTCATGCGGAAAATCGCTTCCTGCAATACGGGTGGTCTTTCGCTTTGCACAGACCGTTTCCACGATCAACTCCACAATTTCATCCAAATCCTCCCGATAAGTTTCATACTGCTGACACAGGTATTCATACCCGATATTCTCCTGAATCAATTCCCGATAACTCTCTATCTCTGTGAGTGACATCGCATCCCTTCCTTTCCGTTCCGGCAGACAATCTGCCGCGCAATCCCGGAAGGGAATGGAATCGGTACTTGATCCATAAATATTTTGTTTTTGAGTATTTGATTTCTCTATATTTAATTCTGCGGGCTTTTCCGTATCCGGTTTATCCATATACGGGTTTTCCGTATCTGGTGAATCCGTATCCGGTTTTCTAAGCTGTGGCTGCTCGTATATGACATACTCTGTATCGCTGATGCGTCCCTGCCGGTCACGCAGCTTGTGCCGTACAATATAACCGGCGGCCTCCAATTCCCGCAACGCAGCGCCTATGGCATCCACGCCCTCCTTACAGATCTTTGCAAGACCACGGGTGGTGTAATTCCAGTCCTCTGGCAAAGACAGCATCATGGAAAGCAGCCCCTTGGCTTTTAACGACAGGTTTGCATTTCGTAAATGATGATTGCTCATCACGGTATAATCACGGGTCCGTTCAATGCGAAAAACGGCCATCGACCTCACTCCTTCCGAATTTTGGGTACAAAAAAACCGCAATCCTCATTCCAAAGAATTGCGGTGTTCAACACTTTTCAAATTTTCTTGCATAGAACCAAAACAGCGGCTTTCGAGGACGCGCCTCTGTAAATGGCTCCTCCTGGGCGAAAGGAAGTGTTTGCATCACTCGGTCAATATCCGTTGAATCCATGTCATGCTGAGATTTGCAATCTTCCCGGATTGCTTCTTGAATTTCCTTTACCGTACACATAGTCATTCCTTTCCTTTCGTTGTATGGGTTTATGAGCGGCGGCGTTTTCCCGGTTTGAAATCGAGGATATGTCCCTCAATCACACGAGCGTAACGCTTGATCTTGATCTCCCGGCGCTGCTGGCTTTGCAGGGCAGCCTGATACCCGTCCTCGGTCAAAAACAGCCGCATTTCCTCTCCGGGGCTGCCGTAAGCTGTGCTGGGACGCAGGACGGAAAACTCAATCATCCAGCGGGTGTTATCCCAAAACCTCTCTACGGCGAGAATGTTGTGTCCTTTCAGCTCACGGGCTGAAATATCCCTCATAGGCGGCTCCTTTCATCGTTCCTGGTCTCTCTGGCGCTTTTTCTGCCACGCTTCCAGCAGCTTGATAATGGTTTCCTGCATCCGCTGGGGCGTGTAGCTCTTGGGAAAATATTTCCGCAGAGTGTCCGAGGTGAATGTCACCTTGTCCAGATCGCTTTTCTTTTCCTCTCCCATAATGGCCCGCATCACATCAATGGATAAATGTCCCTCCTGACTAAATTTCTTGAGCCGCTGAGCCTGGGAGAGAGAAGGGGTGGCCTGTTCGCTGTCCATCGCGTCCAAAAGCTGGGTCTGTTCCTCTTTTTTCAGGAACGACAGCTCATACGCCGGATTGAGAGCGATTTTTCGCTCATCCACCATATCCAGCAGTTCGGGAATTAGTTCGGTCAGGCGGATGTAGCGGAAAATCTGATTTTTACTCTGGCCTACCTGTTCAGCTAACAATTCGCTGGACTTCTTTCCAAAATCGTTCCCAACTTGGGAACAATTTTCTTTTGTTGGCCTACCAGCCTGCCGCTTCATAGCCTCCAGTTTCATGCGGTAGGCAAAGGCTCTTTCACTTGGGAGCAAGCTTTCTCGCTGCAAGTTGCTGTCAACCATAATGATCGTGGCGGCATCATCATCCAAATCCCGAACAATGACCGGCATGGTCTCCTTTTCTGCCAGCTCACTGGCTCTGTGCCGCCTGTGTCCGGCTACCAGCTCATAACCGCCCTCCGGGTCCGGTCGAGCAATCGCCGGAACCAGAACGCCATACTGCTTGATACTGTCAGCGGTCTCCATCATGGCTTCGTCATCCTTGACTTTGAATGGGTGGTTCTTAAAGGGATGCAGTTCAGACAGCGGAATCTCCTGAATCTTTTCCAGCTTTGCATCCTGACGGCCTTCTTCGGTGGAGAACAGATCATCTACCGAGGCCAGCTCTATTTTTTTCGCGCTGCTTTTCAAGTTTCAACACCTCCTTCGTCAGATTTTTGTAGCCCTCAGCCACCTTGCCGCTGGGATCATGGGCAAAAATGCTTTTTCCCTCGGCGCTGATTTCCTTAGCCCGGACAGAATGGGGGATCTCTGTGCCAAATACTTTGATTTTGCCGCCATAGGTCTCCCGCAGGAGCGCGGAGATCTCTTTGGCAAAGTTGGTTCGGCTGTCCACCATCGTCAGCAGGATACCGTCTATCTGGAGCTTGGGGTTGATCTGCCGCTTTACCTTGTTTACCGTGGAGAGCAGCTGTTCCAGCCCTTTGGCGGGCAGATACTCCGCCTGAACGGGAATAATGATCCTGTTCGCAGCGGCCAGCGCATTGACCGTGAGCATCCCCAGGGAGGGCTGACAGTCGATGAGGATATGGGAGTATTGCCCCTTCAGCGTGTCCAGATATTGCCGCAAGATAGTCTCACGGCTCATGGCATTTACCAGGGATACTTCCATACCGGATAACTGGATGTCCGCAGGCATCAGGTCTACGCCCTCTGGGTGGTGCAGGATACCCTCGCCGGGACGGAGCGGCTCATCCATCAGGATGCGTCCCATAGCGTCCGACAGCGTAAAGGGCAGCTTGTCCGGCTGGGGATTGCCCAGGCTGATCGTCAGGCTTCCTTGCGGGTCTCCGTCGATCAGCAAGACTTTCTTTCCAGCCTGCGCCAAACCGATTCCAAGATTGGCACAGGTGGTGGTTTTGCCAACGCCGCCCTTCTGGTTGGCGATGGCGATGATTTGCGTGTTCAAATTAGGTTCTCCTTCCATAAAAAATAGCCGCTCATCAAATAGATGAACAGCTGTCTCAGTGCATAAAAAAAGCTGCCTATTCTTCCAAAATAAGCAGCTCGTCATATTTATTTAGTTTTTACTCCCGAAAAGGTCTTACATAAGAAAAAAGGGTCCTATTTTATGGGGTTTTGATGGGTTGTTACCGTCTGTCGGCTCATACGCCGCCGGAAAAACGATTACAATTTATTTCGCGTCTGCGGACGCCTGGGCAGCCGTTGGCGGCTCTGCCGCCTTACGGAATGCCGCGTACCCCTTGCGGGTAAAACTCTGCGAGGCTTTTTTAACCGCTGCGTTAGTCGGCGGAGGCGATGTGGCTGGCGATGCGCTGCATGATCATGTCGAGGGCGACTAAGTTGTGGCCGCCTTCAAGCACAATGATATCGGCATACTTGCGGCTCGGCTCGACGAACTGCTCGTGCATGGGCTTGACGGTCGTCAAATACTGCGTGATGACGCTCTCGAGCGTGCGGCCGCGGTCGCGCACGTCGCGCAGCGCGCGGCGCAGAATGCGCACATCGGCGTCGGTCTCGACAAAAATTTTGATGTCAAGCATTTCGCGCAGCCGCGGGTCCTGGAAAATGAGGATGCCCTCGACGATGACGACCTTGCTCGGCCGGATGAGCTCGGTCTCACTTGTGCGCTGGTGGTCTGCGTAGGAGTAGACAGGGCAGCGGATGGCCTTGCCCGCCTTGAGCTCCTTGAGCTGCTCGACCATCAGATCGGTCTCGAAAGCGTCGGGGTGGTCGTAGTTCTGTTTGCAGCGCTCTTCAAAGGGCCTGTCCTGATATTTATAATAGCTGTCGTGGTGCACGACGCTGATATCGTCGCCGAAGTGCTGCTTCAGATGCTCGGTGAGCGTCGTTTTGCCCGAACCGGTGCCGCCTGCAATGCCAATGAAGATGGTGTTCATCGCCAGACCCTCCATGAATCGTTTGTTGTTAAGTCGATTATAGGAAGACTTTGGCAAAAAAGCAAGGCCGCGCGGCGGAATGCGGCAAAAATTTGCGTGTTTCGGTTGACGCGGGACAAAAAAGCAAGTATTATGTAAAGGAACGCGGCACCGTGTGTGCTCGCGCGCAGAGACTCTATTTTGACAAAAGAAAGGAGCGTCGGCATGAATCTTCTCAAGTGCCCGCGCTGCGGCGAAGAATATTCCCCCAGCTATCGCAGATGCCCGTTCTGCGAGGAGGGAGACCATCCCCGTAAGATCAAGTACAACTCCAGCAAACAGAGCGGCGGCCGACGCGTTTCGGATAAAAAGCAGACGCAGTCCGTCCGCGGTGCGATGGCGGCGGTGCTCGTCGTCGTGCTGCTGCTTCTGAGCTGGTCGCTCTTTGGTGACAAGATCGTCGCAAAGATCACGCCCGCCGACGACGGCAATACCCCCGGCGTGCAGGACGATGTCAATACGCCCGACGATAGCAATACGAACACGGACGATCCGAACGCGAACAACGGCGACACCACTGACCCGAACACCGGTGATAAGCCGAACGCAAATGATCCCGCAAACGGCAGCGACACAACTGCCACCAATCCCGGCACCACGACAACCCCGTCCACCCCGACGGTGGATGCCTCAGCCCTGAGCATCAAGACGAACGTCGGCACGACGCTGCCCAAGGACGCGAACGGCAACTTTGACTGCACGATCAAGTCGAGCGAGACCATCCGCCTGAGCGTTTCCGGCACGGACGCGGCCGCGACCTGGGCGGTGGCGGACGCGAGCGTCCTGTCCATCTCGGCGGACGGCTTGATCACGCCTGCCAAGGTGGGTACCACGACCGTGACGGCCACCGTTGGCGGCGCGGTGCTGACCATCACGGTGCGCATCAAGTAAAGAGAAAAAGAACGGCCGGGGGCCGTTCTTTTTTTACGCAAAAAGGGGCGGCTTTCCTTGCAAGCACTGCCCGCCTGTGCTACAATTACCTTGAAAAAGTATTTGCAGGAGCTATCGACCATATGACGACCCGTGAATTTCAGCAGAAAAAGCCGCTTTCCATTCTCTTCACCTACTTCAAGCCGCACCGCGGCCTGTTTATCCTGGACCTTGTCTGCGCGACGGTTGTTGCGCTCATCGATCTCGCCTTCCCGCTCGTGACGCGCAAGTCGATGTACGACCTTTTGCCGAATCAGCAGTACCGCACGTTTTTTATCGTGATGGGCGTGATGATGGCGGCGTTCATTGTGCGCGCGCTTTTATACTATGTCATTTCCTACTGGGGACACACATTCGGCATTCTGGTGGAGGCGGACATCCGCCGCGACCTTTTCACGCACGTGCAGGAGCTGGACGTCAGCTTCTTTGACCACAACCGCACGGGCCAGCTCATGAGCAGGCTGACGAGCGATCTCTTCGAGATCACGGAGCTCGCCCACCACGGCCCAGAGGACCTGCTCATTTCGACGCTGACGATCGTCGGCGCGCTCGCCATCCTGTTTTCCATCGAGTGGCGGCTCGCGCTGGTCGTGGCGTGCATCCTGCCGGTGTTCATCGCGGTCATCATGTCGCGCCGCAGCAAGATGACGGCAGCCTCGCGCGGCGAGAAGCAGAAGACTGCCGCCATCAATGTCGGCATCGAGTCGTCGCTCTCCGGCATCCGCACGGCGCGCGCCTTTGCCAACGAGGAAGAGGAGATCGACAAATTCAACGCGGCGAACGAGGAATTCAAGGTCTCCAAGCGCAAATTCCACCACGAGATGGGTGTGTTCAACGCGACGATGGAGTTTTTTATGACGCTGCTCTCCGCCGCCGTCATCACGGTGGGCGGCTATCTCATCATGCGCGGCGAGATGAACTACATCGACCTCATCACGTTTTCCCTTTACATCGCAACGTTCATCAACCCCGTGCGAAAGCTCGCGAATTTTTCTGAGATTTTTGCTCGTGGCTTTGCAGGTCTTGAGCGCTTCACGGCGCTCATGCGCGTCGAGCCCGCGCTCAAGGACGCACCGGACGCGAAGGAGCTCGAACACTGCCGCGGCGAGATCGACGTCGACCATGTGAGCTTTTCTTACGAGGGCGAGGAGAATGAAGGCGTGCTCCACGACGTGAGCGTGCATATAAGGCCTGGCGAGATGCTCGCCATCGTCGGCCCCTCCGGCGGAGGCAAGTCGACGCTCTGCCAGCTCATCCCGCGCTTTTACGAGGTGAGCGAGGGCGCGATCCGCATCGACGGGGAAGATGTGCGTTCTCTTACGCAGTCGTCCCTTCACCGCGCCATCGGCATCGTGCAGCAGGATGTGTTCCTCTTTGCCGACACGGTGCGCGAGAATATCCGCTATGGCCGCCCCGACGCGACGGACGAGGAGATCGTCGAAGCGGCGAAGCGCGCGGAGATTTACGATGATATCATGGCCATGCCGCACGGCTTCGACACCTATGTCGGCGAGCGCGGCACGATGCTCTCCGGCGGACAGAAGCAGCGCGTGTCCATCGCGCGCATCTTCCTCAAAAACCCGCCCATCCTCATTCTGGACGAGGCGACGAGCGCGCTCGACAGCGTGACGGAGGTCAAAATTCAACACGCTTTCGACGAGCTCGCGCGTGGGCGCACGACGCTTGTGATCGCGCACCGCCTCTCGACCATCCGCTCGGCGGACCGCATCCTCGTCGTCGAGAATGGCCGCATCGCCGAGCAGGGCAGCCACGAGGCGCTGCTCGCGCAAAACGGCGAGTATGCGTCCCTCTGGCGCACGCAGAATGGGAAAGCATGATGGACAGACGGCAGCTTTTGGATCGCGCCGCGCGCAATGGCGATGAGCGCGTGCTGCTGGCGCACATTCTGGACAAGTGTGAGCAGAGCAGAAACCGCAATATCCCGTCGGCGACGGACTTTTTGAGCCCCGCTGAGCAGCGCAGCGCGCAGGACCTACTGCACGCCGCCGCCATTCATGACGGCTGCGCCTTCTGCGGTGGATTTGAGCGCGCGGAGCGGAGAATGCTCCTCTTTCTGCCCGACTGGCAGGAGGAGGCCGACGAGAGCGAGTACATGACGGCGCTCCGCTGCACGTATCGCAAGGAAGATACGCTGACGCACCGCGACTTTCTCGGCTCGCTGATGGCGCAGGGCGTCACGCGCGAAAAGCTCGGCGACATTTTGGTGTCGGAGGGCTCGTGCGATTTGATCGTCTCGCGCGATATCGCGCCGTATCTGCTGCAAAACGTGACGAGCGCGGGGCGCGTGAAGCTCTCGGTCAGCGAGATCGAGCTTTCAGACTTGAGCGTCCCCAAGCTCAAGGTCAAGGAGATTCGCGACACGGTCTCGACACTGCGGCTCGACGCCGTGGCGGCGAGCGGCTTTTCGATGAGCCGCGGCAAGGCGCAGGAGCTCATTTCCTCGGGCCGCGTGCAGCTCAACTACCGCGAAACGCTCAAGAGCGACGCCCCCGTCGCGCAGGGGGATGTGATCTCCGCCCGCGGCCTCGGCAAGTTCGAGGTCGCCGAGGTCGGCGGCCTGAGTAAAAAAGGAAGAACGGCGCTGCTTCTGCACCGATACCTGTAAGGAGAATCAAACAATGACGATGGATGAAAAGATCGCGCGCATCAACGCGCTGGCGCACAAGGCCAAAGCTGAAGGCCTGACCGACGAGGAGAAGGAGGAGCAGGCGCAGCTGCGCCGCGACTACATCGACTCGGTGAAGGCAAACCTAAAATCCCAGCTCAATACGCTCTATGTGCTGGACGAAAAGACAGGTAAAAAGACGAAGATCGTCGACTTTGAGCGCGAGCGCGCCGCGAGAGCGGGAAAGAAAAAGGAGAACAGGTAAATGAGCAAGGACTTTGAGTACGACCCCGAGAGCGGCTCGTTCCGCTTTGACGAGAGCGGCGGAAAAACGAAGAAAAAGAACGATGTCGACGTCGGCGGCTGGATTTTGATCGCGGCGCTGTTTGCCTTCGGCCTGTGGCCCATCGGCCTCATCGCGCTCATCTCCAAGCTCTCGGACAAGCCGAAAAAGGTGAGTTCGCCGCGCAGTGGCACGCGCACGAGCACCAGTCCGAACGCGAACGTTACGGCGCGCAGTACGAACAAGGTAGAAAAGACCGTTGTGCAGACAGCGAAAAAGATGAACCGCGCGCCGAAGACTTCCGACAAGACCGCGCGCACGCTGATGATCATCGGCGGCATTATCGCCTTGGCTGCCGGCAGCGGGCTGATCTCGAACATCGGCGAGATCATCGGCTACGGCTGGTATTCCTACATGGCCGAGTACATGCTGTCCGAGTGCGGCTTCCTCGCTGGCGGTATCGCGATGTTTGCTGCCGGTCAGCGCATGAAGCGCCGCAGTGCACGCATCGCGCGCTATCTCGCCGTGATGGGCGAGCGCGGCTACATCAGCGTGGAGGAGCTCTGCACCGTAACGGGCAAGAGCCGCAAGAAGGTCGAAGGCGACCTTGAGTTCATGGTGGAAAAGGGGCTTCTCGGCGCGGGCGCGTACTTAGACAGCGGCCGCGGCATCTTCTTCCGCAGCGCCAACGCCTTTGCCGACTATGCAAACGAAACAGCGAAGAAGGAAAACGTCACGCCCAAGGAGGCCAACGAGGGCTATGCGGGCGCACTGCGCGCCATCCGCTCGGCCAACGACCGCATCGCCGACCCCGTGCTGAGCGAGAAGATCGACCATCTCGAGACCGTTGCGGGCAAAATTTTCCGCGAGGTCGAGGAGCATCCCGAAAAGCAGCAGCAGGCCGCGACGTTCCTCAATTACTACCTGCCCACGACGCTCAAGCTGCTTGACAGCTACGCCAAGTTTGAAGAGGCGGGCATCGAGGGCGAGAATCTCTCCCGCGCGCAGGAGCGCATCGAAGAGACGATGGATGCCCTCATCAAGGGCTTTGACAAGCAGCTCGACGATTTGTACCGCAACGAGGCGATGGACATCGACAGCGATATCCGCGTGATGGAAAATATGCTCCGCCGCGACACGGCGAGCGTGGAGGACGATTTCGGCCTCGGCGGCGCGGCAGTGCAGCGCGCACCGGATGAGGAATAAGGTGCTGCGCCGCTCTCATACGCTCTATGAGGAGAAGGGACAAGAGGCATGAAACAAACTGGCAGACGATTTGACGCCGCAGCCTTTTACGGCGGCACGAACAGCGAGGCCTACCGCTATCTCGGCGCGCACCGCACGCGGCGGTCGGGGAAAGACGGCTACGTCTTCCGCAC
>ERZ825159.3656-NODE-3656-length-10749-cov-3.228539_pt1 | contig 10749 bp, 7 predicted proteins | sample MGYA00519932_ERZ825159 | MGnify/ENA primary metagenome ERZ825159 (study PRJEB31778, sample SAMEA3449191) | human gut metagenome | biome: human gut; feature: human-associated habitat; material: faeces | place: United Kingdom | collected 2010/2012 ...
CTCCCGCAAAGTGGGGCGTGCAGATTGCGGGAATGATTTTTCAAACAGGCTCTAGCTTAATAATTACCTTTACTTTCCAGATTCAGCTTTATATAATGTATTAGAGTGTGTTTGACGCACAAGTTACATGTGAAAGGCAGGTTTTACCAATGAACTGCAATAAAAAAGATCTTTTACTTTATGCCGTTACTGACCGCAGCTGGTTAAATGGCAGAACTTTATATGATCAGGTCGAAGAAGCCTTAAAAGGTGGGGCTACCTTCATTCAGCTACGCGAAAAAACTCTGGATACAGATAGTTTTCGCAAAGAAGCTGCGGAAATCAAAGAGTTATGTGCGCGCTATCATGTACCATTCGTGATCAATGACAATGTAGAAATTGCAAAAGAAATCAATGCCGATGGCGTTCATGTAGGGCAGGAGGATATGGCTGCTGGTAATGCCAGAGCCATCCTCGGTTCTGACAAAATCATCGGCGTTTCTGCGCATACAGTTGAAGAGGCTGTTCTTGCTGAAAAAAATGGCGCAGATTATCTGGGAGTAGGTGCCGCATTCCAAACCGGAACCAAAAAAGATGCCGGCAATATCAGCCATGAAACTATAAAACAAATATGTGAGGCTGTAAATATTCCTGTTATTGCTATCGGTGGAATTACACATGACAATGTAATGGAGCTGGCTGGAAGCGGTATCTGCGGAATTGCAGTTGTAAGTGCCATCTTTGCAGCTGAAGATATTACAAAAGCAACCAGAGAGCTTAAAGAGCTTACTCTCAAAATGAAAGATTCTACTTGTATTTCCAAAGACAATGCATCTTCCAGGAAAGGAATTTCATGTTAAGGGGTGCCATCTGGGATCTGGATGGTACGATTCTGGATTCTATGTCAGCCTGGGATCATGTAGGCGAAAATTACCTGCGAAGCCAGGGAATTGAACCTAAACCGGATCTGGATGAAGCAATCGCCACTATGAGTCTCCACCAGGCAGCTGACTATTTTATTGAGCACTATGGTGTAAAACAGACCCGAGATGAATTGATCAAGAGTGCTGTAGCAATTGTAGATGATTTCTACCGCTATGAGGCTCAGCTGAAGCCTCATCTGAAAGAATTTCTGGCTCAGCTTCATGAGACCGGAGTCAAAATGTGTATCGCCACTGCTACAGAGCGCTCCCTCGTGGAAGCTGCCCTGGCACGTTGCGGAGTGCTTGATTATTTCAGTGAAATCTTTACCTGCTCCTCTGTGGGTGCCGGAAAGGACGAACCAACCATTTATCGGGAAGCCTTGAACTTTCTTGGCACTGACCGAACCAATACCATGGTCTTTGAAGATTCTCTTCATGCCCTTACTACAGCTAAGAAAGATGGCTTCTATACCACTGCTGTGTACGACTCTCATGAAGAAAATCAAGAGGAAATACAGCGTCTGGCAAACTGTCGGATTCATGATTACGGTGAGCCAGAAGAGTTTATTGATTTTACAAAAAATCTATAGAACTTTTTATTTGTCGGGAAGCTTAATTGCTTCCCGATATTCTTTATTCAACCAAGTATCTACTACATTGACGCAGGATGATTTCTTCATATGCAAGATGGAGGAAGGAGCCGTAGCGAGCTACGGCAACTGAATTCGGGCAAAATATACCGCAAAGTGGAGCGTACAGATTGCTGGAATGATTTTTCAAACAGATTCTAGTACATCGAAAATTAAGTTTCTGCTATATTGACGCAGCAGATGAAAAATCAGACAAGTCAATATGGCAGTTACTTAATATTCGATGTACTAGCTTATCTGCCACTTCACATGACTTCCCTTCTCGTCTTTGCTGACGATCAGCTGATCTTCAATCTCCTGCTTCAGCTCGGTCACATGAGAAATAATTCCAATCAACTTGCTTCCTCCCGCCAGTTCCTGAAGAACCTTTACCGCCTGTTCTCTGGAATGCTCATCAAGGGAACCAAAGCCTTCATCCACAAACATTACATCAAGATGTATCGCTGCAGAGCTCTCCTGGATCTGATCTGCCATTCCAAGTGCCAATGCCAGGGCTGCCATAAAGGATTCTCCTCCGGAAAGGGTACGGACTTCACGCTCTTTGCCGGTAACATTAGAATATACCATAAGATCCAGACCACGATTCTTGCCTTTCCCCGCATTCTCCTCGTCTACCATACGAAGTTCAAACTGTCCGGCAGACATATTCGCAAAGCGGCGATTGGCCGCATAAAGAATCTTCTCCAGGTAATATCTCTGCACATAGGTTTCAAGATCCATACGGTTTCCGGACATATTTCCAGACAACAGCTTATAAAGAGTTTCCAGCTTGGTATGCTTTTCAATAATCTTACCTCGCTTCTCCATCTGAGGGCTAAGAATATCATATGCCTCTTTATCAGCTTTATACTGTTCTTTATAAAGTTCCAGTTTCGTCTGAGTCTGAAGCCGTACTTTCTCAGCTTCCTCCATCTGGGACTTGGCAGCTTCCATATCCGGCTTGCTCCTGCCATCTATGGCTTTTCTGGCTGTTTCTGCGGTAGTCTGTGCGGCTAGTTTTTTTCGCTGCCAGCTGTCTGCTTCTTTTTGCAAAAGTTCCGCTGTTTCACGGGTATAGTTCTCTGCTATATCCGCCCATTCTGCCTCTGTCATATTCTTCTCATTCATCAAAGTCTGATAAAAGGCCTGCCGCTCCTGGTAAAGCTTCTTGTGATCTGGAAGTTCCCCTTCAAATCGTTTAATCAAGCTGGTACAGTTAACCAGCTCTTCAGAAGACGCTTTTTCTTTCTTTTCAGCTTCCTTGGAAGCAGCTTCTGCAGCTTTCCATTTTCCTTTTGCCTGGTTAAACTCTGTCATAGCCGCCTCTTCTGATGGATATTCCCGGGAATCATTCAACTGCTTCAGAAGAGCTTCTGCGCTCTTGGCTGACGCTGCTGCCGCAGTCAGCTTTTGTCCGCATTCCTCTACGGCAGTTTTTCCTGATTTCTTCTGCTCTTCTACCTGTCCCAGAGCATCCTGAAGATTACGCAATGTTTTCTGGGCTGTATTAAGTCTTGTACCCTCTTCCTGTAATAAAGTTTTCCAGGTTCCAAGAAGTGTCTGTATCTGCTTCAGCAATACATTCCAATTACACTCGTTATCCGCCATCTGATCCTGGGCTGCACCAGTGACTTCTGAATTTCTGCTCTCCTGGAAATTTTTTATATTGTCTCCTAAAGAATCAAATACTTCCAGCATTCCTGCTTCCGGGAACTGCTCATGATCATTTAAAATACATGTGCACAGCTTCCTTCCTGTCTCTTCCAAAAGTCGTTCTTTTTCTGCAACTATATCCACAGCTGACCTTGCTTCACCGGCAGACTGTTCCTGCCTGTTTCGAAGCTCAGAAACTTCTTTTTCTGCCAGTTCCAATTGCTCACGGGTGAGATCTCTATGAAGGGTAGAAGCTATGCATGGATTCGGATGTTCTATTGCGCCGCATACAGGACATGGTTTCCCCGGCTGAAGCTCTCGTGCCAGAAAGCCAGCCTGCTCATCCAGAAAAATCCTCCGCATAGACTCATATTCCTGACTCTTCGCGTCATATCTGGTTCTGATCTTCTGGTATGTCTCTCGTGCTTTCTTCGCCAGTTTTTTCTGCGTTTCTACACCTTTAAGAAGGTCTTCCGTTTCTCGTACTTCAACGCCAAGTACTTCCAGTTCCTGATTTTTCCCTTTCCAGACAGCAATTTTCTCATTAGTGTCGGTCAGCTTCTCTGACTGAACCCTCCAATCTGCTTCCTGCTTCTCCATTTTTTCCAGATCTTCTCTGGCTTTGCGGTCTGCGGCCTGCGCTGCGGTCAGATTTTGCAGACTGGTTTTTACGTTGTTTTCTGCTTCCTTGATCTGCTTAAGGAGCTTCACTTCTTTATTCACGCGCTCATAAATAGTGGTGTATGCCTTAAGTTCCTTCTCTGCCGTTTCTTTCACTGTCCTCGCTGTCTGAATGGCAGATTGTGACTGTTCTTTTAATAAAGGAGCGCGTTCCTGCTGCTCCTTTAAGGCACTCTCACAGGTCTGCATATTACGCAAGGCATCCTGACAGCGTGCGTATTCGCCTTTTATTTCGTATGCTTTCTTAATTTTCTCTGACAGAATGGTCTTTTCCCCTATTTGTGCTTCCACTTTCCCACATTCAGAAAGCTGAACCTCAGCGGTTTCCAGCTGCGCATATAAATTCATCAGCTGAATGGAACTGTTGTAGATATCCCTTTTTTCGTCGCGGAGTTTTGATGCGGATTGTAATTCTTTCGAGGTAAAATTCACACTTTTCTCCAGTGTTCTGCATAACTCGCCCAGATGATCCAGAAAGCAATCCATCACTACAATTTCCCCATTCAAAACCTGCTTTTTTAGCCCTTCTATTTCCTGCCACTGGTCATATTCCTGAGGAATTACCACATGGGCAGCTTCAGTCTGACAGGCAGTTTTGATCTGAGCAATCTCTTTTTCCAGGGAACGCTTGCGATTCATCAGCTCGTCCACAATATTCTGGTATAATTCAGTGTTAAACAGCTTCCGGAAGATGACTTTCTTATCATCAGATTTTGCACGAAGAAGCTCCATAAATTCTCCCTGAGCGATCATGGCAACCTGCATAAACTGGCTTTTGGTAAGACCGAGGATCTCCCCCAGCTTACTGTCTGCTTCCTTCTGTGGATATTCGGTACCATCTGGCATGATCAGGCTGACAGACCCCGGTACTTCACGACTTCCTGTATTTTTCCCCGCCCCTCTTGTCAGAAGCTTCAGATGTCTTGGAACACGGCGGACAGTATACAGCAGGCTATTCTCTCCTGTCCCTTCGGAAAAAACAAGTTCTACAAATGGTTCAACGTTCAACTCTGCATATTGGCTTTGCAGTACAACACCATCTTTCTTGTTTGTACTGGAGCTGGCTTCACCGTAAAGAGCAAATACAAGGGCATCAAATATAGTTGTTTTTCCTGCTCCGGTATCTCCGGTCACAAGAAACAGATTCTGATTCGGCTCCTGAAAATCGATCTGTGTCAATTTTCCATAGGAGCCAAACGCCTGTATGGTAAGTTTCACAGGTCTCATTTCGTCACCTCCTGTACTGTATTGATAATCTCCTGAAGAATTTCCTGCTCTTCCGCATCTGCATTTCCGAGGAACTGACAGCAAAGTTCGAATGGATTCAATTCACGCTCACTGACTGCATGTCTGGTATAATCAGCCTGCCGCACAGTCTCACGGCGTATCTCTAAAAGCCCTGGAAAAGCCAGACGCAGACGATCCTGCATATCAATTACGTCCAGATCCACCTTATCTGTAAGAATTACTGTCACATAATCTTTACAGCTCTGTGCCAGAACACTCTCTAAATCTCCCTTGATCACTTTTATCTGGCGCAGCGGTTCCAGTGGAATTACTTCTGTAGTGATTTCGCCCTTTTGTTTTATGTCAACCATTATAATTCCTTTATTCTGACCCGCTTCACTTACAGAGCAGGCCAGAGGGGTTCCACAATAGCGGTAAAACTCGCCGCCTGCTTTCATTGGCTTATGAATATGTCCCAGTGCTGCATAGTCAAATTTCTGCAGAATATCGGCTGACACCTGGTCAATATTTCCTACTGTCCGGATCTCAGAGTCCATTCGTTCAATTTCTTCTGCATTCTCCCCCATAGGCAGATAGAATTGATGGCTGACCAGAACGTTTCTCTGGTCTATGTTGACCTGTTCACGTTCTATCAGTCTGTGGATCGTATCATTGTAAGAAAGATTATTTCCATTCTCATCTGTACCAGTGATCAGCTTCACCATGGAAGGCTTCACAAATGGAAGTAAATAATAATTCACCGGACCATATTCATCCTGGAGTACCACTTTCTCAATATGATCTTCTTCTGTCTGAGGCGGCATTCCGATCATATATATTTTCTGGCGGTCAAGTACACTCCGAAAGCAGTTCACGCGGGGCGCGCTGTCGTGGTTTCCACTGATCATCATAATTACAGAATCCGGAACTGCATTTCGCAGCTTTCCGATAAAATGATCAAACACCTCCACTGCTTCTGCAGACGGAACTGCTTTGTCATAGATGTCCCCTGCGATCACGATCGCATCAGGCACTTTCTCTGCGGCCTTCTGAATTATTTGATCCAGTATATATTCCTGATCTTCTCTGAGATCACGATTGATTAATTTCAAGCCAATGTGTAAATCTGATAAGTGAAATATTCTCATAAACCGTTCCCCATTCTTATCTTCTCAAAATTCCAGTTAAACTATATATTTCATATACCTTAATGTTACCGATTGTATATATAAAACCAACTTCATAGCCCTATGCATTTCTGTTATATTCTCTCTCAATCCACGCCATCAACACATCTACTATGTATTCCTGCTGCTCTTCTGTGAGCTGCACTCCTGCTGGAATTCTATGCCACTTATACAAGCATCCCCGACAGCAGCAGCCAGTAGCATGCTGAGCCAGGAATACAGGGTGCCCGCGCATTGGAGTCTGTTTGCCATCATTGGGAATCTGAGCCGGAGCCAGACGTATTCGCACAAAATCTGAGGCATGACTGCGGATGGTATCCATTCCTTTCTCCCGGATATACTGTATATCCTTATCCTTCAGATGAAAACGACTGCGGAAATTCGAGCGGGACAGGCGGGCAAACAGATCACAAAACTGGTCCTGTTCCGGATCATATTTTCGCAAATACTTCTCATATCCATTCAATATTTCTGCAATTTTCAAATTAAGCTCTGAACTATTATAAGTATAGTTCTCATCCTCTAACCGAAAATAGAAATCAATATTAACTTTCAGCTTATTGTTTCCACGCTTTATTCCTCTGCCGCTATTTCTGAAGTTACTACTATTCGTCGTATTATTAATTCCTTCATTTTTTTCATTTGTTCCACCGCCTTCTTCCTGCACCAGAAATTTCACCTGCGCTGCATGCCTCTTCAGAAGAGGAATAATGCAAAAATACAGCCGGTCATCTTCCATATGAAGATACCCCAATACCTGTTTGTCTTTATTCATAAGCTGAATCTGATTCCCATGGAAAGCTTTTGGAAACAGATATTCGCCAGACTGCAAGCTTGCTATAAGCCTGCCTTCCGGGGATGCGGCTTCTGCCGCCAGAAATGCTTTAACCCGATAAATTCTCTGACCTTTTCTATCTGTGCTCTCTGGTTTCATCAGGGAATCCAGAACCAGCAATGGGTTCACATATTGCATAGAAAGATATTCAAACAGCTTCGCCTGGATGCGAAAACGGTATTCCTTCAAATCTGGTACAGAAGATAAGTCTTCTGCGTTTACGGCATTCTCCGTTCTCTCAAGGAGGACTGCGGCTGCATGACGAATACTGGTAAGAAAAAGCGCGAAATCCTCTTCCTCCGGATCCCACATATATTTTCCACAGGCAGCCTGATAATACAGTTTCCCCTGGGCTTCCTTTCGTTCTTCTTCAGAAAGATTCATACTATAGTGCAGATAAATATTCCTTGGTATAAAAGCAGCCTCGTTCCATTCACCAGACCATTCCTGATGCTGTTCCCTCTTCCCAGATTTATGATTGTCTGTGCCATGAGCCTCTGTTCCATAAGCTTCCGTTCCATATGCGTTCTGCATTTCCCGGCTATCGCTCTGGCTCAGTATCCGATACGCTTCATTTATCTCCTGTGCACGCTGAATATGAGCTTCCCCTACTTCATTCAATGAGTCCGGATGAAAACGGCTGATCATTTTATGATATTTTCGCTTAATTTCTCTTTCATCATCTTCCTGGGTAATGCCAAGAAGCTTCATTGCCTGCTGCCTGTTCATTTTATAACTTCCTAATACTTTTATTTTCTCTGTAACTTTTGTTTATGATGTTCTTTCAGTATACATTATTTTATTACAAAGGGCTATAAATTTCCAATTTAGCCTGAACAGGATAAATTATTCTCGGGTTTTCTGTGAACTTTATTCATAAAAACACCTCGCGGAATATTACCAGTTAACAGTAACATTATTCTTCAAACGGGATTAATTCGACATTGTTATGATTTATGGCTGGGAAACTAGTTCCCAGCCATTTTTTCTGATGTGTCTTGTTATAATTTTATCGGATGTGTTTCGAAAATCTTTCGTTTTCTTATTGATCTTAGGTATTTTGGTTGATCTTTAGCGGCTTATGAATCTTTAGTAATTTACAAATCTTTGGTGAAACACAGAACTTTCGTACTTCTAAGTTCTTTTGTATTTTCAGATTCTTTTGTGCTTTATTGCTTTCTTTCGTATTTCAGATTTCTTAAGTGTTTTTCGTATTTCTCTTTCGTTGATGTATCTATACTACCATATCTGTCGCTTTTTGTCATCTGGCAAAGTGAACATATTTTCGATTGTATTTTCATCTATTTTTTATTCTATCAATATATTACATCAATACCAGCATGATAATCCCAACTATCACAAGAAGGGGAAGTGCTATGTAGATCAGACCTCCCAGAACTAATCCGATCAGGACAAGGGGAAGGAATATCAGACGAAAAAAGATTTTCGTAATTCCCCAGGTTGCGCGGAAGGCAAGTCCGATCATTTTGCCAAATATACCAAACATTAAAATGATAAATAACAGCGTCAGCATAAATTGTCACCTCGTTTTCTTTTCAAGCATTATACAATATGGTCTGCCCTTTACTGTAATCAACGACTTAATGGGGATTTTCACTTCAAATAAAGAAAAAATTTACAAACAGCGTAAAAAGCCCCCTGCGGAATCATTCCGCAAGGGGCGATTATTCACTATACGATTATATACTTCGCTTAAGCCTTAAGCCATCATCGGCTCCAATGCCTTAGCCAGCTTCTCTTCCTCAGCTTCTGCCTCTGCAAGATCTTTACCCAGTGTAGTGTAATAAATCTTAATCTTCGGCTCTGTTCCGGATGGACGAACAACTACTGTCTCGTTATTCTCCAGTTTGTAAATGAGAACATTTGCTGCTGGAAGACCGGTCTCCTCAGGCTTCTTATAATCGGTAACCTTCACTACCTTGTAGCCTGCAATGTCTGCCGGCGGGTTGTCACGGAATTTCTGCATGATTCCTGCCATAGTGTCCATTCCGCTGAGTCCCGGGAATTCAAAGCTGTCAACCTTGTTCAGGTAGCGGCCATACTGTGCGTAAATCTCCTCAAGTCTCTGCTTCAAGGAGCTTCCAATGCTTCTGTAGTATGCAGCCATCTCGCAGATCAGCATGGATCCGATAATGGCATCCTTATCACGTACATACGGTCCTGCAAGGTATCCGTAGCTCTCTTCAAATCCGAAAATGAAACGGTCCACTTCACCAGCAGCCTCAAGCTGTGCGATCTGGTCACCGATCCACTTAAATCCGGTAAGTACGCTTCTAAGCTCTACACCGTAGTGCTCTGCAACTGCGTCTGCAAGAGGTGTGGAAACGATAGATTTCACTGCAACCGGGTTCTTCGGCATTGTGCCTTTCTCGATACGGCCAGCTGCAATATAGTCAAGGAGAAGAACTCCTACTTCATTACCACTTACCAGCTCATAGGAACCGTCCGGGCATTTCATGGCAATACCAACACGGTCTGCATCCGGGTCAGTAGCAAGCATAAGATCTGCTCCTGTCTCCTTGGCAAGCTTCAGTCCCTGCTCCAGAGCTGCGAAAATCTCCGGGTTCGGGTAGCTGCATGTGGTAAAATAGCCGTTCGGGTATTCCTGTTCCGGAACAATCGTTACATCTGTGATTCCGATATCCTTCAGGATCTGGGTTACCGGCACAAGTCCGGAACCATTCAGCGGGCTGTAAACCAGCTTCAGTCCTGCTGTCTTACAAAGGCCTGGACGAACCTGGCGGGACTCGATTGCATCGTAAAGAGCACGTTTGCAGTCGTCACCAACAAAGCGGATCAGACCTTCCTCAACGCCCTCTGCAAAGGACATGTATTTCGCACCAGTCAGAATGTCTGTCTTCTGGATCTCATCATAAACGATAGCTGCAGCATCATCTGTCATCTGGCAGCCATCCGGGCCATAAGCCTTGTATCCATTATATTTAGCAGGGTTATGAGATGCGGTAACCATAATACCCGCGTTGCACTCATAGTAGCGTGTCGCAAAGGAAAGGGCCGGTACAGGCATTAATGCATCATAAATTCTGACCTTAATGTCATTGGCAGCCAGAACTCCTGCTGCTGTTTTCGCAAATATATCACTCTTCAGACGGCTGTCGTAGCTGATTGCAACGGTCTGAGTGCCGCCCTGAGTCTTCACCCAGTTAGCAAGACCCTGTGTAGCCTGACGCACTACATAGATATTCATACGGTTGGTACCTGCTCCAAGAACTCCACGGAGTCCTGCTGTACCAAATTTCAGAGCTACTGCAAAACGATCTTTAATTTCTTCGTCGTTTCCTTCAATCTTAGATAATTCTGGTTTCAGATCTGCATCCTCGAGATCCGCTGCCATCCAGCGCTTGTACTCTTCGTTATACATTTTAACCACTCCTGCCATTATTATTCTGTTTATTTTGTCTAATATTACTACAGATATTAATAATATACCACATTTTTCACGGAACGGCAATATAAGCGACAAATTTCTACCAGACATTTTTTCTCTGTTTTCCACTAATTTCCGACAATTATACATTTCAGCCGCAGTTCACAGGGAGTTACTGTTCACTGGTAACGTTCCGCGAGGTGTTTTTTGTGAACAAAGTTCACAG
>ERZ825159.3658-NODE-3658-length-10740-cov-10.606270_pt1 | contig 10740 bp, 7 predicted proteins | sample MGYA00519932_ERZ825159 | MGnify/ENA primary metagenome ERZ825159 (study PRJEB31778, sample SAMEA3449191) | human gut metagenome | biome: human gut; feature: human-associated habitat; material: faeces | place: United Kingdom | collected 2010/2012 ...
GGACGCAAGATTTTCATTCTTGAAAGGGGGGTTCGATTCCCCCACGGGCTACCAAGGTCTGAGCAGTTTCTGTTCAGACCTTTTTCTTTTTATCCCTTTCTTTCTTTCAGCTTTTTATATCTATCTTTGTCCTTGTATTATAAGTTTATGTAATAAAAGATAGTATGAATACCGAATTACTCGCACAACTTTATCAATCATATACTGGAGAAGCTCCAACAAGTATCGAACCTTTGCCGGGAGCAGGCTCCAATCGCAAATACTTTCGCTTGAAAGGCAAGGAAAGCCTCATCGGTGTATATGGAACCTCCACCGAAGAAAATCGTGCATTTATCTACATGGCCAGACATTTCTCACAAAAAGGTTTGCCCGTACCCCGTATACTTGCCGAAGCTCCCGACCAGTCGGCCTACCTGCAAGATGACTTGGGTGATACCTCGCTGTTCCAACTTATCAAACAAGGAAGAGAAAGCGGTAACTTCAGTGATGAAGAAACGAATATACTGAAACAAACTATCCGCCTGCTTCCGCAGATACAGTTTGAGGGAAGCAAGGAAATGGATTTCAGTTATTGCTACCCGCTGGCAACATTCAACCGCCGCAGCGTTCTGTGGGACCTGAACTATTTCAAGTATTGTTTTCTTAAAGCTACCGGACTGGAGTTTCAGGAAAATCTGCTGGAAGATGATTTCGAACGTATGGCAGATACCCTTCTTCAGATAGAACCACAGGTATTCATGTACCGTGATTTTCAGAGCCGCAATATCATGATACGGGAAGAAAAACCGTACTTTATCGATTTTCAGGGAGGACTCAAGGGACCTTTCTATTACGATGTGGCTTCTTTCCTCTGGCAGGCAAAGGCAAACTATCCCGATTCGCTCCGTCAGGAGCTTCTGGATGAGTACCTCGATGCTCTTCGCCCCTATCACGCGATTGATAAGGAACAGTTCCTCACCACCCTCCGTCACTTTGTACTGTTCCGTACTCTGCAAGTTCTAGGCGCATACGGTTTCCGTGGATATTTTGAGAAAAAGGCACATTTCATACAAAGTGTACCGTATGCCATCGAAAATCTCCGTCAACTGCTGGAAACAGATTTTCCTGAATATCCCTACTTATGCCTCATGCTACGCAAACTGACAGAACTTCCCCAGTTTGCCAGCATACGAAACAGAAGGAAACTCACCGTACGCGTAATGAGTTTTTCGTATAAGAAAGGTATTCCCGAAGACCCGTCAGGAAACGGAGGCGGATATGTATTCGACTGCCGTGCCGTGCACAATCCGGGAAAGTACGAACAATACAAGCAACTGACCGGACGCAACAAACCGGTTATCGACTTTCTGGAACAGGACGGTGAAATACTCCAATTTCTGGAACACGTAGACGCACTGGCTGATGCTCATGTACAGCGCTTTCTGGAAAGAGGGTTTACCAACCTCTCTATCTGCTTCGGCTGTACCGGAGGACAGCACCGTTCCGTATATTCGGCAGAACACGTAGCGCACCACTTGAACGAAAAATTCGGTGTACGCATCCACCTGATACACCGCGAACAACATATTGAACAAATTTTAGAACCCCGATAACAATATGAAAGCCATGATATTTGCAGCGGGACTGGGAACTCGCCTGAAACCGCTGACCGACCATATGCCCAAAGCACTCGTACCCGTAAACGGACGCCCGATGCTGGAACACGTCATCCTGAAACTAAAACAATCCGGATTCAACGAACTGGTTATCAACATACATCATTTCGGAGGACAGATCATCGACTTTCTTGAAGCCAACCAGAATTTCGGACTGACAATTCATATCAGCGACGAACGTGAACAGTTGCTCGATACGGGAGGAGGTATCAAAAAAGCCGCACCATTTTTTCAGGGAAACGAACCATTTCTGATACATAACGTCGATATCCTCTCCGATACCGACCTGAAAGCCTTATACGAATCCCACCTGCACAGTGGCAATGATGCTACCCTGTTGGCAAGCAAACGAACCACAGCCCGCTATCTGCTGTTCGACAAACAGGCATATCTGAGAGGATGGGTTAATAAAGATACCGGACAGACCAAACCCGAAGGCTTCGAATATGACGCAACAAAATATCAGGAATATGCCTTCAGTGGCATTCACGTCATCTCCCCTTCCCTTTTCCGATACATGGACGAACGGTGGAAAGGCAAATTCCCCATCATGGATTTCTATTTGCAAACATGTGGGGAAGCCCGAATTGGTGGATGTCTGACCGAAGAGCTTCATCTGATTGATATAGGAAAACCGGAAACCCTTGAGAAAGCTGCCAGCTTTCTGGCAGAACTGGATCAAGAATAAAAATATCAGTCACTTACAAGCCAACAGGCAACTTGCCCGTACCTTAATGCAGAAGGCAATCCAACCGACTGCATAATATCTAAAAAACACGGGCAATTTGCCTTATTTTTTTGTACAAAGGCTAACAGACTTTGTACGATTTTTCAGAAAAATTCATGATGTTTTTCCTAACTTTTGCTGAAGTTTTTCGACATACTTCCTGAAGTGTTCCAAAACACGTGTTTCAAACCAAACTGAACAGTTGAAAACAGCAGTATATTAAAACTTGAGACCCATAAATAATAAACTTACAATCCGAAATCAAGCAATCAACATCAGCCAAAAGAGTTCTATCATGTCCATCACAAAGTCCGCATATCACTTTGATATTCAAACTTTTAAACACAACCCTTTCTGGATATTTTATTTTAGCTTTAAAAAGCCCTATTAAATACCGAAACAATTTTACTCCTCAGCAGAAATCCGGTAATACGAAGGAGCAAGCCCTGTCTGCTTCTTAAAAAATGTCCCGAAAAAAGAAGCATTCGGAAAATTCAAGTCATCCGATATCTCTTGTACACTCTTGTTGGTATTCTTCAGCCAGAAAATACTCTTCCGGATAATAGCTCTGAAAACCAGTTCCTGCACCGTATATCCACAAACCGATTTCGATAATGCTGAAAGATATTTGGGAGAAAGACACAACTTATCGGCATAAAAAGCTACTCCCCTCTCTTGCATATAATACTTTTCAATCAACCGAATGAGCTTGATAAAAGTATCAATCTTATGTCCCGCTACATTTTTTTCTTCGATAATCCGCCGGCTGTAAATAGAACACAAACGGTAAGTCAATGCCAGTAACAACAACTTACACTCATGATTATCAAACGGATTCTGCGCACTCTTCCTATGTCTTCCCAGCAATGCAATATAACGTGCCAAATCGCTTTCTTCTCCGGAAGTCCATACATAGCATGGTTCGGGAGTCAGTGTCGTATACAAATACATTGCCACAATCGAACTGCCTAAAATCTCACGTATCGGATCTATATGATAAAACAGTATGCTCACACACAAATCATCAGACAGTTCTCCTATTGAAAAATTATTCCCTTCGGAAAGAAAAACCGTTTCCCCTGCCCGGGCTGTAAACTTCTTTTTATCTACATCGAAACAGAAATATCCTTTTTCACACACAATCAGTCCCACATAATTCATCAGGAAAGGCTTACACAATATCTTCGGAAAAGCTTTAACTTCCCCTTCCAGGCAGCAAATATCTTTTCCCGCCGTCAAATCGCGCTCAAAACGTGTTAAACGCATTTCTTGTTCCCTAGCATCCATCCCCATAAAACTAAAATTAAAGTCTGCCACTAAGGTAAGATTTTTCTATATTCCCATCATGAAACAAGAAAATAAAAATACATCACGGGGAGCTTTCATAGGTACTTTTCCACCGAAAAGTCAGATTAAGAAATGAAATACGCTCCACCGTGATGTATAAAGCAAATAAATGAACGAGTGTAAAATATTTTATGTCTGTAAATCCAGCTTCCTTTTTCTCCACGGAATTACCAGCATAAGAACGGCACATGCCATACAGCCGTAGAATGTCCATCCCGACATTTCTTTTACAGCAGCCAGAGTAGCCTGTACCTGCACACGCCCTTTTGTTGAAAGAGCTGCCATATTATGTGCTTCCTTTTCACTTTTTCCCTGATACATCATCCCTTGAACCGTCTGATTATATGAGGCTGCTACCTCTGTATTCAACTGATCCATATCGTGAGCAAAGCGAGTTACATAGTGTTGCTGACGATGCTGCATCACATTGGTATAGATAGCAGTTCCAGCCCCCGGTCCCAGTACCATACGCACTGTCAACATGATACAAATCCAGGTAGACAGATATTTATAAGGCATCCGCTGATTGGCATGTACAGCTGTCAGCGAATAAAGTAGCATCATTCCGGCAGAACGGATAATAACCGGATATTTCATGCGCTCGTACAAGCCGTCGGTCTGTACCTCAAAATACATAAACAGGCTGGAAAGTCCTATCAGAACAAAGCCCATCGAGAAAAGGTATTTCAGATGTACTCCTTTTGACCCCATGGCAATAGCAATAATGCAACCGATAAAATAACCGGCTATACTCCAGTTATTAAGCGACGCATTCTGCCAGTTGTCTATCTTCATACCAACTCCTGCAAACACACTGACAAACATGGCACTGGAGTTGAAAATCATCAGCAACAGAAAGAGCAGGATACCCATACGGATAGAACGCAACTTAAACACATCCATCAGGAAATAAGGCGAATTATGGTTACGTTCCATATAGACAAACAGTATGGCAAACACAACAGCCGTCGCAGTAGCCCAGCAAATAGACGGAGAATCGTACCAGTCGAGCACCTTTCCATACACCAGCACATAAATAGCAGCCGAACACATCACGCAAAATATTACCACACTGCCAAACTTACGCAAGTTGATAGGAAAACGTTTGCCCACATATTTATGAAAAGGCATGGTGATAAACACAACCAGAATAGATAATAGCAACGCCCCCATCATGAAATAATATACATACTGCCATTCGTACTCATAAGCCAGCCATGCAGTGAGCGAAGTTCCTATCTGCCCCAGAATCATGAAAAACAGATAAATGGTAGGCATACTGGTACTCTTTTCACGGTCCAGCTTATCCCATCCTTCACCATCCACAGGTTCATTGCCCGGAGTTATATTTCGGGTAGCCTCCATCTTGAACGCATATTTGATAAGCGTGAACAGATTGACCATCATCAGCACCATGCGCAGAAATCCCATCACCACACTACAGACAGCCAGCAGGTAAATACTATCGGTCTTGGCACATACGTAACTCAATATATAAAGCAGCGAAAAGCCTACGATGCACATCATTTTCTCACGGCGGATACAGACCAGTTCATAAAAGAACGGAGAGAAAGCCGCCATTCCTACAGAAGTAAGAAAACCAACAAACTGAATATGTTCAGACTGAATACCCAGCCCGCTCAGCATCTCGCCACTGTTTACCGTATACACTCCGCTTGCCGTAAGAATCGGAATAAATAACAGCAACAGAATAAGAATACCCAAAGGTTTGGGAACCCAATTATAAAACGGATAATTTTTCGGACACGAAGGCATAATTCTAATTTATTAGAAACTGAAAAACATGTTTGTCTTATTTTTACTGTCTGGCTTTTACCACTACCATCATTCCGGCAGCCAGACGTTCATTGTCTTCCGATGAAAGGTTCGTAAAATCAATACGTACCGGAATACGCTGCTGAATCTTGACAAAGTTTCCGGCAGAGTTATCAGTCGGAACAAGTGAATATTTCGAGCCGGTTGCTCCAGAAATAGCTGTAATCTTTCCGGTAAACTCCTTATCGCTGATTGCATCTACTGTAATACGGACTTCCTGTCCCACGTGAAGATTCTCTACCTGAGTTTCCTTATAATTAGCTATCACCCACTTCTGCGTATCAGGAAGAATATACGTAATGTTTTGTCCGGCACCAATATATTGTCCCTCTTCCAATGCACGACGTCCCAGCTTCCCGTCACAAGGAGCCAACACAACAGTATACGAAAGGTTAAGTCGTGCCATTTCGAGTGCAGCCGTAGCACGTTGTATGGCAGCTTCCGTACTTTCTCTGCGATTGGAAACTTCCTTAATGCCCGACATGGCAGCTTTTTGCTGGCGCTTTGTAGCCTCCAGTTTCTTTCGTGTAGCCTCATATTCCGTTTCAATCTGTTCCAGCTGTATCGGTGTTGCCGCATTCCGCTTCAGCAAGTTTTCATAACGCTGACGGTCTTTTTCGAGTTTAGCCAGACGAATTTCAATTTCGGCAATAGAAGCCTCATAAACAGAAGCCGAATTCTGTGTAGTCTGTAAGGTAGCATCTATTACCGTAGCTCCAGCCATTGCATCTTTCAAGGCAGCTTCAGCCTCCATCACTCGGATACGGTATTCACGGTCATCGAGCACCAGCAAGGTATCTCTCTTCTTGACCGACTGATGTTCGGTGAAATAAATTTTCTTAATATATCCCGACGCACGCAAGTTCACCGGAGAAATGTATTGTTCTATCTGTGCGTCGTTACTGGTTTCCGTCTGTTTATAATCGAGAAAAAGAAAGGCAACCTCTATTACTCCCCACACCAGAATAGCTATTCCAAGCAAACTGGCAATAATCCGGTTACGACGTTGTTTTTTCAGTTTCAAAACTTTTTCCTGAAGTGTATTATTATTGGTTTTCATAATGCTGACAATTTTAAATGATTAATGAATAGAATTTCCGTTAAACAGTGTTTCCAACTGTCCGGTAAGTTTTAGCAGACTCAGGTTAGTAACCTGGTAATTGTAGTGTGCGTTGATGTAATTGTTCTGAGCTTCACTCATCCGCATCTCATCCTGTAGCACCTCCGTCATCGAAGCGATTCCCTCCCGATAACGGTCGGTCGTAACCTGATACACATCTTCTGCCAACAGATAATTATCTTTCTGCTTCCTGAAATTACGCTGGCTGTTCATCAGTTCGTTTGTAGCATTCAGGTATTGCGTCTGCATATTCTTGAGTGCATTCTCATAAGAAAGCTTCGCATTTTCTATCTCGATCTTTGCCTTCTTCATTTTTGCCCGCTTATCCAGTCCGTCGAAAATAGGAATACGGAGTGTTAGTCCGATACCGCTCGAATTATACCAATGATTGGACGGACCGGAATGGAACCAGTTCTTTGCCTTGTCGGTATATGCAGAATACATCCAGCTTCCGGTAAGGCTTAACGAAGGAATATAACCCTGATCAATCATCTTACACTGTTGTTCGGCCAGTTTTTGCTTCGACTGCAAAAGTTGTAGTTCATACTGGTTATTATCCAGTCCGGTAAGCGATACGGATGTAGCATTTTCTGTATCAACCGGTGTCAAGGCTATTTCCTTATCAGCAGGATAATCAATCACATACTTCAACAGATTCAGCTGCTGTGTCAGCATAGACTGTGCGTTATCATACTGTACCCGCTGGTTTTCAAGATTGATATTCACACGCTTCACATCGACTTCCATCGCCATACCGTTATCATAAAAGGCCTGTGTAATACTGCTCAGTTCGTTCAGACGCGAAATATTCTCTTTGATTAACGCTATCTGTTCAGCTGTATTCTGGCTCAGGTAATACATTTTGCTGATTTGCAAAATCAGATCTTCCCGTGCCTTCTCATACGATAAACGGTTCAACTCATTCATTGTACGGGCAATATCTACTGCCGTATAAACAGTCTGGTTGTACAAAGGCATTTGCAACTGTATACCCGCCGAGGCATTGTACTGCAAAGTTTTGGTAACGTTGTAAGGATTTCCATAAGCAGAACCATCGGTAACAGATACCGGAGGATTGAAATTGTCATTGAATCCGGCAACGGCATTAATCTGAGGCAGGAGTTTTGCACGATTTTCGCTCAGTGTATGTTCTCCTTTTCTAATCTCATTACGGCTGCTTTCCAAAGAGAGATTATTCTCTATGCCCAACCGCAGGCACTCTTCCAGTGTGAGGACATCCTGCGCTTTTACAGGAACGAACACACAAAGAGAGGTAAAAATAACTAGTAATTGCTTCATATTATTTCATTTCTTAATCTGAAGCAAAGGTACACTGTTAGCCTGTATGGGTATTATTCATATATCGTGAAGGGCTGTTCATATTTTCCTTTTCTGCATTCTAATCACTTATCATTTGCTAGCCGAAACGCCCTGCCATTCTATTTTCAGGTGATGCAGCATGGTAGTACTCTCTCCACAACTTCCCGTGTGCTGAATGCCCATACCTCCCCAAACATTAGGAACGATATCAGCCTCCAAACTTACAGATGGTTTCAGATTCTCGTCCGTTATAGGAGATGAAAGCGGAGTGGAAGTTTCGGCATGAGCCGTCAATTTATTTCCTTTAACCTCAAGTACAATGGTGCAGTCGGTACGGTAACAGGTGGAAGATACCGGAAGAGAAATCGCAGTAGTCCTGCCATTTTCGTATTTCATCAGCATGAAATCGACCGCATTGCTGTATTTTGTCGTACGGATAATACGCAAGGCATATCCAGTCAGAGTACGGGTATCGAACTTGATACAGATATCCATATATTGCCCCGTAGCACTTCCAAACCCTTGTCCTGCGGTTTTGCTCGGATCTACATTCAAGGTTATTTTCATGTTTCCATATCTACCTTCCAATGGAGTATATAACAGCCGTGCTCCACGCTGCGCCTGCTGCAAACCCGTTCCGCGCGATCCGTTCATTCCCTCTCCATACACCCAATAGTCCTTATCGGAGAAAAGTTCCCAATCGTAACCTTCCGTATCAAGAGGCTTGTATCCTCCTATTGTCCATCCGCCGGAATACAATACAGGCTGATTGGAACAAGGAAAATTTCGAAAATCAGTTTCGAATACATCTACCGGATTTACCTGTTTCCTATCAACAGGTGATGAAGAAATCACCGTATATTCTTTACCGGGATGACAACGCAAATGTTTGGGTGCTACCGTTGCCATAAGATAATATCCAACGTCTTCTTTTGTTAATCTATAGGTTGTTTCGGGCTTAGCCAACCGTGACACTGCTACCGGATATTTCGTTTTACCCTCCTTGTCAACAGCCCGATACCAGGTAATCAGCGACTCATCTTTCCGTCCCTGCAAATCCAGTTCGTAACTTACCATTGCTTTTCCATCTGCTATTTCCAGCTTCGGCACTTCCACAAAAGCAGGAGCTTCCACAAAATCGGGAGCAACTGTCAGTTCTACTGCACATTCTAATCCATCTTCCGTATAGGCTACAACAGTGAAATGTTTGGTTTCGTCCTCATGATTCATTGCCTTGACCACACACGTCCCGTCTTCTCCGGCAGACAGGCTGACATACTTTTCATATCCCGGCTGAATCTTCCAGCGAACAGAGCTTCCCTGCTGCACATAATTGCAGTGTCTTTTTACGTTGGCAGCCAACTTCACCGGATTGCCTCCGGTCTGTACAGAGGCAACCAGCGGAGTAACCGACAAACAAACCGGCAGATTCGCATAATCCCTGCCATCATGTTCTCCGATTACCCGTACACTATCCTTCACTTGAAGCGGATCCCAGTCATCATCTCCCCGAAGTAAATTATAAGTGTTGTAAATTACCTTACCATTTTCATCTGTCAGGCGGTATGCGTGAAGTACATTTTCCTGCTCCATACATACTGTATTATAAGGCTTATCTGCACCTATTACGTAAGGCTGTCCATTCATCGTTACACCATACTGGTAACACCGTAACCAGTCGGACGGCTCGTGTGTCCAGCCTGCATATACAGGCTTTCGGACATGAAACCGGCAATCGACAACAGTCAAAGGTCCCACTCCTTTACAAAAATACTGACGGTCTTCGTCATGACATACATAAAAATCACTGTTCAAGAAAACAGCCCCTCCCATATCCGTCCGCCAGAATGGTTTCTGACCATAAAACTTCAACGTACAGTTCAGGTAGACTCCTGTACCAGTCAACGCATCGTCGGTACTTTCCATATAACATTTATAGAACAAAATACGTTTTGCCCCATTCAAAGGATTCATATTCAAGCGGCTGATGAAACGGACATTTTCTGCCACAATTTTATCTCCATGACAATAGGCTACATGCGCCTGGGTAATGGCAGACATTCTTTTTTTACGTCCTAATTCTTTCTTTAAAGGAAATTCCAGATCGACATTACAATAGTTTCCCATCGTAAGATTCTTCACCGACAGACCATCTCCCCAGAAATCAAACATCGTGAAGTTTCCTACAGCTCCCTGTGTCTGACCGCGACTGGAGGCAAGCACAACATTTTCAGGATTTTTGGTTAACCCGACAAGATGCAGATAAGGACATTTTACTACCAGTCCGAAAGGTTCTTTACCGTCTTTTCCTACCCTTACCTGAGGATCATCAGGATTATCAATCCAATATACATAAGGAGCTATATATACTTTCATAGGCTCTGCTTCTGTTCCGGCAACAAAAGCCTTGGCTGCTTTATTAAAGCTATTGAAAACAAAAGGATATCTGGCCGTCACTTCATCGGACAGCTGCCCATCGATAAAAAAGGTTTTCTCTCCCAACTCTATTTCCTTTCCTTCATAGAGAATCTTATTTCCTAAAAACTCTATAGGATTTGTAACATCCAACGAACGATATCCGCATACAGACTGAGCCGGCAAAAACTCACAAAAGATTATCCAGCAAAGTAAAAAAGAACAAAATTGTGTTTTCATTATCATGTCGTGTTTTTCAATATGGTACGTGAGTTCGGGATAAGATATAGCTTATAAAAGTTGGTAATCTCGCAAATATT
>ERZ825159.3670-NODE-3670-length-10708-cov-3.130386_pt1 | contig 10708 bp, 7 predicted proteins | sample MGYA00519932_ERZ825159 | MGnify/ENA primary metagenome ERZ825159 (study PRJEB31778, sample SAMEA3449191) | human gut metagenome | biome: human gut; feature: human-associated habitat; material: faeces | place: United Kingdom | collected 2010/2012 ...
CCAGATGCTTGATGGAGATGCAGGAGCATTCGATGTGCCAGCCGGGATAGCCCACGCCCCAGGGAGAGTCCCATTTCAGCGCCTGATCCTCGAACTTGCTCTTGGTGAACCAGAGAACGAAGTCGTTCTTGTTTTTCTTATTGGTGTCCTCTTCCACGCCCTCCCGGACGCCTACCGCGAGATCTTCCTCGTCATGGTCGTTGAAGACGTAATACTGCTTCAAAGTGGAGGTGTCAAAGTACACGTTGCCCCCGGCGAGATAGGCACAGCCTTTGTCCAGCAAGGTCTGCACCATGTGGATATACTCGCTGATGCAGTTGGTCGCAGGCTCCACCACGTCGGGACGCTTGATGTTCAGCTTGTCGCAGTCGGCAAAAAAGGCGTCGGTGTAGTATTTCGCGATCTCCATGACGGTCTTGTGCTCCCGCCGGGCGCCCTTGAGCATCTTGTCCTCGCCGGTGTCGGCGTCGGAAGCCAGATGGCCGACGTCAGTGATGTTCATGACCCGCTTGACGTTATAGCCCAGATACCGCAGGGACTTTTCCAGCACATCTTCCATAATGTAGGTGCGCAGGTTGCCGATGTGGGCGTAATGGTACACCGTGGGGCCGCAGGTGTACATTTTCACCAGATCAGGGTCGTTGGGAACGAACAGCTCCTTTTTATGGGTCAGGGAATTGTACAGATACATGTTTCTTTCCTCCATTTATTATAATGTAGCGCATACTGATTTGTTTTATACCGTTGCAAAAAGAAAACGCCCCTTGTAACTGCATACAAGAGGCGGGCAAAGCTCGCGGTTCCACTCTCATTTATCACTTTTTTGCTGACGCTTTCGCTCCCGGACGCACTTTCCCGCGCACGACACCGCCCGGGCTTTCAGCCGCCGACCCGGACTCTCTTTGGGTGCGAAGCACGGTACTCTTTCCGTTCATCGCGATATTGAATTCCCGTGTATTTTACCATTGAACAGGCACGATTGTCAAGCCTTGGCAGGAAATTTGACGGATCAGTTTTCCCCGCCAAACCGCTCAAAACCGTGGAAACCACTGGAAATTACATTAAGAAATTCTTATCCTATTGACACTTCCCCCCTTTCTCGCTATAATATGTTAGAGAAATGAGACGAAAGTGAGGTTACGCCATGAATTTCTCCAACGCTTGCAGGCTTAAAAAAGGTTTGAGCCTGATTCTGATCGTACTTATGGTAGTCGGTATGTTCTCCGGCTGTAAGAAAAACAACTCCGAAACCGAGTCGAACACGACTCCCTCCCTCAATCTGAATATGTCGGACACCTCCGCTCCCACCCAGGAGACGGTTCCTCCCACCACCACGGAGCCCGTCGTGTATAACGAGAATATGGGCACCGTCACCAACCAGATCAGTGTCCGCGTCATCCCCAGCAAGGACGCCAACGTCACCGGCACACTGGACGCCGGCACCGTGGTGGAGATCCTGCGTCAGGAAACCATCGCCGACATCACATGGGGCATGATCAGCACCCCCGTCAGCGGCTGGATCTGCATGGACTATGTGAAGATGTATTCTTCTCAGAACGGCTCCGCCAGCAGTGAGACCGATCCCAATGCCTCTCAGCCTACCACCCCCGCGGAGACGACCAACAGCGGCACCACCGGCGGCAACAACACCCAGAACATCAAGGGCGTCATCAGCGCCAGCAATCTGAACGTCCGGGATGAGGCCAGCAAGGCCGGCAAGATCGTCGGCTCCTACTTCAAGGGCGACGTTGTAACTATCCTCGAGACTAAAGACGGCTGGGGCCGCACCGACAAGGGCTGGATCAAGATGGAGTACGTCAACACCACCGGCACTACCACCGGCGGCAACACCACGACGACCACCACCGGCAACAATAACAACACTGCCGGCAACGGCAGCACCACCACCGTGGCCAAGGGCATCGTCAACACCCAGGAGCTGAACATCCGCAGCTCTGCCGGTACTGACGGCGACCGGGTCGGCAGCCTGAAATACGGCGATCGGGTGGAGATTCTGGAAAAGAGCGGCGATTGGGGTCGTATCTCCAAGGGCTGGATCTCCCTGAAGTACGTCTATCAGGACGGCACCACCGGCGCCAAGTCCGCCAAGGGCATCGTCACCACCGACGGTCTGCGCATCCGCAGCGGCCCCGGCACCACCTATGAATCCGTCGGCTCCTACAACAGCGGCGACCGGGTCAAGGTTCTGGAGCAGTTCACCTACGGCGACACCACCTGGGGCTGCACCGACAAGGGCTGGATTTCCATGGGCTATGTCTATCAGGACGGCACCGACGTGGGCAAGACCGTGGAAGGCATCGTCACCACCGACGAGCTGAACATCCGCAGCGGCCCCGGCACGGGCTACGATTCCGTGGGCAAGCTGTACACGGACGAGGTCATCAAGATCTTCTACCAGGTCACCGTGGGCGAAACCACCTGGGGCTGCACCAAGGACGGCTGGGTCTCTCTGAAGTACGTCAGCCTGGAAGGCTAAAAATTGATATAATACCGGGACTTTCAGCAGAAAGTCCCGGTATTTTTCCCGCAGAATATCCCACATGACCGGCATTTGCTTGGTGCGTACGTTCAACCTGCTCAATTTCTCCAGATTGTAACTATTTTTTTATTGCAAAATCACGGAACATGTGCTACAATTCGTCCTGTGAGGAGGGCGTCCGCGCGGAACGCGCTGACCCCGCTGAAATACATTTAACTGGAGGAACAATGATGAAAAAGGTTTTTGCACTGCTTTTGGTTCTGAGCATGGTCTTCGCGCTGTGCGCCTGCGGTAAGGACACCGCTCCTGAGACCACCGCCGCCGCTCCCAAGACCGAGACCGAAGCCGCCCCGGCAACCGAGGCCGCTCCCGCCGAGAAGGCTCCCGAGGACTACACCGGCAAGCTGGTCGTCTACTCTCCCCACGATGCCGATCCTCTGAATGCGGGCGTTGCCCAGTTCAAGGAAAAGTACCCCAACATCGATGTGGAAGTCATCGCTGCCGGTACCGGCGAGCTGTGCCAGCGTATCGTCGCTGAGGCCGCCAACCCCCAGGGCGACGTGCTGTGGGGCGGCGGAGCCGACACCCTGGCCGCTTACAACGACTATTTCCAGCCCTATGTCTGCGCCAACGACGAGTTCATCGGCGATGCCTACAAGGATGCCGACGGCTACTGGATCGGTGAGTCCCCCCTGCCCATGGTCTTCATCTACAACAAGACCATGCTGGACGAGGCCGACGTCCCCACCACCTGGGAAGGCCTGTGCAACGAGAACCTGAAGGGCAAGATCGCTTACTGCTCTCCCTCCAAGTCCGGCTCCGCCTACACCCAGCTGTGCACCATGCTGTTCAGCCAGCCCACCATCGACGAAGGCTGGGATCTGGTCAAGAGATTCATCGCCAATCTGGACGGCAAGCTGCAGGACTCCTCCGGCAACTGCCACAAGCTGGTTGCTTCCGGTGAGTACGCTCTGGGCGTGACCATCGAGAAGTCCGCCGTTCTGTACGCCGACAATCCCGACATCGGCTTTGTGTATCCTGAGCAGAACTCCGCCGTTCCCGACGGTGTTGCCCTGATTAAGGACTGCCCCAACGAGGAGAACGCCAAGCTGTTCATCGACTTCGTCACCAGCGCCGAGTGCCAGACCGCTCAGAACGCCGACTGGGCCCGCCGCCCCGTCCGTTCCGACATCGCCCCCAAGGGCCTGTGCTCTCTGGACGAGTGCCACGTCGGCAACTACGACTTCAGCTACGCTGCTTCCCACAGAGATGAAATCAAGGAGCAGTTCAACGACCTGGTCGCAGGTTAATTTCGGTTCATGCTTTACTGCGGGAGGCACCCTCCAGGGTGCCTCCTTGCGGTGTATCGCCCACGGCTGAAAACTGTGCCGGATGCTCCGGCATACTTTTGAACCGCGCGCAACATATCTACACATACGGGAGGACACCACATGAGCAATCAAGTCATTATTCAGAACGCCGTAAAGCGCTACGGCGATTTCACCGCGCTGAACGGCGTTTCGCTGGACATTCAGGAGGGCGAATTCTTTACCCTTCTTGGCCCCTCCGGCTGCGGCAAAACCACGCTTCTGCGGATGATCGCCGGTTTTAACTCCATCGAGGGCGGCGATTTTTACTTTGGCGAAAAGCGGATCAACGATGTTCCCGCCCACAAGCGCGACATTGGCATGGTCTTCCAGAACTACGCCATCTTCCCCCACCTGACCGTCCGGGAGAACGTAGCCTACGGTCTCAAGGCGCGGAAGATGCCCGCCAAGGAGATCAAACCCAAGGTTGACGAGGCGCTGGAACTGGTGCAGATCTCCCATCTGGCAGACCGGAAGCCCAACGAACTGTCCGGCGGTCAGCAGCAGCGTGTGGCTCTGGCCAGAGCTTTTGTTATCGAGCCAAGTGTTCTGCTGATGGACGAGCCTCTGAGTAATCTGGATGCCAAGCTGAGAGTGCAGATGCGCTCCGTCATCAAGAAGCTGCAGCGGCGTCTGGGCATCACCACCATCTACGTCACCCACGATCAGGAGGAAGCCCTCGCCATTTCCGACCGGATCGCCGTCATGAAGGACGGCCACATCATGCAGATCGGCACCCCCCGTGACATCTACGCCAAGCCCCAGAATCCCTTCGTCGCGGGCTTCATCGGCGTGAGCAACTTCCTGGACTGCGAAGTGAACGCCCCCCAGGCGGGCAACGCCGCCGTGAGCATCAAGGGTGAGCTGGACATCACCGTCCCCGTCTCCCGCGCCTACACAGGAAGCGGCAAAATTTCCGCCCGTCCCGAGCAGCTTTTCTTCTCCGAGAGTGGTATGCCCGGCACCATCCTGTTCTCCACCTTCCTTGGCGATTTCATCGAGTACGAGGTGCAGCTGAACGACGGCCAGAACCTGATCGTCAACGAGTACACCAAGGACACCACCGAGATCCACAGCGACGGCGAGCAGGTTCACCTGAGCTTTGACCCCATGCGCATCAGTCTGTACGACAAGAGCGAGGAGGTGCTGAGCCTGTGAACAAACGGCTGAATTCCCACTGGAAACCGGATTTCTGGTTCTTCACAAAGCTGTTCGTGATTCTGGCAATGTGCCTGTTCATTGTCTACCCCTTCTACACCATCATCACGAAGAGCGTGTTTTCCAGCAAGGTAGAGGGCGTGACGCTGTATAACTTCAAGCGCTTTTTCACAAAGCCCTACTACTATCAGACCCTGCTGCGCTCCATGGTCGTGTGCTTCTCCACGGTACTGACCACGACGCTGGTTGGCGTTCCCATCGCCTATCTGATTACCCGCTACAACATTCCGGGCAAGAAGATCCTTCACATCTTCATCATCATGAGCCTGATGAGCCCTCCCTTCATCGGCGCTTATTCCTGGATCATCCTGCTGGGCCGTAACGGTCTGGTAGCACGGGCGCTGGCGAAGATCGGCATGACCGCGCCTACAATTTATGGTCGCGGCGGTATCATCTTCGTGTTTACCCTGCACCTGTTCCCCTACATTTATCTGTACACCTCCGGCGCCATGAACAGCATCGACAGTTCCTTGGAGGAAGCCTCCGAGAATCTGGGCATGAACAAAATCCGGCGCATCTGGACGGTGACGCTGCCCGTTATTCTGCCCTCCATTCTGGCAGGCTGCATCATGGTGTTCATGACCTGTCTGGCTGACTTCGGCACCCCCATGCTGCTGGGCGAGGGTTATACCGTGCTGCCGGTTCTCGTGTATAACGAGTATATGTCCGAAAGCGCCACCGACCCCTACATGGCCTCGGCGCTGTCCGTTATCATCGTGTTCTGTTCCCTGGTCATGCTGAGCTTCCAGAAGCTGGTGGTGGACAAGCGGAATTATACCATGAGTTCTCTCCGGCCGCCCCAGGAGACCGAGCTTCACGGCTTCAAGCGGTTCCTCGCTTCCCTGCCCATCTACATCGTGGTGGGTCTGGCATTCCTGCCCCAGATCGTGGTGGTGTGCCAGTCCTTCATTGAGCGCAGCTTCTCCGGCGTCATCAAGGGCGTCAATCTGAACAACTACCGCACCATCATGTCCCGCCTTGGCCGGAACATCCGCAATACCTATGTGTTCTCCATCGTGGCCATCGTGTTCATCATCTTCATTGGCATTCTGGTGTCCTATGTTCTCGTCCGGAAGAAGGGCAAGATCGCCAGCCTGATCGATACGCTGATCATGTTCCCCTATGTTATCCCCGGCTCCGTTCTGGGCATCGGCCTGATCGTGGCGTTCAACCGCAAGCCTCTGATTCTGGTCGGCACTGCCGCCATCATGATTATCTCCTACGTCATCCGGAAGCTCCCCTACACCGTCCGGTCGGGCAGTGCGTTCCTGTATCAGATGGACCCGTTCGTTGAGGAAGCGTCCATCAATCTGGGCGTATCGCCTATGAAGACCTTCTTCACGGTCACGGCGCGGATGATGCTGCCCGGCATTATGTCCGGCGCGGTTCTCAGCTGGATCACCTGCATCAACGAGCTGAGCAGCTCCATCATGCTCTATTCCGGCAAGACATCCACCATCGCCGTTGCCATTTATCAGGAAGTCGTCCGCATGAGCGACGGCACCGCCGCAGCCCTGGCCACCATCCTGACCCTGACGACCATCGTTTCCCTGGTCATCGTGTTCCGGGCTACCAAGGGAAAGGTGAAAATCGTCTGATGATCAAAAACATCATTTTCGACATGGGCAACGTTCTGCTCCGCTTTGACAAGGACTACTTCCTCGACGCCGTGGGCGTTCAGGGCGCGGACAGAAAGCTGCTGCTGAACAACGTCTACCTCTCGCTGGAATGGGCGAAGATGGATCGCGGCTCCATGACCGAGGCCGAAGCAGCCGAGAGCATGTGCCGCCGTCTTCCCCAGCGGCTTCACGAGAAGGCGCACCTGCTGGTTGACCGGTGGGATCGTCCCATCCTCCCTATCGCCGGTATGGAGCAGCTGGTAAGCGACCTGAAAAAGGCGGGATACGGCGTATATCTGCTGTCCAACGCCAGCTACCGCCAGCACGAATACTGGCCGCGGGTACCCGGCAGTCAGTATTTTGACGGGACGCTCATTTCTGCCGATGTCAAGCTGGTCAAACCGGAAGCAGAGATTTACCGTCTGCTGTACAAAACGTTCCAGCTTGTCCCCCAGGAATGTCTGTTTATCGACGACGCCACCCAGAATATCGAAGGCGCGGAACGCACCGGTATGCCGGGCATCGTCTTCCACGGTGACGCGGACGAGCTTCGCCGGGAAATGCAGGCTTTCGGCGTTCAGATTCCGTAAATACGAAAGAACGGCTCCGGGAAAATTCCCGGAGCCGTTTCCGTTCCAAGATACTGTGTAAAGGGGCTGTACCGATACGCTCCATGAGCCTGTTTTTGTACTATTGGGCATATAAAATCCGCCCGATGCCAATGGCATCGGGCGGATTTTCAACTTCTCAAAGACTTTGGAACGACCAGCAATCAGTCCTTCTTCGCCTTGTCGGCTTTCTTTGCGGCCTTGGCCTTTGCCTTGGCTTCCTGCGCCTTCTTGGCCTCTGCCTTGGCGTTCTCAGCAGCGGTCTCGTTGGAGGAGATCGCCCACTTCTCCAGCTCGATGCGTACCTGGTCGGCGCTGGTCTCGATGACGATGCGGCTCTCCTTCACATCCACAACGACACCCACAATGCCGCCGATGGTGACGATCTTATCGCCCTTCTTCACGGCGCCGCGCATCTGCTCGGCCTCTTTTTTCCGCTTGTTCTCAGGACGGATCAGCATGAAGTAGAAAATGGCAATCATCAGCACCAGCATGATGACGGTGCTGCCCATGCCGGCAGAGGTTGTTCCAGTCAAAACATTCATTGGGAAAACTCCTTTTGTGTTATTTCCTGTTCATTATACCATTAATTGCGTAAATTGCAAGGGGGCTTTTAAGTGGTTCTTAATATTTTTATATTCTTCTGCCCAGCTTCTCCGAATACTCCCGGCGGAAGTCTTCAAAGCGTCCCTCGTCCAGCGCCTGACGGATTTTTTCCATCAGCTTGTTGTAAAAATACAGATTGTGCATGACGGACAGGCGCATTGCCAGCATTTCCTCCGCCACGAACAGATGGCGGATATAGGCGCGGGAATAGCGGCGGCAGACCGGGCAGTCGCAATGGGGGTCGATGGGACTGTCGTCGGTGATATACTTGGCGTTTTTCAGGTTGATCGCGCCCTCCCATGTGAACAGCCGGGCATGGCGGGCATTCCGCGCCGGCATAACGCAGTCAAAGAAATCCACGCCCCGGGCGACCGCCTCGATGATGTTGCTGGGAGTTCCCACACCCATAAGGTAACGGGTCTTGTTCACCGGCATGTGTTCCTCCACGGCCTCGATGATGTCGTACATCTCCTGCGTGGTCTCCCCCACCGCAAGGCCGCCGATGGCGTAGCCGGGGAGGTCAAGCTCGGCAATGCGTTTCATGTGATTCACCCGGATGTCCGTATACGTGCCGCCCTGATTGATGCCCCAGAGCATCTGCCGGGGGTTCACCGTGTCCGGCAGGGCGTTCAGGCGGGCATTTTCCGCCTTGCAGCGCACCAGCCAGCGGTAGGTTCTGTCCACGCTTTTCTGAACATAGTCCCGGGGCGAGGGGTTTTCAATGCACTCGTCAAAGGCCATGCACATGTCGCTGCCCAGATTGGACTGGATCTGCATACTCTCCTCCGGTCCCATGAAGATCTTTCTTCCGTCTACGTGGGAGTGGAAATAGACACCCTCCTCCTTGATTTTCCGAAGGCCTGCAAGAGAGAATACCTGGAATCCGCCGGAGTCGGTCAGGATCGGTTTATCCCAGACCATAAACTTGTGGAGTCCGCCCATCTTCTTTACAACCTCGTCGCCCGGACGCACGTGGAGGTGGTACGTGTTGGAGAGCTCTACCTGCGTGCCGATCTGCTGGAGATCCTCAGTGGAAACAGCTCCCTTGATCGCTGCCGCGGTTCCGACATTCATGAATACCGGCGTCTCGATATTGCCGTGCACGGTTTCCATGTGGGCGCGCTTCGCTCTTCCTTCCATTTTCAGAATTTTATACATAACGCTTTTCATCCTTTCTCATGATCCCTGCCGCCTGTCTTTCATGCAGGGTATACTCTTTTAGTATACAGGCAAAACCCGTTTTTGACAATGCCTGAATTTTCTTTTTTCTGCCTTTTTCCCTCCTGGTTTCTCCATTTTTCACAAGGACTTTATACTTTTTTCGTAAGACATCGCCCTTTTTCCAATTGTATTTCCTTATTTTTTGTCGTATAATGTGTTGAGATTGTTTCTTATTATAAAAGGAGTTTGATTCATGACTGATAAAAAATATACTCTCGGAATCGACATCGGTTCCACCACTGTTAAAATTGCGATCCTCGACGAAGAGAACCAGCTTCTCTTTGCCGATTACGAGCGCCATTTTGCAAACATTCAGGAAACCCTTGCCCACCTGCTCGGGGAAGCACACGAAAAGCTGGGCGAACTGACCCTGCAGCCGGTCATCACCGGTTCCGGCGGACTTGCGCTTGCCAACCACCTCGGCATCCCGTTCACGCAGGAAGTTATCGCGGTTTCCACTTCGTTAAAAGCACTCGCTCCGCAGACCGACGTTGCCATCGAGCTCGGCGGTGAGGATGCCAAGATCATCTATTTTGAGGGCGGCAATGTGGAGCAGCGTATGAACGGTATCTGCGCCGGCGGCACCGGTTCTTTCATCGACCAGATGGCTTCTCTTCTCCAGACAGATGCCACAGGTCTGAATGAATATGCCAAAGATTACAAAGCGCTCTACCCGATTGCTGCCCGCTGCGGTGTTTTCGCCAAAACGGATATCCAGCCGCTGATCAATGACGGTGCAACCAAACCGGATCTGTCAGCTTCTATTTTCCAGGCAGTTGTAAACCAGACCATCTCCGGTCTTGCCTGCGGAAAACCCATTCGTGGACATGTTGCATTCCTGGGTGGTCCGCTTCACTTCCTGTCCGAACTGAGAGAATCCTTTATCCGTACTTTGAAGCTGGATGAGGAACACACCATCATTCCGGAGAACTCCCATCTTTTTGCAGCCATCGGTTCTGCATTAAATGCAAAAGAAGACAACTCCATTTCCCTGACAGAAATGAAAGACAGACTCCGCAATTCCATTAAGCTGGATTTTGAAGTAGAACGTATGGAACCACTTTTCGCTTCTCAGGAAGAATACGATGCATTTGCAAAACGTCAGAGTTCCTACAAAGTAAAAACAGGAGATCTGGCTACATATAAAGGAAACTGCTATCTGGGTATTGATGCAGGTTCCACCACCACCAAGACTGCTCTTGTAGGTGAGGACGGAACTCTGCTTTACTCCTTTTACAGCAATAATAACGGAAGCCCGCTTAAGACAGCCATCCGTTCTATCCAGGAGATCTACAGCATTCTTCCGGAGGATGCACACATTGCATTTTCCTGTTCCACAGGCTACGGCGAGGCGCTGATGAAGGCTGCTCTGCTGCTGGATGAGGGGGAAGTTGAGACCGTTTCCCACTACTATGCGGCTGCTTTCTTTGACCCGGAGGTTGACTGTATTGTAGATATCGGCGGACAGGATATGAAATGCATCAAGATCCGTAATCAGACCGTAGACAGCGTACAGCTGAACGAGGCATGTTCCTCCGGCTGCGGTTCCTTTATCGAAACCTTTGCCAA
>ERZ825159.3677-NODE-3677-length-10689-cov-4.483073_pt1 | contig 10689 bp, 8 predicted proteins | sample MGYA00519932_ERZ825159 | MGnify/ENA primary metagenome ERZ825159 (study PRJEB31778, sample SAMEA3449191) | human gut metagenome | biome: human gut; feature: human-associated habitat; material: faeces | place: United Kingdom | collected 2010/2012 ...
GGCATGGCGGAGGCGGCAAGGCAGAGCATGGCGAAGGCGCACTACCTCGCGGCGAAGCTCTGCGAGATACCCGGCGTAATTCTTAAATACAAGGGCGACTTCTTCCATGAGTTCGTCACCGAGATGCCCCGTCAGGACGAGGTGCTCAAGGCTCTTGAGGACGCGGATATACTGGGCGGCCTGCCCGTGGAGGACGGCATAATGTGGTGCGCTACCGAGAAGGTAACGAGGGCTCAGCTTGACAGGGCCATAGAAGTGGTTAAGGAGGTGCTTGCGTAATGAAGCTGATATTCGAAAAGAGCGCGCCCGGACGCAAGTGCTCCATACTGCCCAAGTGCGATGTGGAGACCGTCGAGCTCCCAAAGGAGCTCCGGCGTGAAGTAAAACCCGCGCTGCCCGAAATGAGCGAGACCGACATTTCCCGCCACTATACCGAGCTGAACCACCGGGTACACGGCGTGAACTGCGGCTTTTATCCTTTGGGCTCCTGCACAATGAAATATAACCCCCGCATTGACGAGGAGATGGCCGCGCTGCCCGGCTTTACGGCCATTCACCCACTCGCCCCCAGGCACACCACCGAAGGCTGCCGGGAAGTGCTCGACACCATACGCAAGTACCTTTGCGAGGTCACCGGAATGGCGGATATGACCTTCCAGCCCTCCGCAGGCGCCCACGGCGAGTTCACCGGCGTGCTGCTCATCAAGCAGTACCACGACAGCCGGGGCGACACCAAGCGCAACAAGATAATCGTTCCCGATTCCGCCCACGGCACCAACCCCGCCACGGCGGCGATGTGCGGCTATCAGGTGGTAAATATCGCCTCCGCCCCCAACGGCTGCGTGGATCTCGAGGCGCTGAAGGCGGCGCTTGGCGACGATACTGCCGGCCTTATGCTGACTAACCCCAATACGGTAGGCATATTCGATGAGAACATACTTGAGATAACCCGCCTCGTACACGAGGCAGGCGGCCTCTGCTATTATGACGGCGCAAACCTCAACGCGGTAATGGGCGTTGTGCGCCCCGGCGACATGGGCTTCGACTGCATCCACTCGAACCTGCACAAGACCTTTGCCACGCCGCATGGCGGCGGTGGCCCCGGTGCGGGCGCGGTCGGCTGCAAGGACTTTCTGCGCAAGTATATGCCCGGCCCGCTGGTGGTGGAGAAGGACGGCAGGCTTGCCTTCGACTATCCCGAGAAGTCCATCGGCCGCGTGAAGCTGTTCTACGGCAACTTCGACGTCTGCATCAAGGCGCTGACCTATGTGCTCACGCTCGGAAGGACCGGCATTCCAGAGGCGGCGATGAACGCCGTGCTCAACGCCAACTATATGCGCGTGAAGCTCGCGGAGAAGTTCACCATGGCCTACGACGAGATCTGTATGCACGAGTTCGTCATGTCGCTGGTCGATCTGCACAAGGAGACGGGCGTTTCCGCACTCGACCTTGCCAAGGGAATGCTCGACTACGGCCTGCACCCGCCCACGATGTACTTCCCGCTCATCGTCCACGAGGCGCTCATGGTCGAGCCCTGCGAGACCGAGAGCAAGGAGACGATGGACGAGGTCTGCGACATCTACGGCAGGCTCTTTGACCTTGCCTATTCCGACCCCGACGCGCTCCATACCGCGCCGCATGATACGCCCGTCCGCCGTCTTGACGAGGTCGGCGCGGCACGCAATATGATCCTGCGCTATTCGTTCGCGCAATAAAAAACACGCAATGCCGCCGCGAAAACGGCGGCATTGCCCTCAAAAGGAAAGAAACACTATGGCTGATTATCAACTCATCGTCATCGGCGCCGGTCCCGGCGGCTACGAGGCTGCGCTCCGCGCGGCAAAGCTGGGCAAAAAAGTCGCCGTGGTCGAGCGGCGCGAGGCGGGCGGCACCTGCCTGAACCGCGGCTGCATCCCGACCAAAACGCTGCTCCACGCCTCCGCCATCTACCGCGACGCGAAGAACGGCGCGCACTGCGGCATCCACACCGAGGATATCCATGCCGACATGGCTGAAATTTTTGCTTACAAGCGCGCCGTTTCACAGAAGCTCTCCGCCGGCATCGAGTCGCTTTTCAAGACCGCGAAGATCGACCTGCTGCGCGGCACGGCGCTCATCACCGGCTCCGGCTGTGTCCGCGTGGCGGACGCGGACGGCAGCGCCAACGACTACACCTGCGACGATATTCTCATCGCCACCGGCTCCGTCCCGTCCCGCCCGCCGATTCCCGGACTTGAGTTCGCGATGACCTCCGACGAGCTGCTTGAGGGGTGCGACCACCTGTACCGCTCCATCGTCATCATCGGCGGCGGCGTCATCGGCATCGAATTTGCCACGTTTTACGCCGACCTCGGCTGTGCCGTCACGGTCATCGAGGGCATGGACCGCCTGCTGCCGAACATGGATAAGGAGCTGGGGCAGAACCTCGCGCTCATTCTGAAAAAGCAGGGCGTGAAGGTCTTCACGAACGCGATGGTACAGCGCGTGGAGCAGGCGGGCGAGGACCTTGCCGTACACTTCACCTGCAAGGAAACGGAGGAGACCGTCTCCGGCGAAGCGGTGCTCTGCGCCATCGGCCGCCGTGCTTACTGCGACGGTCTGTTCGCCGACGGCGTCGGCGTCGAAATGAATGGCCGCAGCATCGCGGTGGACGGGAATTTTGAAACGAGCCTGCCGCACGTCTACGCCATCGGCGATGTGTCCTCAAAAATCCAGCTCGCCCACGTCGCCACCGCGCAGGGCATTGCCTGTGTCGAGCGCCTGTGCGGCGTGCAGGATCACACCGATCTCTCGGTCGTGCCGAGCTGCATCTACTGTCGTCCCGAGATCGCGGTCGTCGGCCTCACGGAGGCGGAAGCCAAGGAGAAGGGGATCCCCGTCAAGGTCGGCAAGCACGTCATGTTCGGCAACGCCAAGACGGTCATCGCCGACCCGGGCCGCTGCTTCATGAAGCTTGTCGCCCACGCCGAAACGCACGAGCTTGTCGGCGCGCAGCTCATGTGCGAGCATGCGAGCGACATGATCGGCGGCGCGGCGCAGGCGCTCGCCAACCACCTGACCGCCGAGCAGTTCTGCCGCGCGATGCGCCCGCACCCCTCCTTCGAGGAGGCCATGACCGCCGCGCTTGAGGACCTGTGCGAAAAGCTCGGCTGACATCCTGCCCGCCACAGTCCGACGCGGACTGCGGCGAAGGATGCGAACGGAAAACCCCGCAGGGCCAAATGGCCCTGCGGGGTCGATCTTTTTTTGCCGTTTGCGGTCAGTCCAGATAGCTGAACGTGACGGAACGGGTCGATGGGGTGAGAGCGGCGAAGGAGTAGCCCGCCTCAAGATAGCCCTCGATGATGGCAGGCAGGGCCTCGACGGTGGTGGTCTTGGCGCTGCTGTCGTGCATGAGGATGATGGCGCGCCGCGCGGTGCCGACACCCTTGAGCGCGTTGGCCGTCAGCGTCGACGAGGGCTGAATTTTGGAGAACACGGCGTCGCCGTTGGCGACGTTCCAGTCGAAGTAGACGAAGCCGCGCCGCGTCATTTCGGCGATGAGCTGCTGATGGATGCCGACATTATAGCTGTTGACGCTGCCGCCGGGGAAGCGGAAGATCTGCGGCTTGACGCCGGTGGCCTCGTAGATCTGGCAGAACATCTGGTTGAAGTCCTCCAGATACGCTTCGATCGAGGCGTATATTTTCTTGTAATCGTGCGAATAGCTGTGGATAGCAAGCGTGTGGCCCGCCGCGACGATCTTCTGCATCCGCTCGAGATCGCCCTCCTCATTTGCGCCGACCACGAAGAAGGTAGCCTTGACGCCGTACTTGTCAAGGATCTCCAGAATTTCATCCGTCCGCGCCGAGGGACCGTCGTCAAAGGTCAGGTAGACGGCGTTGTCCACGTCCACGGTGCCGCGCAGCGAATCGTCGGCGTACAGCTCGGGGTAAAGCTCTGTGTAGGCGGGGACCTCGGCCGCCGGAGGCTCGGGCTCGGCCGGCGTAGGCTCGCCGCCCTCGGGCGCGGTCGACGGAAGCTGCTCCTGCATGGCCGCCAGCTGGCTGCCCGCTGTGTCGAGCTGCCGGTTCAGGCTACGGACCTGTGCGAAAAGGTAGATGGACAGCGTTGTGGGAATGAGGATCAGCAGCAGCGTCACGGTGAAGATAACGTGCTTGAAAAACAGAACGCTGCCGACGTAGGGCTCCTTGTCCTCCTGCGGCTTGCTCAGATCGTAGGAGACGGGCAGTTCCTTTGCCGCGGCGTTCAAGACTTCGCCTCCATTGTGCCCTTCATCTCAACGCTGCCGTTCAGGACCGCGCCCGCCGCCACGGAGATCGTGCCGGTGACAACGCTGCCGCTCACGCGCGCGTTAGCGTCCATCTGGGTGTTGCCGCTGATGCGGATATCGCCGTTGATCTCGCCGGCGCACAGCAGAGACTGCGCCGTGATGTTGCCCGTGACCTTGGAATCCTCGCTGACGGTGACGGGACCGTTCGCGGTGATATCGCCGATGAGGGTGCAGCCGGTGAGCTTCACGCTGCCCGCCGTGATATTGCTCTGCAGGTTGGAGCGCAGCAGCACGCTGCCCTCGGAGGCCACGTCGCCCTTGAGCTCGCCGGCGATCTCAATGTCGCCCTTGGCGCGGAAGGAGCCCTCAAAGACCGTGCCGGGGGCAAGAAAGCTGGCGGCGGGTCTGGCCTCGGGTGTCTTGACCGGAGCGTGATCCACGCTCTTTTTCTCCGCACCAGGGGCGCTCTTGACCTCGACGGACGCGCTCTTGACCTGCGCCGGAGCAGTACTTGCCGCCTCGGAGCCGTCTCCGCCGACGCCGAACATTTCGTACATAGCCTTCTTCATGTTGCTCTTCTTGTCCATGATTTTCTCTGTCCTCCCTAAAAGTCTGCGGTTGATCTGCCATGCTGAACGGGAAACCCGGTCAGGAAATAAAAACGTGACGCGTCCTTATTCCAAAAATTCGAGGGGAAGCGACTTGTTTCCCGACAATTTTACAAAATAGAGCATACCACAACATTTGAGCGGGTGCGAACAATCTGCCTGAAATGTATGTTTTTGCGGCACGAAATGCATACCGCGCCTGCCGGACTCTTGGCAGAGCCTGGAAAATATGGTATGATGAATCGAAAAATCGCTCGACGCGGCGACGCTCGTGCGGGCGCTGCGTGTATGGCGCAAGAAATAGAAAACGCAGCACCGTGCGGTGCTGCGTGCGCTGCGGGACGCGTGAGGGCGGGAGCCCTCTGTGCAAAATTTTCAAGATAACAAAGGAGAGCGAGAGAATGGAGCTTTGCTTCAATGAAATGACCGTGATGAAAAACGGCACACTGCCGGAGGACATCGCGCTCTGCGCACAGGCGGGCTTTTCCGCCGTCGAGCTGCGCAAGGGCACGCTCCTGCGCTATCTGCGCGGCGGCGGGACGCTGGAGGCGCTGCGGCAGACGCTGGAGGAGCAGCACGTCCGCGCGGCGAGTCTGAACGCGCTTGAGAGCGTTTCCTTTCAGACCAAGGCCGGCGGGCGGATGCTGCGCGAGCTGAGCGATTGGTGCTTTGCGGCCTGCCGCGTGCTCGGCTGCGGCTGCATGGAGGTCATCGCATCTTTCCATGTGCCGGAGGGGACCTCCGCGGCGGCAATCTGCCGCGAGACTGCCGATTCGCTGCTGCGGCTCTCGGACGCCGCGGCGGATTACGGCGTGCGGCTGGCGCTGGAATTTATGGCCGTGCCGGACAGCTCCGTGCAAACCTTCGCGCAGTGCGCAGAGATCCTTGACACGGTGGACCGCGCCAACGTGGGAATGCTGCTCGATACCTGGCATTTCTGTGCCGGCGGCTCGCGGCCGGAGGAGCTGTCGGCTCTGCGCGGCGACCGGCTCTTTATGGTCCATGTCAGCGACTGCCCAGCACGCGCCCCGTTCACGGCGCAGCGCGCGGAGAGCTACTGGCCCGGCGAGGGCGACGCTCCCTTGGAGGAGCTGCTGCGGAGCGTCCGGGAGACCGGCTACGACGGCCCCTGCTCCGTCGAGGTCATGGACCCGAATGTGCTCGCCTTGCCGGCGGGGGATGCTATCCGCCGCGCGGCGGAGACGATGAAGCCGCTGCTTGCGCGGGTGGAGCGGTAAACGCTCAGCCCTCCGCGCGGAGGATCACCGGCTCGCCCGTGCAGGAGAGAATACCGTTTTTCACGGTGACGGCACTGCGGTCGATGAGGTTTTCATACACGCCGTCGGCGGCGTCCACGCGCACGTCGGCGGCTTTCGCCTTGAGGGAGAATACGCCCACGAAACGCTTGCCCGCGCTTCCGCGCTGAAGGAGCGCGAGGTCGTTCGCATCGTCCGCGTCGGCGAAGAACCAGTCGGCGCTGCCGAACTGCTGCTTGACCGCGTACAGGCGGCGCAGCAGCCCACTCAGGTCGCGGCCGGTGCGGCGGTCGATGGGGTCGATGTCAAAAAGGCTGGGCAGATGGTCGTTTTCAAATTCCTGCCCCGCGTAGAGCAACGTCGTGCCCTTGAGAAAATAGAGCATCGCCGTGTAGTTCACGAGCGCGCGCTCGTCGCGCACGAAGGACGCGATGCGCGGCTGGTCGTGGTTTTCCAGAAAGCGGAGCTTGTTGTAGTTCGCGGGGTAGCAGGCCTCCTGAAAGCTCAGCGCGTCCAGATAGCGGCTCAGGGGGACCTCGCCGCGCAGATACTGGTCGAATACCTCGCGCACATCGTACTCGTACTCCAGATCGAAAGCCCGAAACACCTCGCCGTCCGACGCGGAATAGACGCCGTGCCGACGCGCGAGACAGCCATAGCTGCGGTGGACCGTCTCGGCGAGCCAGACGCAGTCCGGGTTTACGGCGGCGACCGCCGCGCGGGCCTGCAGCCAGAATTCCACGGGGACGAAGGATGCCACATCGCAGCGGAAGCCGTCCACCAGACCGGCCCACATTACGAGCGTATCCGTCAGATATTGCCAAAGCCCGCGGTTGGAGTAGTCCAGGTCGATGACGTCGGCCCAGTCACCAAGCTTATTGCCCGGCTTGCCGTCGGGCCCGCGGTAGAAGTATTCCGGATGCTCGCGGTAGAGAACAGAGTCGGGCGAGGTGTGGTTGTAGACCACATCGATCATGCATTTCATGCCGTGCGCGTGGATCTCGCGCACCAGCGCTTCAAAGTCCTCCATCGTGCCGTAGGCAGGGTTGACGGCGCGGTAATCGCGGTTGGCATAGGGGCAGCCCAGCGTGCCTTTCTTGCCCTCGACGCCGATGGGGTGAATGGGCATCAGCCAGATGATATCCGTCCCCAGCGCGCGGATGCGGTCGAGGTCGGGAATGACGGCGCGGAAGGTGCCCTCCGACGTGTGATTGCGGACGTAAATGGAATAGATCACCTGATTTTGCAGGCGCGGATCGGTGTTTGCAGCCATGTGGCGTTACCTCCTCAATGCTTTATGCCGCGATTGTAACACAATATTTTACTTTTGCAAGAGGGGCGTTTCCACAAAAGGAAGCGTCCCTTTTCGACCAGCGTCCGACGATCCGTCGGATGCGGCTTCATAAAGAAGAACGAGGGGCGGCCCATCGGGCCGCCCCGCTGTGATTGGCGCCGGAAGGCACCAAGAAAAGGCCGGCGTTTTCACGGAGAAAACGCCGGCCTTTCTGTCGTATGAGCCATCCGCCCTTGCGGTCACCGAAGATTCTTGTGGAAGAACGCCTGTGCGTTCCTGTAGAAGACGCCGTCCGCGTCCTCCTGCGAAACGCCGCGGGAGAGCAGGTATTCGTAGAACGAGGCGACCTTGGCGGGCGTATTCAGGCATTCGGGCAGCACAGAGCCGTCGAAGTCCGAGCCGAGGGCGAGATTCTTCCGCGCGCCCAGCTCGAAGAAGTGCATGGCGTGGCGGTAGAGATCGTCAAGGCTCTTTACGTCGCCGTCGTCGCGCAGGAACTTCACAAAGTAGTTCAGACCGATCAGGCAGTCGCGGCGCACCATCTCGCGGATCATGTCGTCCGTCAGGTTGCGCTTGTGGCTGCACAGCGCGCGGGCGTTGGAGTGCGTGGCGACGAAGGGCTTCGTCGCGACCTCCAGCAGATCCGCGAAGCCGGGGTCGTTGAGGTGGGACACATCCACCAGAATGTTTTCCTTTTCCATCTCGCGCACGGCGGCCTTGCCGAACTCGCTCATGCCGTGGTCCGTGGTGTGGCCCGAGCCGAGCTCGTTCTCGCCGTTCCAGGTCAGAGTGATGGCACGCACGCCCTGCTCGGCGAGCGTGTGGACGCGGGAAAGGTCGCCGGCGAGCACGCTGCCGTTCTCAATGGTCAGGAACGCGGCGGTCTTGCCCGCCGCCCAGGCCTTCTCCATATCGTCGGCGTTGCGGCAGGGGGCGACGCGGTCGCCGAACTTCTCCATCTGGCGGTAGAAATTTGCGCGGTTCTTTTCAAAGCAGTCGATGGCGGCCTGCCCGCGCTCCTCATCGGGGATGAACACGGCGTAGAACTGCGCCCAGTGGACATCCTTCGGCATATTGGACAGCGACAGCACGCGGCCGGGGTCGTCCAGCGTATCGGGATTGCCGGTGTGCGCGTATTTCCAGTATTCTGCCAGCGTGTCGCAGTGCAGGTCGATCAATCCATAGCTGTTCATGGGGTCATACTCCTTTTTTCATTTTCTGCCATAAGAGGGCTCACGCATCCAGCCGCTTGAGCGTTCCGAGCAGCAGCCGCCACGTCCGTTCGGTGGAGGCAATGTGCAGGCGCTCGCGCGGGGTGTGGATGTCGGTCAGGTCAGGGCCGAGGGAGATGCAGTCCAGCTCCGGCAGCTTTCCGGAGAGGATGCCGCACTCCAGTCCGGCGTGAAGCGCGGCGATGCGCGGCTTTTCGCCGTACTGCTCGTAAAAGACCTCCGCGACGCGGTCGCGCAGGGGCGATTCGGGGCGGTACGGCCAGGCGCTGTAGTCGGAGTCCAGCTCTGCCTGCCCGCCCAGCGCCTCCGCCAGCCGCGCGAGACGCGAGGCCACGGCATTCTTCTGGGAATTGATGCTTGAGCGGATCATGAAGCTGGCGCGGAGGCTCGCTTCATCGGAGGTGAGCCGACCGAGGTTGAGCGAGGTCTGCACAAGACCCGGCACGTCCATGTTCATCTCCACCACGCCGTTCGGCGCGCAGAGCAGCAGCGTGATGGCGCGCTCCGTGCTGGCGGCGTCCATGGGCGTAAGCCCGTCGTCGGTCTCGGTGACCGTTACGGTGATATGACCGTCGGCGACGTGATATTCCGCGCGCAGCGCGGCGGCGAGCGCTTCCACCGCACGGCGAAGGGCGGCGGCGTCGCCGGTGCGGACGACGGCCTCGGCCTCGCGCGGGATGGCGTTGTCCTTGGCGCCGCCCGAGACGCGGATGAGACGCAGCGCGCCCGCGCGGCTCATTTCATCGAGCGCGCGGCCGAGCAGAAGATTGGCGTTGGCACGGCACTTGTGGATCTCCTCGCCGGAGTGCCCGCCGGCAAGGCCGCTGATCCTGACGCGGAGCGTCTGTCCGTCAAAGGGCGCGCGCGTGACCGGCAGCGTGCACGCCATGCGGCAGGCGCCGGCGCAGCTGACCGTGAGGACGCCCTCCTCCTCCGAGTCGATGTTGATGAGGTACTTTGCCTTCAGGTCGCTCGCGTCGAGCGCGCGGGCGCCGATCATGCCGACCTCCTCGTCCGCCGTGAAGACGCACTCCAGCGGGCCGTGGGGGATATCGTCGGCGTCCAGGACGGCGAGCGCCATCGCGACGGCGATGCCGTCGTCGCCGCCGAGCGTCGTGCCCCGCGCGCCGATCACGTCGCCGTCCACGAAGAGGTCGAGCCCCTCCGTTTCCATATCCTTGCCGCAGTCCGCGTCCTTTTCGCAGACCATGTCGATATGGCCCTGCAGCATGACGACCGGCGCGTTTTCGTATCCGGCGGAGGCTGCCTTGCGGATGACGACATTGTTGGCAGCGTCCTGCCGGCAGGCAAGACCGCGTTCGCGGGCGAACGCGACCAGATAGTCGCTGATCGCTTTTGCGTGGTGCGAGCCGTGAGGGATGGCGCACAGGCGTTCAAACCAGGCAAATACCTCGCGCGGCTCAAGATCGGATAAAACAGGCATAGCGTTGCTCCTTCAAATGGGTTCTTAGGGCAACTGTGCAGGTGAAACGGCGATCACCTACACAGTCGAAGCAGTCATGGCGCGGCGCGGAAACGCCGCAGCCTCAGGCCAGAGACTCCATGATGTGCGCGCAGACGACCGCCAGCGGCGTGCCGACCACATAGCCCATGAGGGCCATCAGGATGCCGAGGACAATGAAGCTGGTGGCGATCCAGGCGGGAGCCTCACCGAGCTCGAGCAGGCTCGCGCGGGAGGCCAGCAGGCCGATGACGGCGTAGAGCAGGAGGCTGGAGACCTCGCCGGAGCCGGCGACCTTGCCAAGCGGGGTGACGGCAGCGATCAGGGCGACGACGGTGACGAACAGAACGGTCCAGGTCGCTTTATCGGAGAAGTTGGTCAGCGCATAGAGCTTGTTGCCGACGTTGGTGGCGATGGCGCTGACAAGGAACGCGGAGCCGAGCAGGAGGATCAGACTCTGGAAGGTGATGGGCTTGGTCTCGGCCATATCCCACACGCCCAGCGTGCACAGGAACATGGCGATGAGGTAGCAGAGAACGACCGCAGGAACGTACTTGAAGAATT
>ERZ825159.3680-NODE-3680-length-10677-cov-2.750894_pt1 | contig 10677 bp, 6 predicted proteins | sample MGYA00519932_ERZ825159 | MGnify/ENA primary metagenome ERZ825159 (study PRJEB31778, sample SAMEA3449191) | human gut metagenome | biome: human gut; feature: human-associated habitat; material: faeces | place: United Kingdom | collected 2010/2012 ...
ATATTTAAAAGAATCAAGGTGGCAACTCCGCATTTTTGCCACCTTGATTCTTTTAAATATTTGTTTTTCTTTTATTTCTGTCACATACACATGAAGTCTATTCAAACCACTACACAGTGTGTATGTTTTACTGTATTAGCATTAATAATATCTGTCCACCTCTATAAAAATTAAAAAACGATAACGTTTAACATACACCCATCAGCTTGAATTTTATGAATACTCGACACATTCCCGTCATACAATTAAAAAATTTTACAAAAACTTATCATTCCCATGTACCTTTCCTTAATCTCACAAGTTTATAGTTAAACACAACAGAGAATGATTGACTATATCAAAGGAGGATCTTATTGTGAGAACAATTCGCAGAAACATAGCAAGAAATGCAAAAAAATATGCAGCAAAAGCAACTGTATCAGCCATGATGTTAGCAGGCGGAGTTATGATGGCATCTCCAATCCTTTCATCAACAGTCAGCGCAGCGACAGAACATTGGAATGATGCATCTGCTTCTAAAACAGAAAGCTGGTCCACATGGAAAGCAAACTGGGATAAATACAGCACAAACTATGAAAATGTATCCCTAACACCAGGAGCGACAGAATCACAGCTTAATTTTGCATACTACAGCAAGACAGAAGAAACACCAAAAGTTAAGATCGCAACAAAAGCAGATATGTCTGATGCAAAAGAAGTCGAAGGAAAACAGACACAGGCAGTAGCGATCGAAGGTGTTCAGTACTATTCAAACAAAGCATCTGTAAATGACCTGAAAGAAAATACAACTTACTACTATCAGGTATTCCAGAACGGAAAATATCAGGATGCACAGAAATATTCTACAAAATCATTTAAAAATTATTCTTTCTTATATGTAGGAGATCCTCAGATCGGAGCATCTTCAGGACAGACAAGTACTGAAGGAGATGCGATGAAAGATAATAACTATGCAGCAAGAAATGATAGTTATAACTGGAACAATGTATTAAATAATGCGGTAAAACAGAATCCAAATCTAAGTTTTGTTGCATCCGCGGGAGATCAGGTAAATAACAATAACAATGAAAAACAGTATGCAGGTTACCTTGGAGCAGATGCTTTAAGATCTCTTCCAGTAGCAACAACGATTGGAAACCACGATTCTGGATCAGCACAGTATGAGATGCATTACAACAATCCAAATACATTTGATACAAGTGGATATAGAAATACAGCAAAGTATACAGAAGGAAAGACAGCAGCAGGAACAGACTATTATTACACATATGGAAATACATTATTTATCGTATTAGACACAAACAATTACAACTGTGCAACTCACGAAAATGTTATGCGTAAAGCGATCAAAGAAAATCCAAATGCAAAATGGAAAGTTGTAATGTTCCACCAGGACATTTATGGATCAGGATATGATCATTCAGATTCTGACGGAATGGTTTTAAGAACACAGTTAACACCATTAATGGATAAATATGATATTGATGTTGTACTTCAGGGACATGACCATACATACTCCAGAACATATCAGTTACAGAGTGATGGACAGGCACATGATAAATTCGCAAAAACAGAAAATACAGCAAATTACGCAAAAGAAAACAACTGCTACGAAATCGTTGATACAACAAAAGGTGGAACGGTTGTAAATCCAAAAGGAACTGTATATTTAGAAGCAAACTCAGCAACAGGATCTAAATTCTACAATCTGATCACAGCAAAACAGGATTTCATTTCTGAGAGAAGCCAGACATGGACACCAAGTTATTCTGTAGTCAATGTAACAGATGACTCTTTTGAAGTTACAACATACGATGCGGACACAGGAAAAGTATTAGACGGATCATCTTCATATAAGATCGTGAAGAAAGCAGAAGATACCAAAAAAGATGATGCGAACTCAAATACAACAAAGAAAGATGATACAACAGCAGTACAGACAAAAGACCAGACGATCACAGCAACAGCATCTTATAAGAAGAGTGAAACATCCAAAGCATTTAAATTAAATGCAAAAACAAATGGAAATGGAAAACTCACTTACACAACATCAAACAAAGCAGTTGCAACAGTTGATGCCGCAGGAAAAGTAACAGTCAAAGGACCAGGAGTTGCCAAGATCACAGTCAAAGCAGCAGCAACTACAGACTACAAAGCAGCTTCCAAAACAGTTACAGTGACTGTAGCACCAAAGAAACAGAGTATCTCTTTAATAAATAAGATCAAAAAACAGCTAACGATCAAATGGAAAAAGAATACGAAAGCATCAGGATATCAAGTTGTATATTCTACAAACAAGAAATTTACAGGTAAAAAGACAGTAAGAAAAGCGAAAACAACAACATCTTACAAGATCAAAGGTCTGAAAAAAGGGAAAAAATATTACGTAAAAGTCCGTTCTTACAAAACAGTAAATGGGAAACGTATTTATGGAGCCTACAGCACAGCCAAAAAAGCAACAATCAAATAGAGATGATAAAGAATTAGTGTCGTAACTTAATTTATCAGACAGAGCAAAAGCCTGCGCCCGGAATGATAGATCCGGACACAGGCATTCTCTGATTTTTCTTTATAAATAAAAGGCTACGATTTATAGAAAGAAGACAACTTATGGAAAAAGCAGTATCATGGAAAAAAATCTTGATCCTCGCAATAGCAGTGTGTTTATTTGCAGGGATCATAGTCAAATGCAACCAGTTTCAGAAAACGCCATTGGCATCCTATAAAGGACAAAAATATGAAAAAGCAGTTGTAACAAAGATCATCAAAGATAATCTTGCAGAAGACGGAAGTCGTTATGGAACGCAGAAAGTTCTGGTCAAAATGACAACGGGAACCTACAAAGGAAAAGAAAAACAGGCGATCAATCCAAGCGGAACTTTATTTGGAGCTGACTGTAAAGTAGGAGCAAGGATCATCGTGATCGTAAATAAAAGTGGAACAAATGTAGGATTTACCGTATATAGTCAGGACCGTACCATGGCAATCTATGGATTTGCGTTGATCTTTGCAGCGGTGGTATGTGCGATTGGTGGGAAAAAAGGTGTTTATGCTATTTTAAGCCTTGTATTTGCGTTTGCATGTATTATCGGTATTATGTTCCCAATGATGTATCGTGGAATTTCACCGATCGTGTTGACGATCATTGTGGCAGTGTTGACAACGATCGTAACATTAGGACTTCTTGGTGGATATTCGAGCAAAACAGTGTCCGCGATCCTTGGAACAGCGATCGGAGTCGTGATCGCAGCAGTGGCAGCGATGGCATTTGGAAAAGCAGCAGGGATCACGGGGTATAATGTATCGGATATCGAAGCATTGAACTATGTCGGACAAAATACAAAGATAAAGATCGGAGAATTGCTTTTTGCCGGAATCATCATTTCAGCATTAGGAGCCGTCATGGACGTTGGTATGTCCATTGCATCTACGATTCAGGAAATTTATGAAACAGACAAAACACTGTCCATGAAACGACTTTTTGTATCAGGAATCAATGTTGGAAGAGATATGATGGGAACGATGACGAATACACTGATCTTTGCTTATGTGGGAGGTGCAATGACAACATTAGTGATCAATTACGCATATGATCTAAGCTACAGACAGTTAGCGAACTCTTATGTGATCGGAATTGAGATCATGCAAGGATTATCTGGAAGTCTTGGTGTTGTATTAACAGTACCGATCACAGCATTGATCGCATCATTTCTTGCAGTGCGCAAAAAATAAATTTTATAATTCATAAAATAAATCATAAATACGGTCTATGGATTTTATAAAAAACATCTATAAATCTATTGACACAGAAAAAAATTTCATGTATCGTAAAAACATCAAAACAAGGAGAAACTAAGATGACAACAAGTAAGATGAATAATTGCACATTTTATTACTTTAGCTTTCAGGGTTATTATTTTTATCCTGACTATTTTTGTTGCAATGAATCATCGCCAAAACTTATGTCACTTTAAACCGACAGAGTAAAACATTTAAGGCATGCATTCTTGCAACAGAGTGCATGCCTTTTCTTTTTACTCAAAGAAACAAAGGCCGCACCAGAGAAGCAGGATAGAAACGACTTGCCAGGAAAGGACGAACATCATGATTATTATTTTAAAGAAACAGGCAGAAGAAGCAAAGATCAACGCATTAAAGAAAGAGATGGAAGAGCAGGGACTGGGCATCCACGAATCCGAAGGTGTTAACACAAGGATCCTTGGATTAGTGGGAGATACATCTGTTGTAGATATGCGTCATATCATGGCAAACAGCATCGTTGAAAATGTACAGCGTATTCAGGAGCCATACAAGAAGGCCAACAGAAAATTCCATCCAAACGATACAGTTGTTGATGTAAACGGAGTAAAGATCGGTGGTGGAAACTTCCAGGTGATCGCAGGACCATGTTCTATTGAGACAAAAGAACAGATCACAGAAGTCGCAAACGATGTGAAGAATTCTGGTGCAGGATTATTAAGAGGAGGAGCTTTCAAACCAAGAACTTCCCCATACTCTTTCCAGGGACTTCATGGAGAAGGATTAGAATTATTATTAGAAGCTAAGAAAGCAACAGGACTTCCAGTTGTTACAGAGATCATGGATGCAAGTCATCTTCCATTATTCGAAGATGTGGATCTGATTCAGGTTGGAGCAAGAAATATGCAGAACTTTGAATTATTAAAAGAATTAGGAAAGATCAACAAACCAATCTTATTAAAGCGAGGACTTGCAGCAACGATCGAAGAATGGTTAATGAGTGCAGAATACATTATGGCAGGTGGAAATGAAAATGTAATCCTTTGTGAAAGAGGAATCCGAACATACGAGACAGCTATGAGAAATACATTAGATCTTTCTGCAATCCCTATGATCAAGAAGAAATCCCATCTTCCAGTCATGGTAGATCCATCTCATGCAACAGGAATCAGAGATATGGTAGAGCCAATGGCATTAGCAGCGATCGCAGCTGGGGCCGATGGATTAATGGTAGAAGTTCATAATGATCCAGCCAAAGCATTATGTGATGGACCACAGTCACTGACACCAGAACAGTTTGATACATTGATGAAGAAGGTAAATAAGACAAGAGAATTCTTTCAGGCATTATAACTAGAAAAAATCTTGCTGAGAATTGTAAATTGGGATATACTATAACTAAAGAAAGAAAAAGACAACCCGGGAATCCATTGATTTCCGGGTGTTTGTCAGTTTTATAGATTCTAGGGAAAAAGGAGAGATATCTTATGAAAGTAATCGTCGGACTGGGGAATCCGGGAAAGAAATATGACAACACAAGACACAATATTGGATTTGAAGCCCTTGATTATATTGCAGACAAAGAAGGCATAAGTATAAATACAGGGAAACACAAAGCATTGATCGGAACTGGTTATATGGGAGGAGAAAAAGTCCTTCTTGTGAAACCACAGACATTTATGAACTTAAGCGGGGAAAGTCTTCGTCCAATCATGGATTTCTATAAATTAGAGCCAGAAGATTTTATCATTATTCATGATGATATCGACCTTGATGTTGGAAGACTGCGTATCCGAAGAAAGGGAAGTGCAGGGGGACATAATGGACTGAAAAGTATCATCAGTCATTTAGGAAGTATGGATTTCCCAAGGGTGAAGATCGGTGTTGGAGAGAAACCAAAAGGATATGATCTGGCAGATTATGTATTAGGACATTTTACAAAAGAAGAACAGGCAATCTTTGCGGAACGTTTTGATGAAGTGTACGATGCAGTACAGCTGATCGTTATGGGCGACATCACAGAAGCGATGAACCGCCACAATAAGAAAAAGTAGGGATAGAAAGTGTTAGAAAATATATTAAAAGACGATCCGGTATACAGACAATTAAAGGATGAGGTCGAAGATTACTGTGGCCCGGTTCTTGTATCAGGATGCACCGATACAGCCAAATGGCATCTGACCAGTCTGATCGGAAATCATAAGAAAAAGCAATTTAAGATCATCATCGTACCAGACGAGAACAAAGCAAGACAATGGGTCGAGGCAAGTCATTTCTTTGGAGAAAAGGTTCAGTATATTCCAGCAAAAGATCCATTATTCTATACAGCCGATGTTCATGGAAATGCAATCGCAAGAGACCGTATGCTGGCGATCAAGAAGATCGTGGATGACAAATGTGGAACCTTTGTGATGACGATCGATGCTGTGATGGATCAGGTTGTTCCATTAAGTGATATCAAGAATCATAAGATGACGTTTAAAATGGGGGAGACACTGGAAGAGGCAACGATTGCAGAAGAATTTGTTGCCAGAGGCTACGAAAAAGCACCATTTGTTGAGGCTCCAGGCGAGTTTGCTGTGCGAGGAGGAATCATTGATATTTTCCCATACACGCAGGAAAGCCCATATCGTATCGAACTATGGGGAGATGAAATTGATTCGATCCGAAGTTTTGATAAAGAAAGCCAAAGATCCATCGAAGAAGTCGATGCTCTGACCATTTATCCGGCATCAGAGATCATTTTAAACCAGCCAAGGATTGAACATGGTCTTCGAAATATGGAAGAAGATTATGAGAAGTTATCACAGAAGTTTAAAAAAGAAAAAAAATATGATCAGGAAACCCGCCTAAGAAAAGAAATGGACCGTGTCCGTGAGGAATTAAGGGAACTTCATATGTTGATCGGAGTAGAAGGTTACCTCCCATATTTTTATGAAAATACAGAATGCATCTTAGATTATTTTCCAGAAGAAAGCATGATCTATATGGATGAACCAAAACATATCAGAGAACGTGCAGATGCATTTTATCTGGAATTCTCAGAGAGTATGAAAAGCCGTCTGGAAGGTGGGTATCTTCTGCCTAAACAGGCAAATACGGTGACAGATTATGAGAGTATTTTATATCAGATCGAGAAACATAAGATGCTATGTTATTCGATCTTATCTGCTGAGATCAATGATTTTAGAGTTGCTAGAACCTTATTTATGGATACAAAATCCATTCAGTCTTATAACAACAGTTTTGAGCAGTTAGTCAAAGATCTTACCAAATATCAAAGTAAGGACTACAGGATCGTTGTTGCTTCTCCATCTGTTACAAGAGCGAAACGTCTAAGCAGTGATCTGAGAGAAAATGGTTTGGTTGTGACATATGATAAGGACTTGAAATATGGAGTGGAAGCAGGGCAGATTGTTGTCACAGCAGGAAAGCTTCTGACAGGAATTGAATATCCGGCAGTCAAATGGGTATTGATCTCAGAAGGAGACATTTTCAAAGGAAGAGAAGAAAAAAAGCGCCGAAAGAAAGAGAAGAAAAAACAAGGAGAAAAGATCCGAAGTTTTGCAGATATCAATATCGGTGATTACGTTGTTCATGAAAAACATGGAGTCGGTATTTACCGCGGAATCGAAAAGATCACAACAGATGGGGTTGAAAAGGACTACATCAGTATTGAATATCAGGGCGGTGATAATTTATTTATTTTAGCATCAGCCCTAGACCAGATCGCAAAATACGCAAGTGCAAATGCAAGAAAGCCGAAACTTCATAAATTAGGTGGAAATGAATGGAAGAAGACGAAAACACGTGTCAAAGGTCAAGTCAAAGATATTGCGGAAGAACTCGTGCAGTTATATGCACTAAGACAGGAAAAAGAAGGATATGTCTATGATAAGGACTCTGTATGGCAGAAAGAGTTTGAAGAATTATTTCCATACGATGAAACGCAGGATCAGTTAAATGCGATCGATGATACGAAAAGGGATATGGAAAGCAAGAAGATCATGGATCGACTGATCTGTGGAGATGTCGGGTATGGCAAGACAGAAGTAGCGATCCGTGCAGCATTTAAGGCAGTAGACAATGGAAAACAGGTGGCGTATCTCGTACCAACCACGATCCTTGCACAGCAGCATTACAATACATTTGCACAGAGATTTCATGATTACCCGATCACCGTACGCATGATGTCCAGATTCTGCACAGCAAAAGAGCAGAAAGAGACGATTGAAGGACTCAAAAATGGAACGGTAGATGTCGTGATCGGAACGCATCGCTTATTGTCCAAAGACATGCAGTATAAGAATCTGGGACTGCTCGTAATTGATGAAGAACAGCGTTTTGGAGTGACACATAAAGAAAAGATCAAGACAATGAAAAAAGATGTCGATGTCTTATCATTATCTGCTACACCAATTCCAAGAACCCTGCATATGAGTCTGATCGGAATCCGTGACATGAGTGTATTAGAAGAACCACCGCATGACCGAAGAGCGATCCAGACATATGTTATGGAATATAATGAAGAACTGGTCAAAGAAGCGGTCTACCGCGAAATGACACGTGGCGGGCAGGTATATTATGTGTATAACCGCGTCAATAATATCGCAGAAGTGACAGCCGAATTACAGAGATTGCTTCCAGATGCGAAAGTTGCATTTGCACATGGACAGATGAAAGAACGCGAACTGGAAGAGATCATGATGGGATTTATGAACCATGAGATTGATGTATTGGTATCTACAACGATCATCGAGACAGGACTAGATATTCCGAATGTAAATACAATGATCATTCACGATGCCAACCAGCTTGGGTTGTCCCAGTTGTATCAGTTAAGAGGACGTGTCGGAAGATCGAATCGAAATGCATTTGCATTTTTGATGTACAAAAAAAACACACTGTTAAAAGAAACCGCAGAAAAACGATTACAGGCAATCCGGGAATTTACAGATCTGGGATCCGGTTATAAGATCGCAATGCGAGATTTGGAGATCCGAGGAGCAGGAAATCTTTTGGGACAGGCACAATCCGGTCATATGGAAGCAGTTGGATACGATCTGTATTGCAAGATGCTGAATGAAGCAGTCTTGAGATTAAAAGGCGAATTAAAAGACGAGGATGAATTTGACACAACACTCGATCTCGACATCAATGCATTTATTCCATCAACGTATGTATATAATGAATATCAAAAACTGGAATTATACAAACGTATTTCATCTATTGAATCCAAAGATGAAATGGAAGATATGACAGACGAGTTGATCGACCGTTTTGGGGAAATGCCGAAAGCAGTCCACAACCTGTTATATGTTGCATATTTGAAATCATTAGCTCACCACGCTTATATGACAGATGTGAAACAAAAAGGAGAAAAAGTCTCATTTGAAATGAAACCAGATGCAGCCGTGGATGTAGAAAAAATCCCAGCGATATTAGAAGAATACAAACGTGAATTATCCTTCCAGGCAGGCAAGAATCCGACGTTTGTACTGGATCTGTCAAAGACAAAGAAAGTGAAGCAGTTAGAAAAGATTGAACATTGTGTGAACTCGCTCAATTCATTGATAATCCGATAAGTTTGTGCTATAATATCGCCAGACATTAGCCTAATATAATCATAATATGAAGGAGAAAATGAAATGAAGAAATTAGCAAAGAAGTTGCTATGTTTAACTGCAGTTCTTGCGTTAACTCTTTCTTTATTTACAGGATGTAAAAGCAAGAATGAGAAGACATTATTTGAATATGCAGGACAAGAAGTAACATTCCAGGAAGCACATGTATATGCAAGAATCATGCAGTATCAGGCAGAAGCTCAGTACGGAGCATACTTCGGAGACAGCATGTGGTCTATGCAGGTCGGAACAGACAGCAAAGGAAAGAAGATCACAATGCAGCAGTCTGTCAAAGACAGCGTTATCAACCAGTTAAAACAGATCAAAGTTTTAGCAGCACACGCAGACGACTACAACGTGAAGTTAACAAAATCTGAGAAGAAGCAGATCAAAGAAAGCGTAACTGCCTTCGCAAAAGACTCAACAGGTAAGAAAGTCATGAAGAAGACAGAAGCAGATAAAGATATGATCCAGAAACTGTACGAAGAAAGCACAATCGCAAGTAAAGTTATGCAGGCAATCATCAAGAAAGCAAACGTCACAGTAACAGATGACGAAGCCAAAACTGTCAAAGTCTACAAACTTGTCTTCACAACAAAGACAACAGACAGCAAGACAGGAAAAGAAAAAGACATGACAGCCGCTGAGAAGAAAGATCAGCTAAAGAAAGCAAAATCTGCATTAAAGATGATCAAGAAAGGCCAGAGTATCAGCTCTGTAGCTAAGAAGTTCAGCGTAAACTCTGACAACGAAGAATCCTATACAAAAGGAAAAGCCACATTAGGAACAAAATTCGAAACAGCAGCAGCAAAACTTAAGAAGAACCAGGTAAGCGGAGTCGTAGAATTAGACGATGCATACGTGATCATCAAGATGTTAAATCCAAACGACACAACAGCAGCTGCATCAAACAAATCCACACTGCTTCAGGAAAAACAGCAGGCAGCATACGAGAAAGTCTACAAGAAGTGGACAAAAGATGCAGACAAGAAGTGGGATGACAAGAAGTCTGTAGATCAGGATCTGTGGAAAGAAGTTAAGTTTAAATATAAAGCTACAACAGCATCTACAGCAGCAACAACAACTACAACAACAGCGGCGAAGAACACAACAACAGCTGCAAAGAGTAAATAATTACAAGAAATGAAAAGGCCGGAGATAATTCAGATCGGGTTCAAGCGGCGTCAAGTTGGATACGATGGTCCGACGGCGCCGTTTTTTGTGGGTTCTTAAGCGGACCGCCTTCATTCCTCAATGATGTTTATGGGAAAAAGAGCAGACGAGTTACGGCTTA
>ERZ825159.3688-NODE-3688-length-10659-cov-83.821671_pt1 | contig 10659 bp, 10 predicted proteins | sample MGYA00519932_ERZ825159 | MGnify/ENA primary metagenome ERZ825159 (study PRJEB31778, sample SAMEA3449191) | human gut metagenome | biome: human gut; feature: human-associated habitat; material: faeces | place: United Kingdom | collected 2010/2012 ...
GAGGATAAGTATTATACTCTTCTTCCTGAGTTCTGGGAAGATGAGGAACAATAAAAATGAATTTAATATTTAGTCAAATTAAGGTATAACCTCCATTAGCTTGTGCTGATGGAGGGCTAAATTGCGTATTCTTGTCTCAAAATTAGAAAAATGATGCCGCCGTGCAAAGGTACAACATTTTTTTTGAGCTATGCAATACGGAGTTGAGCGGATACTTACGGTGCTCGGAACCGCTACGCTTTAAGGATGGCGGGGCATCAAAGCCCTCGCCAAATTGTGCGGGATGGGACCGCTGGGAGAGGGAAGTTTAAAGTTAATAGTTTATAGTTTACAACTTGTATTCGGGGGATTTTGTTGATTTATTGTGAATTTCTTGGTGTTTTAGAATATGCTTATTGGCATAGCCCAATCAATGGGCTATGCTAATGAGTTTACTTCCTAAGGCAGTTTCTATACGAGCAATGGTTTGAGTCGTGAAGTTATGTCTGCCTGTTAGCCATTTGGAGATTTCTGAGTCTCGCTTGTTGAGCAAGCGGGCGAAATCCTTTTGGGTGAGGCCCTTGGCTTTCAGAATCTCACTAATGCGCTCGGCAATACCGAAAGACAAATCGAACTCTGCCTTTTGCTCGGCAGGTATCGCAGCGAGGCAATCACGGAATAATTTATTCTGTATCATAACGCTTAAATTTCAAAGGTTGCACTTTCAATGTCTGTTATCATAACATTCTCAAAAAGAATCTTCGATTCGTTTCATAATTTCCTTTGTCGGAAGGCGATGGTTGGACTCCAGCAAGGCTTTAAGCTTGGTTATATATTCTTCTTTCGATAGAATATCATAGTGAAGAAGTTCGTCCATCACATATATTATTCCCGAAACTTGAAGCCCATGCCGTTCTGCTATTACTCGAAGGTTACGATCGCCAGTTAAGAGTTTATAATCACCGTTCAATGCGTAATATAAAACTGTGCAGTCTTGGAAAGAGAGATTCTTATCTTGAAGTGACATAATCTCTGCATACTCATTGCTTTTGAAAGTTTTGATTGTGATTTTTCCTTCTTGGTGTAATTGAGCAATCGCATCTTTCACTCCTTGTGTTTTTAGCTCACCGATAATAAAGTCGGTGGTGTGGATTGACAAAGGAAGCTCACAGAATCGTTCCAAAAGTCCAATATTCCATAAGTCTATGAATATATTGGTATCGCTGATTACTATTTCCATTAGGCAAGAACGAAATTATGTAATACTTCCTCTGTCGTCTTGTTGAGTAAGACGGCTGCCTTGGATTCTGTAATCAAGCCACTTGACAGGGCACGATAGATAAGGTTCTCGAATCTGGTGCTGTGCTCGTCATCAATGATGCTTTTCTCTACCTGTGATTTGAAATTGGAATCGAAATTTTTCTTCTTCCAATAGGTTGTATAGCGATTTTCTGATATGACATCAAGATATCTCGCCTTATACATCAAGGCATCAACGGATATTCCAAATTCTGATTGAAGGTTTTTCAACTCTACTAAAGCTATGTCGTGGCGTTTCTCACCAATAGACTGAAAGAAAGTTTGTCTTGGCATCAAAACTTCATTGGCAAAAATATTGCAGTATTGTTCTTCCGTCTTTTCATCCATGTCTTCTGGAAAATGAAGTAATGCATGGCCTAATTCATGGAGCGCAGTGAAACGCTTACGCTCGGTGCTCATCTGTTTGTTAATGACAATGACAGGAGTTCCATTTTCCAATGTGCCATTGAGACCAGAGAAAGCATCAGAAGCTTCTACTTCTACCACAATGATACCATTGGTCTCTAAGATATTGATGACGTTTGTAATAGCGGCGTTGCCAATATTCCAATCGGTGCGGAGTTTGGTTGCTGCGGTGAAAACATCATTTAAAGACTTAACTTGGCAAGTAAAGGAGGAAGCATCAAAATGTCTTTCGATGCCACAAATATCTTCTATTTCATTGATGCGTTCAATGGTATCTTCCACCATGAGATTGATGGATTTCTCTTCCTTAGCACTCAGGCGAGTTAGTTTGCGGTAATGAACATTATTGAGAGCTGAACGATTTTCACGAAACAGATAGTCGGGGGATATGTTCAGGGCTTTGCATAATGCGATGAGAATGGTACTGTCTGGCATACTCTCGCCTCGTTCGTATTTAGACACAGATTGTTTGGTGACAATATCATTCATCATCACACAGAGTTGTTGCATGGACAAGCCTCGCATCAGACGTGCGTTGCGCAGTCGCTTAGAAAATATATTTTTTAGTTCCATAATTAATCATTCTATCTTCTGGTTGACAAAGATAGTAAAAATATACGGAGTAGTCAACCGATAAGGCGAAAAAATAACAATATTTAATTATAATTTGAAAATATGAATGTAATCAAGCTTTTTGATTACCAAGAGGATATGAAGGAACGGATTGAGAAGGCGTTGCGCCTTCATCGGTCTGTGATGGCACAAATGCCAACGGGTACGGGAAAAACGGTTCTACTCGCTTCGGTCGTAGAATCGTTTTTGAGGGAACATTCCAATTGCAATGTTTGGATTGTTGCCCATAGAAGGGAGCTGGTTTCTCAGATTCAAGAAACTATTGAAAGAGTTTTTTCTAAAACCCACCCGTCCTCCCTTACCATAAAAGAGGATTTTTCGAACCACCCTGTCAATTCTTCGAAAATCACCCCGTCCCTCTTTACCCTTAAAGAGGGCTCCACCTCTCACCCCGACCCTCTCACCCTCAGGGGAGAGGGAGGAAACCGCCCTACTCGGTGCTCGGAACCGCTTCGCTCTAAGGTTGGCGGACCATCAAAGGTCTCGCCAGATTGTGCGGGATGGGACCGCCTGGGGATGAGTGGAGCATCAAAGGTCTCGCCAGATTGTTTGTCGGCTAGCGCATTCAATGTTCCTATCAAGGCGGTGTCGATACAATGGTTGTCGAAACACTATGACGAGATAGAGGAAGAACCGGGAATGATAGTGATTGACGAGGCGCACCATGCCCTTGCCAAGACTTACAAGGGAATGTGGGATAGATTCCCGAAAGCTAAGTTCCTGGGACTGACAGCAACACCTTGCCGATTGAATGGTAAGGGATTCACTGATCTGTTTGATGTCTTGGTGCAGTCGTGGAGTGTTCCTGAATTTATCAGCAAGGGAAGATTGGCGACATATGATTTTGTGAGCATCAAATCGGATGGTGTGACGCAACGGCTCATCGACTCCTTGCAGAAGCGAGGGGCTGATGGTGACTACCAGAACAAGGAAATGGATATGTTGCTGAATAAGAAACCGAGTATCGAAAGGCTCTATCAGAGTTTGGAAGAATTTGGCAAAGACAGGAAGGGCATCGTCTATGCTATCAATATCAGTCATGCTAATGCTATTGCCGAGTTCTATAGAGAACACGGCATCGCGGCTGTTGCTATTGATAGTAAGACTCCTGCGAGTGAGCGCAGAATGCTGATTGAAAGATTCAAATCTTCTTCCTTATCTTTTTCGAAAATCACCCCGTCCCTCTTTACCCTTAAAGAGGGCTCCACCTCTCACCCCGACCCTCTCACCCTCAGGGGAGAGGGAGGAAACCGCCCTACTCGGTGCTCGGAACCGCTTCGCTCTAAGGTTGGCGGACCATCAAAGGTCTCGCCAGATTGTGCGGGATGGGACCGCCTTACTGATGCTTGCTTGCGAGCTGGTGATGGACTGGGGGCTACTTGCTTGCGGGCTGCTGATGGGGCTGCTCCTATACAAGTATTGGTGAATGTGGACATCTTCTCGGAAGGATTTGACTGTCCGGATGTGGAGTTTGTACAGTTGGCACGACCTACATTGTCACTTGCCAAGTATCTGCAGATGGTGGGACGAGGATTGCGAGTGGCTAAGGGAAAGAAGAACTGCGTAATTATAGATAATGTGGGACTATATCGGGTGTTCGGGTTGCCTTCGCAAGTATGGAACTGGAATGCTATGTTCGAGGGAAAGCTGAAAGTTGGCAAGAGAAAGGAGACTCAGAAGGATAGAGAGTTTTTCCTGATGAACGAGAAGCAAGACGATATTCAGATTCATCCTGACTCAGAAATGATGATGGTGATGAGCCATGAAGAATTGCTCCAAACGATACAGTATCGTGAGTTTGTGGACAGTAGAGGGGAGTTTGCCATCATCAAGCTTCCTGATGGAAAGATGACGGTAGTGAACCGGCAGGGAGAACAAGTCTTGGAGCCAGGCGATTACCGTGACATGAAGCTGTTGGATGGCAACATCCTGTTCTACCGACATCGCAGAAAGGAGGTCTGCTATTATGACCTGTTGTCTGGAGCTATTATTGACGATGGTCCCAATGTTTACGATGTTCCAAAGGTGGTTACGCTAGAAGGTTGGGAGTTCATCAAATATGGAGATGTTTATATGTCTCGCACCTACGAACATTTCTCTTGGCCATATTGCCCTTCCAAATATGACCTGTTCAATTTTGGGGATTACCTGATATATCGTTATAATTATTTAGTAGATAGTGGTTGCCAGGAATGGTACTATTATGAAGGAGGCAATGGCTTGATGATGAAGGCTACTATAGATAGTAATCGAGTATGTTTCTTGCGTGGTGATTATGAACATGTGTATTGGAAGTGTGCCACTCTTCGTTGTGGTTGTATCGTGGTTATGGACAGCAAGCAGGACTACTACCTGGTGGATTCATATTTGAAGAAGACCTATATTGGATGCAATAACCCAAAGAATGAAAATGAAGATTTGAATTTTGTGATGCCTCGCCTTGGCAAGAAATACTATGATGAGATGATGTTACAGGAGAAGAAAAAGGAATCAAGCGAGATGCTTCTTTTGCATGAAAAGTCTGTAACAGGACATGTGGAATTATATCAGGCTGGAAAGAAATGGGGCATAAAAATGGACGGCAAAGTTGTCGTGCCACCCCTTTATCGCAGCATAGCGCAACCTGTTGGTGCCTATTGTGCCTTTGAAGAGATTCCAAGTTATTGGGGTATTATGACCTTAAAAGGCAAGGTGATAGTTGATGCCAAATATGAGAAGGTCGAGATTCGTGATGGAGGGATCGCCGTGGTAACTGATATCACGGGAAAAACACAGACCATCCATCTGAAATGATCTATTATAGGGGCGTCAGTCTGAGAATATTAACAAAAAAGAGTGTGTCATGAATTTATGATACACTCTTTTTTTTTATTCTGTTTAATTACATCTTCTTTATCCGTTTGCGATATTTCCGAAGAAATCGAATGAGGCATCCCAATCCTTCCAGACTGGCTCTCTGCCCAATTCCTTCAATCTCGCATTGATTACCTTGGCGGTACGCTCATCGCTTACGGTGAACTGCTCCAATGCCTGAGGATAGGTATGGTAACCGCCAGGATTTACCTTTGATTCTGCCGACATGGTGGTGACACCCAGTGTTGCCATGTTGTCACGGATGTAGGCTGGCTCACGGGTAGAGTAGGAGATATCTACATCGTGGTCGAAGATACGCATGGCGAAAGTTGCCTGGGCCAACTGCTTATCGGTCATGAAGCAGTTTGGCTGGAAACCTTCGTTCTGTGCAGGGCGCATACGAGGGAAGTTCACGCTGTACTTGGTCTTCCAGTAATGCTTCTGCAGGTAGCGCAGGTGATGAGCCATCATCACTACATCCGTGCGCCATTCCTTCTCCAAGCCGATGAGCACACCCATACCGATGGAATGGACACCTGCCATACCCATGCGGTCGAAACCATCGCAGCGCCACTCAAACTTGCTCTTCATGCCACGTGGGTGGTAGAGCTTGTAGTGCTCGTGGTTGTAGGTCTCCTGGAAACAGATGACGCCGTTCATACCATGGTCGGCGAGGGTCTTGTAATCCTCTGTAGAGAGCGGCATCACCTCTATCTTCACGTTAGAGAAATACTTCTTGGCGATGTCGATTGCCTTGGCAAGATAAGGGGTGCCAGCCTTTGCCGGGTTCTCGCCCGTTACGAGAAGGATGTTCTCGAATGGAGCCAACTGCTTGATGGCCTTGTACTCGTTCTCAATCTGCTCTGGGGTGAGGATGGTACGAGCCATCGGATTCTCACGATGGAAACCGCAATACACGCAGGAGTTAGAGCATGAATTGGTGATGTAGAGAGGAATGAACATCGACATGGTCTTGCCGAAGCGCTCCTCGGTATATTTGCGGGAAAGACGCGCCATTACCTCCAGGTATGGCTCGGCTGCAGGTGAAATCAGCGCCATGAAGTCGTTCACATCGCAATGGTCCTTGGCAAGGGCACGACGCACATCGTTATCGGTCATTCGAGCTATGCGCTCCGTGGTCTCCTCCCAACTGATATTCTTTAATTCGTCTGAAAACATTTTCTTACTTTTTAAACTTTCTCAAATCGTGTGTCAACTTGGCTGCACAGAAGTTTGGACCACACATGGTGCAGTACTCACCGTCTGTATGACCTGCCTCCTCGAAATACTTCAAGGCAAGCTCTGGGTCGAGAGAGAGGTGGAACTGGTCTCTCCAGCGGAACTCGAAACGTGCCTTGGAGAGGGCGTTGTCGCGGATGGTTGCACCTGGATGACCCTTTGCCAAATCGGCTGCATGAGCGGCAATCTTATAGGTTACCACACCTGTACGCACATCCTCCTTGTTAGGTAAGGCGAGGTGCTCCTTAGGTGTTACATAGCAGAGCATGGCGGTGCCGAGCCATGCAATCTGGGCGCCACCGATGGCTGATGTGATGTGGTCGTAACCTGGAGCGATATCGGTAACCAATGGGCCGAGGGTGTAGAATGGTGCCTCGTGACAGTGGTCGAGCTGGCGCTCCATGTTCTCCTTGATTTTCTGCAATGGCACATGACCAGGGCCCTCGATGAATGCCTGCACGTTCTTGTCCCAGGCACGGGTAACGAGTTCGCCCATGGTATCCAACTCGGCAAACTGGGCTGCATCGTTGGCATCGGCTATACAGCCTGGGCGCAGACCATCACCCAATGAGAGGGCTACGTCGTACTGTGCCACGATGTCGCAGATGTCGTCGAAGTGCTCATAGAGGAAGCTCTCCTGGTCGTGATAGAGACACCACTTGCTCATGATACTACCGCCACGGCTCACGATTCCGCAGAGACGGCTATCGGCGAGATGCACGTTGTGACGACGGATGCCGGCATGGATGGTGAAGTAGTCAACACCCTGCTCGCACTGCTCGATGAGGGTATCACGGAATACCTCCCAGTTCAGATCCTCTACCTTGCCGTTTACCTTCTCCAAAGCCTGGTAGATAGGCACGGTTCCTACTGGCACAGGACAGTTGCGCACAATCCATTCACGGGTTTCGTGGATATTGTCGCCAGTAGAGAGGTCCATCAATGTATCGCCTCCCCACTTGCAAGACCATACAGCCTTATCTACCTCTTCCTCGATGCTGGAGGTAGTGGCAGAGTTACCGATGTTGGTATTGATCTTCACGAGGAAGTTGCGGCCGATGATCATCGGTTCGCTCTCCGGGTGGTTGATGTTGGCTGGAAGAACGGCACGTCCGCGTGCAATCTCATCACGCACATACTCAGGAGTGATATGGGTATCGATGCCCAACTCCTGGCAGTTCATGTTCTCGCGGATAGCTACGTACTCCATCTCTGGAGTGATGATGCCAGCCTTGGCGTAAGCCATCTGGGTGATGTGCTTGCCAGCCTGAGCACGGCGAGGCAACTGGATGTGCTCGAAGCGGAGGTGGTCAAGGCTATGGTCAGCAAGGCGTTGCTTGCCATACTCGCTGGTAACCTCCTTGAGCTGCTCGGTATCGTTGCGGTCGAGAATCCACTGCTCGCGCATTCTTGGCAAGCCTTTCTTCAAATCTACCTGATAGTTAGGGTCGCTGTAAGGACCGCTGGTATCGTAGATGTAAACCGGAGCGTTTGGCTCTGTATGAGGAATGCCGCGCTCATCCTTCACAACAGTAGGAGTGAGGTTTACCTTGGTCATTCCAACCTTGATCTGTGGGAAGAGTTTTCCCTGCATATACGCCTTTTCTCTCTGGGCGTAAGCTTTCTTATCGTTTGGCATAATTTTTTAAAGGTAAAAAGGTAAAAGGGTAAAAAGGTAAAAAGAACATTCTGCTTCTTTGCCTTCATCCTTCATGCCTTTGTATTATCTATATTATAATTAGTCGTTGAGGAATGCGGTGAGAGGAGAACTTGCCTCAGCACAATCGCTGATGGCTCCGAGACCTGCCTCGTAAGCACGGCGACCGCATACTACTGCTTCCTTGAATGCCTTAGCCATTTCTACAGGATCACCGGCAACGGCGATAGCTGTGTTAACCAGGCAAGCGCTGGCACCCATCTCCATAGCTTCGGCAGCGTGGCTAGGTGCACCGATACCTGCATCTACTACAACTGGAACAGTAGCCTGCTCGATGATGATCTGCAGGAAGTCCTTCATTCTCAATCCCTTGTTGGTACCGATAGGTGCAGCAAGTGGCATCACGGTAGCAGCACCAGCCTCTTCGAGGTGCTTGCAGAGGGTAGGGTCTGCCTGGCAATATGGCAATACCACGAAACCGAGTTTTACCAGTTTCTCGGTAGCCTTCAGTGTCTCGACAGAGTCTGGAAGAAGATAGCGAGGGTCTGGGTGGATTTCGAGCTTGAGCCAGTTGGTTCCGAAAGCCTCTCGAGCCATCTGTGCTGCGAAGACAGCCTCCTCGGCGTTGCGCACGCCACTGGTGTTAGGAAGGAGCTGGATATTTGGGTTCTGCACTATATGAGAGAGCAGGTCGTCCTGCTTGTCTTCGAGTTCGATACGTTTCATTGCAACAGTAACCATTTCTGTTTCTGATGCTTTGATGGCTTCAGCCATGAGGGCATTGTTGTTAAACTTTCCTGTGCCCAAGAAGAGGCGTGAGTTAAACTCTCTGCCTGCGATTACTAATTTTTCCATTGTTTTATTATAGAGTTGTTATTTTTGTTTTCATTTCTGTAGGAAAAGTACTTTTGTGTGATTCTTTTCCGCAGTATTCTGGGACCGTTATCCTCCGCAGAACGCTTTTACGATAATGATGTCTGCTCCTTCTGCGATGATTGTGTTTTCCCATTCATCACGAGGCACCATTTCGTTACTGATAGCTACAGCTACTCCTGTAGCTGGCAAATCGAGTTCCTGGGCTAACTCCCTGATGGTTTTAGCCTGTGTCTCGGTCTCTTTGTTGTTGATAGTTACTTTCATATTCTGTTCGTTTTATATGATGAATAATCCGTTTGTTTACGCTTTTCTATCGCCCGAAAGCGATGATAAGCAAATATGTAATCAAACACGGTGAACTTCCAGATGAAAGCCTTAAGAGAAAGAATAAAGCGCTATCAAATATCCCTGCGACAGCATTACCTGCATCAGGTTCAATGGGTATCATCTCAGCCGAATCTTTCAGCACCCCGTGATAATCGCTTGCAAAAGTAATGATAATATCGGAAAAGCAATAGAATTTCAAAAATATTTATGCTAAATTAACGCAGAATGCACCTTTCGCTTTACTGGTGTTTCTTTCTGCAATCCGGGCATTCGCCTTTGATGACAAAGGAAATAGAGTGGGGGTAAAAGCCTTCGGGCAGCTCGAAACTTGGAATATGGATATCCTCCATACAGAAGGAACGCTGGCAAGATTCGCAGTAGAAATGAATATGCCCGTCGTGATGATCGCAAGCCCCTTTTTCTTCGCAGAGTTCGTAGCAGAGTACGCCTCGCCCATCTTCGAAGGCATGTACCACATCATGTTCCAGAAAGAGGGTAAGGGTACGGAAGATGCTCGACTTATCCATCGAAACCATCTTTCGTTCCAGATTGCTCAGACTCTGCGGGTTCTGTTCGCCCATCAGGGTCTTCATTACGAGTATGCGGTTGGCGGTTGGCCGAATGCCTTTCGATTCCAGCCTGCTGATCATATCTTGTGAGTTCATCGTTTCTTCTTTTTAAAATCTTTACTAACCGGTTGCAAAGATACAAAAAAAGCGTGTAAGTATGGTAACTTACACGCTTTTTCTTTATTTAAACGTAATTACTTTTTGCTTTCAATCTAGTTTATGCCGCAGCATGAAGGGATTGGAACCCTTATACGCAAGCACAACCACGGCTTCTGTTCAAAGCCTCACCATACATTTCCATTGCGGTCATGTAATTTGCAAGAATAGCCTTCAAGGCCTTCTTGATGTTTGCATACATTGTTTTCATAATCGTTATCCTTTTTTAAAAAATTAATACTTGGCATTTCTGCCATTTTCTTTTTCCTTTTGTTCATGAACGGTGGTCAATTTTACTTGCCCATCTCCATGTTGTTGTTTACATTTACAGCCTTGGCAATCATAGCTGCCACAACTGTAAGAATCATTACTGTCGTCATCATAATTTGTTTCCTTTCTTTCTTTGTGGAGCCTCCATGTGAGGTCTCCTGTTTTACATTATCCTTTTACAATCTCACTGTTTTCTGGTGCAAAGGTAATGCCTTTTTCTTGAATATCTGTCACAAAGACATGACAAAATGATGAAAAAGGGGCTTTTTTTGATACACGTCAACTAAACAGCAATGGCGGCTTGATATACGTCAAGCCGCCATGCTGTCATATTGAGAAATGTGTCATATTTCTTATGTTTCTTCGGATTTCTGA
>ERZ825159.3689-NODE-3689-length-10657-cov-3.371817_pt1 | contig 10657 bp, 8 predicted proteins | sample MGYA00519932_ERZ825159 | MGnify/ENA primary metagenome ERZ825159 (study PRJEB31778, sample SAMEA3449191) | human gut metagenome | biome: human gut; feature: human-associated habitat; material: faeces | place: United Kingdom | collected 2010/2012 ...
TTGGGGTATATTCCGAAAGATGAGAGTATTGTTATCCCGTCCCGGCATTTGGGGTTGTCGATTGATGAGACGTTTTGTTTTGATGCGTTTGCGGATCGGGTGGCCGAAGTGATTGCGAAGACGGTGAATGTTGATCGTTTGCTGGAACTTTGCACGGTGGAATTTCCCGGGGAGCAGGCAGAAGATGTTCTTTGTCCCGGAAATAGGAAAATATTCTTTTCTCGCATTGATTCAACGCGTTGAATCCGGCAAATATCAGTTGACGATCCGTGTGATGCCGGGAGAGTTGTTCGCAGAACAGGCGTTGACCCATGCCTTCGTAGCACAGGTTTTCGGCAAGCAATTTTGCCTTGAAACGGGTGTAGGTCGGGTAGAGTTTATCCCACACGTTCAAAAATTCCTGTTGCTCCCGGCTGTATTTTTCCGAGTTGAAGCTTCGCCAGAAACTTTGAATAAATTCCACCTGTTCCGGCGTAAGGTAGGGGAAAGTGGATTCAATTTCCTGCAATGCCGTGATGTTGGAAAAGAGGTCTTTCGCGTCCACGAGATATTTGTCAATATCGTCAAAATCGCCCAGTAACATGTTGCCCCAAAAATAGAAATCGTCGAAGCGTTCGGTCGTCCCGGCGTACTCTTGATAGGTTTTGTAAAGTTTGATGATAAGGGTTAGCTCTTCGGCTTTTTTCAGCCCGGTCTGGCGTTCGATGAATTCGCTTAAGGTCAGTATTTCCGGCATCCACACGGGGCGATCAATCAATTGTGCCAGCTCTTGTGCCAGAAATAATCCGGCCCGTTTGTTGGGGAAGAGAATGGTCAGGTTGTCAAAATGATAACCGTATTTCTGAATCAGATCTTTTGCCAGGAGATGGAGAAACGAATTCATATTTTATTACTATTTTTGTTTCGGAACAAATTTACAATTTAATCATTAGATTCTATATAGATTTATGCTGAAAGAACTGTTATTAAAAAATAGGAGCTACCGTCGTTTTGTTCAGGATGTTCGTATCACGCGGGAGGAGTTGACGGAATGGGTCGGGCTGACCCGTTATTGTGCATCGGGAAGAAATGCGCAGGCGTTGAAGTATAAGGTGGTGGCGGATGCAGGCTTATGTGACAAGGTGTTTCCAAATTTGGCTTGGGCAGGTTATTTGAAGGATTGGGACGGTCCGGATGAGGGAGAACGCCCGGCAGCTTATCTGATCCAATTGTTGGATACTTCTATCGTGGAGAACTGTTTGTGTGATGACGGGATTCAGGCGCAAACGATATTGTTGGGAGCCGTGGAGAAGGGGTATGGCGGTTGTATTATCAAGGCTTTCAAGAACGAGTCTTTGCGGGAGGTGTTGCAATTACCGGAGCATTTGAAGATTATGTATGTTATCGCTTTGGGCAAACCGAAGGAAACGGTGGTGCTGGAAGAGATGAGGGACGGGGATTACAAGTATTGGCGGGAGGCGGACGGATCGCATCATGTGCCGAAGCGGGCTTTAGATGAGTTGGTGATTTTGTGATAATTGGAGGTTTGATTCTAAATTCTGGATTTTAGAAATGAAATTACTTGGGTAAGGACAGCTTCACATAATGATAGTAAGCAAAATTATAGTAGAGTTAAAGACAGTATATTTTTCTATTCTCGTTCAGAAGAGTATCCATTTAATATACAATACACACCTTATACAGAAGAGTACATTGCTGATGAATGGACAAAAGCACCTTCTGGACGATACTATAAATTTGAAAATATGCTTGATCCACAGAATAAAATGGCAGCTTACGATTTTCATGGCACAGTTGCACGTTGGAGAACAACGCCAGAAAAATTTGAAGAATTGTGGAATGCCCCTCAAACAGAAGTTCCCAATAGCCATGGCCGTGTAAGACTTGGAAAAAATGGAAAGCCTATCAAACGTTGCCGCATTGTGTTTATGGACGAACTTCCGGGAGTTCCTTTAAATGATAATTGGTCAGATATTGCGTATGTTGCAGGTCGATCTGCTGAGTCGGCAAATTATTCTACGCAAAAACCAGAAGCACTATTGAATAGAATTATCACATCTTCATCAAATGAAAATATGATAGTTGCAGATTTTTTTGGAGGTAGTGGTGTTACTGCAGCAGTGGCAAACAAACTGGGAAGAAAATTTATTCATTGTGATATTGGATTGAATTCTATTCAGACAACCCGTGATCGTCTTGTCGCAGATGGGGCTGAATTCGATGTGCTGGAAATTAAAGATGGAGTTCAACTTTATCGTAATCCGGTTCAGACAATGGATAAAATTAAATTTTTGATTCCTGGCTTGAAAAATGAAGATTCCCTTGATTCTTTCTGGGAAGGTGCTATTTCTGACAGCAAGCTTGGTACAATTCCTGTTTACGTGCCAAACTTAATGGATAGTGCATCAAAACTTCTTGATAAAGTGACTATGAACCGTATTATCCATCAGGCGATTCCAGAATTGGATAATGACATTAAAAAGGTTATTGTTTACTATATCGACATTACTGATGAAGTGGAGATTATGAATTTCATCAAAGAAGATGACAGTACGACTGTAGAAATTGAATTGCGTGATCTTAAATCAATTCTTGATGATGTTGTCATTGGCGATTATGCAGAATTCCATGCAGAAGAAATTGCAGGCGGATATGCGGTTGCTATTGATAAATTTATGAGTGATCGTGTGTTGTCTAAAATTGCAGAATTCAATCAGAAAGCATTCCTTAATTCTTCTGCGAAGAAACCGTATAAATCGATTGAAATCAGTGAAGAAGGCTTGGAACTTATTGAATTCCTTAGCCTGGATTGCACTGCGAACGGTGGTGAGTGGCATTCTGATAGTGAAATCAAGATTGATAAAAATGGCTATGTTATCGTAGACGGCAATAAAACCAAGGAGTTCTGGGATGGTTACATCCGCAGCATAAAGAAACCTATCCGCCTTAAAATTCGTAACATTTGTGGGGATGAAACTGTTTGGGAGGTGTAATCAATGGCTCAAAATGTGACATTGTATAACCTTTTGATTTCTTGCCCAGGTGATATTAAGAAAGAAGTTACATTGATTGAAGCTGCAGTAGATGAGTTTAATGAATTATATGCTGAAACTTTAGGAATCACAATAAAAACTCGCCATTGGAGTAAGAGTTCTTATGCTCAGTCTGGAGGAAAACCACAGGCATTACTTAACGAGCAGTTTGTAAATAAATGTGATGCAGCAGTTGCGATTTTCTGGACAAGATTTGGCTCACCTACTGATGAGTATGGTTCTGGAACAGAAGAAGAAATTGAAATTATGCTTCAATCTGGAAAACAAGTGTTTATGTATTTTTCGGATAAGCCTATCCCACCATCAAAAATAAATGGTGACGGCTATGAGAAAATACAAGCATTCCGTGACAAATATAAAGACAAAGGAATATATTTCACTTATTCATCCGACGAAGAATTTAAAAAGATGTTTTTTGCCCATCTTTCCATGTATTTTTTGACAGAAAAGAGGGTAAGTGAAACAGCCAATGAATATCGTTCTGAGTTAAAGTTATTAGGTATTGACGAAACTGGAAGATTGACTGAAGAAGCGGTGGTATGCCCATTCGTGTTAAATGCAGAGATTACCATGAAAGAATACATTACTTCGATTAAGAATATGTATCAGGAGATTTCTGATATGAATGTAGGTGGTAGATCTGTTACAGCTAATACTTTTTTTGCTGGATTTACAAGCCCTGTTGACATAGATGAAGATGAGAAAGAGTTTATTACTGCTGCGGCTGAACAGCTGGAGTGTGAGTTGTCCGATTCCTTTTTTGAACTTGGAAATTTAAACAAAGATACTTTAACATCAAATCCACTCAGTGGTCCTAAGTTGAATGGAACGTCCGAAGAAAAGCAGAAATATTGGAAAATCAAAAGATTGCATGAAACTATTTCTAAAGCTTTGGAATGGGCTCCGGTTGAGAAAGCGTTTTCTGGAATGAATTGTATTAAATTAGCAATTCAGAATTGTGGTAAGGCCATCGACGAAGATGCTGAAATTACGTTTGAAGTTCCAAAAGAATCCTTGCTTACATTAGGTGAATTCCCTAAGTTTAATAATGCAGAGATGGGATATTTGCTTACAGATTGTGATATGAGTATTTTGTTCGGAATTGAAGGCACATCTGAATATATTGAATATTCAGAATCAGAGCAAAATGGAAGAACTCCGTATGGAGCACGTCCATATGGTTTGCCAGGATATGTTCCAGATTATAGTGATGATTTCACTGATGAGATAAAAGATGTGTTTTGTTATGGATTCTATTCAAGTGAAGATAAGTATATTGTAAAGCTTAAAGTAGATTACATAAAACATAATACAACTGTTGCTTTCCCGACAATCCTTTTTGTGAAAAATGAGATTGATGAGATACCATATAAAATCACATCTAAGAATAATCCGGATGTTGTTGAAGGCTGTATAAAGGTTAAAAGTTAGGAAAGGAATACTACATGGAAAAGCCACAATACATCGATTGGATAGTTGAAGAAACTGGTATTGTAATTAAAGATGACATACCGCTAAAATGCTATAAAATTGATTATAAAGATGATGAAAGTATTCTTGATGACTGGGCATTGCACATTCGAAGAAATTACATAGAAGATACTGAACTTAAAGAAGACGCAGATGACAATGCAATGACTATTGAACAGTATTTGCATGATTATGTAATTCCACAAAAAGGAGAAGAATTGGGAGCTACGGTACGTTCTGCAGACATAACAGAAATTTTAATTTCCGATTTATTAGAGTTTGTTCATCAGTATTCTGTTCCGAGATATAAATTGAAGAACAGATCCGGGAAAAACAATTCACAACAAGGAACTGATGTCATTGCATATAAGTACAAAAATGAAGATAAAACTCCAAATGATAAAGATGAATTGGTAGCAGCAGAAGTTAAAGCTACCCTCTCTAATACGGAGTACACACCGATCAAAAATGCAATTATCGATTCCAGAAAAGATGAACATCGATTAGCAAGATCAGTAAACTACTGCAGAAAGCGATTAAAAGAACTGGGCAAAATAGAAGAGGCAGAAGAGGTAAAGAGATTCTTATTTAAACCAGATAATAATTATCGTATTACATATGTAGCTGCAGGAGTTAGTAGTCGTGAAAACATAGATGATGCCATAGAATTAGGTTTTTCTGGTGAAGAACTTGAAATTAGAAAAAATGAACTGATTTTTTATGTACATGGTAAAAAGTTGATGGAATTGGCTCATAACATTTACCAGAGGTGTTGTAAATGATTTTTGGGAAAAATGCAGGCTTAATGTTAAAATATCAAAAAGCAAAGGCCAAAATGGTAGAATACGATGTTTCAAAGCAGGAGTATCCACATTTTCCGCTGAATTCTAATGAATTATCGTATCCAACAACTTATGTGCTGTCACGATACTCAGAATGCATTATAGAAAATAATCATGACGAATTAAAAGAGCTGGAGTTACTTTTGATTACAACTGCAGAATATTATGATTCAGCTTTTAAGTCCAAAGATAGACCAGAATATGATTGGGATTTTTTGCTATCTGGAGCATCTGCCTACTTCCTAAGAAAGGATTTTGGTAGTGCTAAAGTGTTGGCAGCAAGAGTAGTTGATTTAATTGATGAGGAGCGATCTCCGCAGAAATTGTTGACGAATATCTATAATTATCTTCTGGGTGGAGTGTATTTGCCATATTTGAGAGTTATAGATACTTATGAGCGAATAAATAATTTTTTCTTGGATTACTTTGGAAAGGGTAGGTCTTTAGAAGCATTAAAGTCAAACTTATGGGTATATAGAAATGAAATATACGAGAATGGAGATCCGGATAGTATATTTTATGTAGATATATTAGTGGCAGTTATTATTGTGGCGTGCGAAAATTCGTCATGGAGTCTTTTGCCGAGTAGTTCAGGTATCCCGGATGAAGAATGGGAGCCATATCTACAAAGTAAGATGTCAATAAAGATGTTATGGCCAGCACAAAGATTAATAGCCGAAAAGGGATTGTTGCGTGGAGAAAGTTCTATCGTTCAACTTCCGACAGGGGTAGGCAAGACAAGAAGTATTGAACTAATTATTAGAGCAGCTTTTTTATCTGAACGAGCGAATATTGCTATTATAGTGGCACCATTAAGAGCGTTGTGCAACGAAATAACAATGGATATGTACAAAGCTTTTGAAAATGATGTCACGATAAATCAGTTTTCTGATGTACTTCAAAATGATTTTTGGAATTTGATTTCTGAAGATATTAAACGGCAGATACTAATATGTACGCCAGAGAAACTGAGTTATGTATTACATCATGATCCGTTTTTCTTAAGTGCTATAGATTTATTTGTGTTTGATGAAGGTCATATGTTTGATGATGGAGGGAGAGGTGCAACATATGAGTTATTAGTAACACATATACGTCAGAACATAACGAGCGAACAGCAGTTGGTTTTGCTATCTGCGGTATTGCCAAATTCAGGGGATATTGCACAGTGGTTGTTTGAGGATAGAGGTTGTTTGGCGACAGATGATAGTATTGTATCTACACCTAAATCAATAGGATTTTCATCGACACAAAGGGATATTCATTTCTTTTCTGATGATAAATCAAATGAAGATTATTATATTCCCCGAATCCTTCGAGTTGAACAATTGAAGAAGTTACCCCGAGAAAGAAGTAATAAATACTTTCCAGATTTATCATTATCTACAGATGTGGCCATTTATAATGCAATAAAGTTGTGTCATAACGGCGGTGTTGCTATCTATCTTGGGCAGCAACGTTCAATGAAAACGGTATTTGAAAGAATTATAAATTTGGATAGGCGAAACTATGATTTGAAAGCATTAAAAGATAATACAAATCAAGCAGAGCTTTCCAAAATCAAGGGATTTATAGAAAGCTATTATGGTTCAGAACACTATTATACGAAAGCAGCGGAATTGGGTGTTTTGCCTCATTCATCTAATCTTCAAAATGGAGTTAAGCTTGTTGTTGAACATGCATTGAAGAATAAATATGTTTCTTGCGTAGTGTGTACATCGACGCTTGCACAGGGTGTGAATATTCCGATAAAATATTTATTGGTCACCAGCATTCGAAACGGATTGAAATTAGTAAAAGCTCGAGATTTTCAAAACTTGATGGGTAGAACAGCACGAGCAGGTATATACACAGAAGGAAGTATTATTATTACGGATTGCAAAATATACGACAACCGTACCAACTGGAAAAATGGTGGAGGGTATTTATGGAATGATTGTGTGAAGCTATTTGACACAAAATTGACAGAACCTTGTGGCAGTTCTATTCTTTCGTTAGTCCAGGATTTTAACATAGATTATGATGTGACCGTAAGTGGTGAGAAATTTATTGATATAGTGATAGATCACCTTGACGAAAGAGATTTCTTGCTTGATTACGCAAAGAAGTTAGAAAAAGCATACTTAAAAGTCAATCCCAAAAGAACACAAAATCTGATTGTGCAGGAAATATTATTGCGTCAGGATATTATATCAAATATAGAAAATTATTTGTGTTTAGTACGTTCCGCAGAAACATTGGTCAATGATAGTAAGAAAAGTGCTGTGGATATTTGTACAAATACATTGGCGTATGCTATGGCAACAGAAAAAGAGAAAGAATTACTGATTAAAGTTTTTCAGAAGATAGAAGAGAATATTCAACAATATTCTGTTGAAAAATTGAGCAGATATTCTAATGCAATGTCAGGAATAGGTTTGTCTTCTCTAATAGAGGAATGGATTGTTCAGAATGAACTTACAGAGAAGATATATACAGAAACAGAACTGTTATCTGTTATTGCAGAATTGTATCTGCAAATCTGTGGAGACTTTAGATACCAAGAGCATATACAAAGCATTTGTAAAAAATGGATTGATGGACAGACTCCAATGGAAATTAACAACAAAGAAACTATTGGAATTGCAGAAGTAGAATCATTATGTAATAAAAGAATCTCATATGAAATGAATTTTCTTATCGGCAATATCTGTGATCTGATAGAAGTTGACGGAGAAAATGAGGAGCAAGTTGATCAAAGGAACATCTTGACATTGTTACAAAAGAAAGTAAAATATGGCGTTCCCAATATGACAGCAATTTCTATTTGTGAGAGTGTTTTTAATGATCGTCTATTAGCTATAGAATTAGCTCAAATTTTATCTGATGCGAATATTGGAACGGATAAGATACTTAATATGTTGAAAGCTCATAGTGAAGAAATCTTTAGTTGTCTTGATTCGTATCCGGAATATTTCAAGGATAGATTATCTGTGTTGATGAAATAAAGGTAGCATACTGTATTTACAGATTGCTGAATGTGCATTAAAAATAGATATTTCTTTTACACAAGAAATTAGAAATAGCAGATCTGTCAATTTGGTGAGGATGACACTTGGGTACAATGTCCATCAGATATTCCAAAAGATTAAGTATTAAAACAAGTGAACTTCCGGCGAAAGAGTGTATAATCGTACAATTTAAACGAAAAAAGCCTCATGATCATGAACGAAAAAGAAGGGGCTGTCGGGAAATAGATAGTTCCAGAGCAGAGAGGGTATGACTCACAACGAGTCATACCCTCTCTGAATTTATCTGAAAAAAGAAAAAAGATGGCTAACGACAACCATCTTTCTCTCCGTTACATGTTATAATGTAACTATGCTAACCAATAATTATTATAATGATTTTTTTGAATCTAAAGATGCTTATACTGCTTATGATATTTATTATAAAGAATATTTAAATATAGTAAAAAACTACAAAGATTATAATACTTTAGGCCACTTAGATTTAATAAAAAGATATGGTCCTTATGACGAAATTCTAGATGACGATTATTTTATCGATATAATTACAGAAATTTTAAGACAAGTTATCTATGATGGCAAAGGAATCGAAATCAATACTTCTTGTTTTAAATATAACTTACCTGATTTAACTCCTTCTAGAAAAATAATTGAGCTTTATAAATCATTAGGTGGCGAAATTATAACAACTGGTTCCGACGCACATGCCACTGGATTTCTAGCTTGCAACTTTAAATATATTTATGATTATCTGAAAAGTATTGGATTTGAATATGTATGTACTTTTGACAAGATGAAACCTTTGTTTAATAAAATATAACAATATAAAATTATCTTAAGATGCATTATAAAAACCTCCATTGAATAAATATTATCAGTAGGAGGTGATTTTTTGAGAAAAATTCCAAATCTTTTATTAGCAACTATAATCTTATCAATATCTAATATAATTGTAAGAGGTTTAGGATTTATATATAAAATTTTTTTATCAAATATAATAGGAGAACAAGGTCTGGGAATATACCATATAGTATTTAACTTTCTTATGATTTGTATAGCATTAACTACAACCGGCATTCCGACGGCTCTGAGTTGTTTAATTTCAACTAATAATACTTTAAAAGATAAAAAACAAACTAATATATTCTTTATATCGACACTATATATATCATTTTTCATTGCTTTTATTATTTCCATATTTGTATCTATACATAGCGAATTTTTCTCAGATATATTTTTACATAATCCAAAATTAAACCTTTTTATACTAGCTATTTGTCCAGCTATAGTTTTAATAACTCTGTCAAATGTCTTGAGAAGTTACTTCTATGGAATAAAGAAAGTCATTGTTCCTGCTGTTGGTCAAATACTAGAACAAATATCTAGAATTTTATTTTTAATTCTTGTTTACTATTACATAAAAAATGACCACTTACTTTGTTATAGCGCACTTATAGCTATATCTATTGGCGAAATGATAAATATAATATTTATTACAGTAAATCTTTATTATGATTCTAATCTATATAGAAAATTAATTATAAATATAGATGATTTTAAACATGCCTCTTTTGAAATGCTAAAGATGTCTATACCTATAACTTGTAATAGAATGTCGAGTATAGTACTTCAATCAATAAGCTCTATAATAATACCATCTAGATTAATACTTGCTAATATGTCTTATACACAGGCCTTAGGAGCCTATGGTATTATAAGTGGTATGGTTATGCCATTTGTATATCTTCCTTTTTCAGTCGGCTCAGCCCTCGTTGTAAACTTAATTCCAAGTATATCTAGTGAAGTTGCACTAAAAAATAATAGTTTTCTTATAAAGAAAATTAAATATTCTATAGCTCTAACGTTAATTGTAAGTATTTTATGCTCTTTATTATTTTATTTCTTTGCAAAACCGCTTTGTATTTTATTTTTTAAAAACGAAGTCGCTGGAGTTTACTTAAAATCTATGTTTTTAGCTCCGATTTTTTTATCTCTAAATCAAACTCTATCTGCAATATTACATGGTATTAGAAAAGAATTTATTTCTAGCTTTAATACTATTTTAGGTATGGCAATACAATTAATTTGTCTATATTTTTTATTGCCTATTCCTAGCTTAAATATATATGCTTACATATATGTAGTAACCGGTGCCGCTATATTTACTACCTTATTACATTCAATATCATTAATCCATGCTTTAAAGAACTCAAATAAGGTTATTTAATATGTGCATAAAGAAATCTTTATTCTAAAGACCCTTAAAGATGTAGATTTCTTTGAA
>ERZ825159.3702-NODE-3702-length-10612-cov-2.664393_pt1 | contig 10612 bp, 10 predicted proteins | sample MGYA00519932_ERZ825159 | MGnify/ENA primary metagenome ERZ825159 (study PRJEB31778, sample SAMEA3449191) | human gut metagenome | biome: human gut; feature: human-associated habitat; material: faeces | place: United Kingdom | collected 2010/2012 ...
CGCAGGGAAACCAGATAATTGGCAGTATCCGTACAGATCTCGCGCTGGCTGACAATGCATTTGTCATGTCTGTGCAGGTATTCCAAAGGGTCTTCCAGCGTGATGATATGTCCTTCACGGCTGTGATTGATCTTGTCGATGATACAAGCCATGGTGGTAGATTTTCCGCTTCCGGCAGGACCTGTGATCAGAACCATTCCCTTGGTAAGATCAGCTGCTTCCATAACAGCTGGAGGAATGTGCAGATCCTGCGGATCAGGCAGATTAAATGCAATAATACGGATGACAGCGGCAAGAGAACCACGCTGCCGGTATGTATTTACACGAAATCTTGAGAGACCCGGGATAGCCATGGAAAAGTCATCGTCACCGGTTTCCAGCATAGGTTCTATATTCCGGTCGTGAGCAAGCTTGTAAATGATCCGGATAAATTCATCTGTCTCCGGAGGCATGAGCCGTTCTTCAAAACCATCCAGCGTACAGAGCTTTCCGTCAATTTTTACGGAAAGGGGACGACCGGCAATAATAAATATATCAGAGGCTTTTTTCTGAGTGGCAAGCTCCAGAAAAGCCTTTACTTTTTCTTCCATAAAATTATTCTCCTTTGTAGACAGACTGGCTGTTGTCCGGATTCCAGTCTGCAGTTACAACCGTATTCCAGGAGAGGATCCCGGCGATATTGCTGCTGGTCATGTTCAATCCTGCATTAATGGTATCAGAGACAGCGTTATCAGAGGAAGCGTTATCAGAGGCAACGTTATCAGAGGCAGCGTTATCAGAGACAACGTTATCAGAAGCAGCGTTATCAGAAGCAGTGGAATCAGCTGTACAGTCAGTCCAGAATACAGCAATTTTCACAGCCAGACTCTGGGTGTCGGAAAATGCGTTCATATATTCAGCAGTATGTTCCTCTGAATCCCATTTTACATTCTCCTGTGAGTTCAGATAATCGGAGACGAGCTGGTAATATGCAGTCTCTGTTTTTGCTTGCTCCTGAAATCCTTCCAATGTCTGAACCAGCTCTGAATAAAAATCAGCTGCCTCACTGCAGGCATTATAATAGGCTGAGGTCTGCTCCAGAGAAAGACTGCTGGAGCGCAGATCCTGTCTGGAAGTACCATAGCCAAGCAAGGACAGGATCACCAGCATAAGTACTCCGAAGATTAGAAAAAGGGAAGGAATTCCAGTTGCGGAAAAAAGATGATTCTTTTCTTTCATGAATCTGTTTCCTCCTTTGTGGAAAAAACTGGAAAGCGAATTGTCTGTGTATAAAGACTGGTTTCCTCATTTGCATTCTGGAGTTTTATAAAAGTGACCTGAACTTCTTTGACCTTGTCAGAAGCAGAGCAGACAAGCCTCATTTTATAAACCGCGCTTTCTTCGGAAGTATTCTGCCAGTGCTTGTCAAAATAATAGCAAATACTGTCATGATCTGCAACTCCATCTGGCATCAGTGCCAGAAAATTTTGGACAGTGCCGTCAGTTCCTTCCAGAATTTCACCGGCACTGGTGATAAGCTCCTGGATATGAGAGTCCTCCCGGGCCTGTACTCTTGCCATGTAGGAAGCCGCAAACAGTCTTACGCAGACACCGCAGGTCAGTCCCAGAAAAAGAAGGACAAATATCATTTCCATAAGAAAAAGCCCGGATTTGGAATGGGTAGTGATTTTTTTCATAAAAACTTCCTTTCAGCACATCATTCAGAAGTGACCAGCCCCAAATTCAGGAGTCTGCGAATCAGGCAGGAACTCCTGGATGAAGCAGAAAACTGGAACAATGTCCATCTGTGTCCGTTAATGTGATTCTGTAAAAAGTGTTTTCTAAAGCGTCAATCTGGAAATCCTGAAGCTGTGCGAGGTTGGTCCCCATAGAAAGATCGGCCTGGGAATCCGATGCTGTAAAAAGCTCTTTTAAATGACTGCCATCAAAATAAATGTAAGTGCAGTAATCTTTCCCCTCAATAGCTTCCTGAAAGCAAAGAACCTGTGTTCCCTGAAGCTCTGTAAGGGAGGTCATTCCGGGAATATCGTGCTGACGAAACTTGGTAGTGATGTAAGAGGCTGCTGTATAAAGGTTGTTATTAGTGTCCAGACTTTTTACAGAGGCCTGATAGTTCCCGGCACCAAAAAGCATCAGAAATAGAAGAAACAGCACATACATTGCAAAAAGCAGCAGGGCTGCCAGTGAATCAATGCTGTGGTTCTTCCGGGTAAATCTGGAATTCATCTGGCACCTCCTTTTCTGGCATTTACCGGAAGTACGCTGATCGATGGCAGAAGATTGGATCCGTTTGGAACATATTCTACCACAAATTTCTCAGAATCATAGGTAATATGGTAATCCGAAAGCAATTCATCCAGGCTCTGAGGGTATTGGCCTGTGAGGGCGTAGGTGCGGATGGCACCTCCTTCAAGCGCCTGCGTTAAAGTAACCTGTTCTTTTTCCAGGGAATCAGTCTGTGTACGTGCAATTCCAAGATAGAAGATCAGGCAGAGGACTGCAGCGAACAGGATTGGAACAATAAAGCGGAAAATCCGCCTGATACGAATGAGTCTGGTTTCAAATATATCCATTTTCACTCTCCCTTACAGCTGTTATGCGATCATTTCAGATAACAGTCCCAGCAGCGGCATCATAACAGAAAGAAGGACCAGTCCTACAAGAATTGAAAGGACGATCACAATAGTAGGTTCCAAAATTGACACAATGTGGGAAACAGAGTCTGTGGATTTCTCTTCATACTGCTCAGCCAGTTTTTCCATTACTTCGTCAGATGCACCAGCTTGAAAACCAAGGGAGATCAGACGAAGCTCCATAGCCTTAAAAAGCCCGGATTCCGTGATGGCTTCTGTAAATCCATATCCTTCAGCGAGCTGCTTCTGAATGGAAGCAAGCTTTTCCCTGGTCTCGGTCTGGGAGACAACAGCGCCTGCCAGCTCCACACAAAGCTCAGGGGAAAGTCCGCTTCGGATTCCCAGGGAAATACATTGGCAAAGACGACTGTAATCCAGATTTACCGGTATCTCTTTCGTGCCTGGAAAACGGCAGACGATTTTGCGGATCAGTTCCTGCCCCTTTGGGTGAAGAACCAGGAAAAGGATAAAGCCGATCATCGCGGCCAGAAGAACAAGGAAGGCAGTAGAATAGCGGCTAAGTGTTTCGCCGATTCCAAGAAGGGCACCGGAGATTCCGCTCATTTCCAGTCCAAGCTGGCGGAAAACCTGGCGGAAAACCGGGAGAACCTTTACAAGAAGAATTACAATAACCGCAGTCATCATGCCCAGCATAACAAGGGGATAGGCGACTGCACTCTGGATCTGGTCTGTGATCTGAATCTCCTTCGCATAGAAAGCAGACAGACCCTTCATAACCTCATCCAGACAGCCGGTCTCTTCGCCGGTGCGGACATAGGCAGCAGCAGAAGCAGGAAAAGCACCGGATTGTTCCATGGCGTGCGCCAGAGAGCCGGATTCCTCCATGTCTTTATAAAGAAAGGTCAAAATTTCTTTGCCCCGTTCTGTCTGGCTGTCGTCATTTAAGATGGCAAGTCCCTCAATGGCGGACATTCCGGAACGTAATATGATGGAAAACTGTTCACAGAATTGAAACAGCTCCCGATTGTTTAATTTGGTAATCATATAAAGTCCTCTCTGAAAAAACATCAGGCAGATCCTGAAAAAATCCATGAACCTGCAAGGCGTTTTTCGTTGTGCTATCGGGTAAACTGCAGCGTATAATTTGCGCTGTCACCGATATAGGAATTGATAAGCTCTTCATCTTCACTGTTGGCGGTAAAGGTTGGATCCATGCGGTTCCATTTCTCCCCGTCATAGGTAATTGCCTGTTCCACCCACCCTTTTCCACGTATGTAAACATCAATCCAGGCATGCTTGATGTCACCTGCATATCCGATCTGAAGCTTACAGGGAATATCCCGGCTTCGCAGCATTGCCGTCATCAGGGCAGCATAATCAAAACAGATTCCCTTTCCGGTAGAGAGGGTTTCGTCTATATCAGGAAGATAGCCGGTCTCAACGGTGGCTGCTTTGTCCTCGTCGTAGGTGACATGCTGGGTTACATACTGGAAAACGGTGTCAATGCTTTCCTGTTCCGTGGCATCCTCTGCCAGAAGAGAAAGAGCCAGCTTGCAGGCTTCTGAGTCCGGGGTGAAATTTACATACTGGTTCGGATACAAAAACGGAAGAAATTCATTTTCCAGGGAAACCTCCAGGGCCTGAGCAAAAAGTGCGGCATACTGGCTGCCATTTACCTGCTCGTAACAGGATATCTGGTAGGTGCCGCTTCCACTGGTAAACGGAATGACAGCACTTTCGCCGGAGCTTACAAAATAAGAATAAACAACGCCGTCATCCGCGGAAAGCTGGATGTTTTTGGTGGTACCATTGCTGTCACTGACAGCAGTCAGATATCCCTGACTGATGTTGGAAATATCTAGTATCAGAGGTGAATATCCTATGGTGTCTGTCCCGGGGGCTTCCGGAACCAGAACCTTCAGCGGGGAAAAAACAGGCGGTTCTTCGCCGGAACCGGAGCTGCTGTTCTGACCGCAGCCTGCAGCTGGGAAAACTATTAGCAGGCAAAATAGAAATAAGCAAAGCAGAAGGGCCGAAATGCGTTTAGACATAGCGCCGCTCCTTTTTATAAGTTGATCATTCATTTTCAAACACGTTCCAGGGATTTTTGAAATTCGGGAAGATCGTACCATGCTGGTGGTTCCTTCATACGAACCACGAAATGGCACAGATCAGGACGGATCCTGGCTTCCAGGTATTCCATAGGACCCAGTGAACAGTGTGCTGTTCTGGTGTTGAAAAAAATAGGAGATCCCGGTTCAATGTTGAGAATCTGTGCATCAAGGAAATCAGCTGAGCTGATGTTGATGTGTTCTTCGCCAGTTTCAAATTTAATTCCGTAGTGCTTCTGAATAAAGTAATAGAGATCTACAAGCTGTTCGCGGTAGGTATCTAAATCTGGGAAAAAATCAATACGGATATAATTTGTCTGAATTATCACAGGCTGTTCATTGGAGGAAACCACTCTTTGAAGGCGGAAGACTTCTGTTCCTTCATTAAGGTCCAACGCACTGGCGACCTGGCTGTTTGCAGGAATACGGTCAATCCAGGTTCCGCTGATGGTCAGGGCGGCATTATCCGGAAACAGAGTGTTTATGTCTATTACGTTATGAAATTTTGAGAAGTTGGTAAGCTCCCGTTCTTTGGGATTGATCACCTGTGTGCCGGCACCCTGCTTTACCTTTATGCGTTTGTCTTTAACCAGAAGGTCAATAGCATGCCGGACCGTCGTACGGCTTACCGAAAACATTTTTCCAAGCTCATCTTCTGTGGGAAGATAGGAACCTATGGGATAAACGTTATTATCTATATCGGATTTTAATTTGTTATAACATTTCTTATATGCAGGAATTTTTTCCATAATGTTTCCTTTCAAAATAAGGTTGTTTAGTAACCTATAGTATATATATATCAAACAAATAAGTCAAACAGTAATTGAAAAAACAGAGGGACTTATACAAAATGCATAAAAAAAAGCAAAGTATCTTGTTAAATAAAACACTTTACTAAAAAAGAAAAACATTGTATAGTAATGTTTGTAAACATAATTATGAATTTTAAAAATAAATTAAAATAAAGGAGAAACATAATGATGAAAAAACAGGAATTTGTACCACGAGAGATAAGCGAGAAACCACTATATGAACTGAAATCAGTGGAAGATATTCCGGTATCAGAGCTGTATCAGGTTAAGATAAACGGAAAGGAACAGCGAGTATATCATACGGAATTTTTTGATTTTGTTTCTTTCTTGGATGAAAATGAAAAGGCAGAGGTAGAAGTTACAGTAAACGAACCATTTCAGAAGGCTGTTATCCGTCCTGCAGCTGCACAGATACCGTTCGAAGAAGAGGGGAACAAAATCAGCATAAGCCTTCCTGCCGGAAAGAGAATTACTCTTGAACTGGACGATAAACTGGAGTCACCACTTTATGTTCTTCCTGGAAAATACATACCGAAGCCTGAGAATGCCACTTATGTATTTGAAAGTGGAAAAGCCTACAATGTGGGATGCCTTCAGCTTAATTCTGACGAAACTGTTTATATAGAGTACGGAGCAGTTGTAAGCGGAAGAATCTATTCCAGAATGGCAGACAGAGTCCGTATTCTGGGAAATGGAATCCTGTATGGAGGAAACTGGCATGCATGGGACGAAAATGGAGCAGAGCAGCTGATCGTTCCTGTATTGGGTGAGAACATTGAAATACGCGGAATCACACTTCTGGATGGTGGTTCCTGGCATATTGTTCCGGTTGCATGTAAAAATGTTCTGATTGAAGACGTAAATGTTCTGGGAAAAGTGATCACAGGAGATGGCGTCGATATAGTCGGATGTGAGAATGTAGTGCTTCGTAATTGCTTTATAAGGGCAAATGATGATTGTATATCTATTAAGGCTGTGGAATTCCAGGATCCGTCAGGCTGCACAGATGTGAGACATATCCTTGTTGAGGATTGCCTGTTCTGGAATGCAGAATTTGGAAACACACTTGAAATCGGATATGAAACCAGGTGTGACGAAATTACAGATGTTGTTTTCAGAAATTGTGATGTTGTACATTGCCAGTATGAGGGCAATCAGTCAGGTGGAGTACTGACAATTCATAACGCTGACCGTGCCCATGTACATGATATTGTTTATGAAAACATCCGAATTGAAGATGCCCAGGAAAAATTTATTGATATTAAAACTCTTGATTCCAAGTATTCACGAGACAGGGAAAGAGGCATGGTAAATGATATTTTCTTTAAAAATATTGAAATTACAGAAGGCACTTTTCCAGTATCCATTATACGTGGCTTTGAGATGAAAAATGAAGTGTGCAGACCTCATGGCTTCTATTTTGACAATGTGGTAATTCATGGAGAAAAGGTGATGTCACCTGGTGAATTACACATGGTTGTGGAATTGTCAGATGAACTGAAATTCCAGTAAAAGGAATTAACAAAGGAGATGGAAGAAAGCATGGATATTTTGCTTGTCGGAACCTATACACAGCATGATGCCCCTGCTGTATTGGAGAAACAGGAGCTTGGAAAAGGTATCTATCTGATTCCGTATAATGAGATCCTGGGAGATGTTGCAGGAACTCCTCTTATCATACAAATGCAGAATCCTTCCTGGGTTTGTCTGGTGAAGAACCGGCTTTTTGCGGTAAGTGAAAGTGAAAATGCTGCGGAAATTGTGGAATATGAAGTAGGGGTTCAGGAAGAAAGGCTTACAGCAGAGAAAAAGGCAGGTCTTCAGATGTCTGGAAAAGCATCCTGTCATATTGAAAAGGATGAAAAAGTACAAAGACTTTTTGTATCTGATTACGGAAGTGGAGATTTAAAGGTGATCGACATTTCAGAAGCCGGCAGCCCGAAGCTTTTACAGGAAATTTCTTTTACAGGAAAAGGGCTGGATCCGGAACGGCAGGAAGCATCTCATATTCACTCCTGCTTCCTTCATAGGGGAGATCTGTATGCAGCTGACTTAGGATGTGATAAGATTTATTCTTTTGGCACAGATAAGGGAAAGCTTCTGCAAAAAGAAACCATAGAGGTCAGACCTGGAGCCGGTCCAAGACATATGGAAATACTGGATAAAAATGGAAAAACGTATCTCTATGTATTAAATGAGCTGGATCTTACAATTTCTGTTTACTGTAATAGGGAGCTGTGCCAAACAATATCCCTGGAAGAGGAGTTGCCAGAGGGCGCGCTTGCAGCAGAACTGTGTATTGCAGAGGGAAAAATGCTTTACGCATCTGTGAGAGGAACCGGAGAAATTTTTGGATTTACCATAGATGAAAATGGAATGTTAAATTTGAGACAAAAAGTTGTAGTTCCGAAAGGATGGTTTCGAAGTATCTGTCTGGACAGCAGTGAAAAGCATTTGCTTGCAGCAGATCAGAAAACAGGAAAAATATATATTTTTGACAGGCAATCAGAGGGAGAACTGGGAAATCAGCGGGTGCTTGTGGAAGTTCCCGTACCTGTGCAGGTATTGTCTGGGAAAATAGAATAAGAGAGGAAAACTGTGATGAGAAAAAAAGCAATCGTTACAGGTGCCAGTCGTGGAATTGGACGTGGAATTATCAGAGAACTGGCAGCAGCCGGATATGATATTGCCTTTTCCTATCGGACACGGGAAGATGAGGCAAAGGAAGCTGCTGAAGAAATAAGAAATATGGGTTCCTTTGCCTGGTATGCAAAGGCTGATATGGCACAGGCAGGAGAAGGGGAGAATTTTTTTGACCAGGCTGTCAAGGAACTGGGCGGACTGGATCTGCTTGTAAATAATGCCGGAGTTACCGTGTTTCAGTCCATTCTGGACCTTGAAATGGAGGAAACCCAGAAAATGCTGAATCTGGATCTTTTGAATTACCTTGTACTTTCCAGTAAGGCAGCCAGATATATGAAGGCACATGAGGTTAAAGGATGCATTATCAACATAACCTCTTCAAGAGCAGAAAGAGCATATCCGGGAGATTGTGTTTACGGCGGCATAAAGGCAGCAGTGAACCGGGCTTCCCAGTCTATGGCACTGGATCTTGCACCATATGGGATCCGTGTGAACTGTGTGGCTCCGGGAGCTATCTGTATCCGTACGCCAGAGGAAATAAAAGCAGAAGGCAGGACAGAGCTGGAAGGCTTCTGGGAAAGTCTGGGAGAAAGAATTCCAATGGGCAGAAATGGAACACCCAAAGATATAGGAAGAGCGGTAGTATTCCTTGCAAGTGAGAATGCAGCTTATATAACCGGAGAAGTATTGCGGGTTGACGGAGGACTGATCCTGCCGGGAATGCCGGAAAAAGTAGAAAATGATAAAAATGCCTGGGGAGGAGAAAAATGAGAGTAACGATCAGAGATGTAAAAGTAATTTGCTGTGCGCCGCAGAAAATCAATCTGGTGACAGTAAAAGTGGAAACAAGTGAGCCGGGATTATATGGCGTGGGCTGCGCAACTTTTGCCCACAGACATCTGGCAGTGGTTGCCGCTGTGGAAAAATATCTGAAGCCGTACCTGATTGGCAGAGATGTTTCTGATATTGAAGATATCTGGCAGTCTATAAAAGGAATGAGCTACTGGAGAAACGGACCTGTTTTAAATAATGCCCTGTCAGGTGTGGATATGGCATTATGGGATATTAAAGGTAAAATGGCCGGTATGCCCCTGTATGACTTACTGGGGGGAAAATGCAGAACCGGAGTTCCGTGCTATACGCATGCTGAAGGCACCACAATAGAGGATTGTGTGCAAAAAGTAGGAGCATTAAAGGAAAGAGGATATCGCTGTATCCGTGCGCAGGTTGGAGGCTATGGCGGAAAGGATATGCCTTACCAGCCACCGGAAGGATCCTTTGAAGGCTGCTATTATGATCCAAAAGCATACATGGCAAAAACAATACAGCTGTTTGAGCGCCTCAGGGAAACCTATGGCTGGGAACTGGAGCTTTGCCACGATGTACATGAGAGGCTGAGACCTTCTGATGCAGTGATATTTGCAAAAGATATGGAGAAATTCCGTCTGTTCTTTCTTGAGGACTGTCTTTCTCCGGAACAGAGCGGATGGTTTAAGCAGATCAGGCAGCATTGTACTACTCCGCTGGCTATGGGAGAGCTGTTTAACAATCCAAACGAATGGCTGAATCTTATCACAGAAAGAGAAATTGATTACATAAGAATCCATTTAAGCCAGATTGGAGGAATTACACCGGCCCGTAAACTGATTGCTCTTTGCGATGCATTTGGAATAAGAACTGCATGGCATGGACCGATAGACCTTACTCCGATTGGTCACGCAGTAAATATCCATCTGGATATGGCTTCTCCGAATTTTGGAATCCAGGAATGGGCTGACACCAATACCCTGTCTGAAGATGCAGGTGCAATTGCCTTACATCAGATTTTTACCGGAATTCCGGAAATGCGGGACGGATATCTGTATCTGAATGGGAAACCAGGAATTGGTGTGGATATTGATGAAAAAGCAGCAGCTGAGTATCCGTGCAGCGAAGAGGTTGTCACATGGGATTGGATGCTGCCAAGGCTTCCAGATGGAACAGCAGTGAGACCGTAAATACACTCGCTTTGTTACAGTATTTGTAGGCAGTGGAGGTTGATTGTCTACTCCTGCAAATATTGTGCAAATCGTATAAAAATACACAAAAAATATTGTGAATACATACGAAAGTAATAATAAATCGAAAAAAAGGTTGTAAATAATTGGTGAGTATGATATGATTCAAACATCACCGGAAACGTTACCGGTAACATTACCGGAAACGATACCAAAAACGAACCAGACAACTGAAATTGCTCAGTTGACGGAAAATAAAATTATACTAGGAGGTATAAGAAATGAAGAAAAAAATGTTGGCAGCAGTATTAGCTGGAACAATGGTTATGTCCCTTGGAACAAACCTTTGCTGGGCTGATGGAGAGAAGACCAAGGTCACTATGACTGTATGGAATGGTGAGTGGGGCGATCAGCTGGATCGTACAATGGAGTCCTTCAACAGCAAACATGATGAT
>ERZ825159.3703-NODE-3703-length-10609-cov-2.392932_pt1 | contig 10609 bp, 12 predicted proteins | sample MGYA00519932_ERZ825159 | MGnify/ENA primary metagenome ERZ825159 (study PRJEB31778, sample SAMEA3449191) | human gut metagenome | biome: human gut; feature: human-associated habitat; material: faeces | place: United Kingdom | collected 2010/2012 ...
AGCCCATTTTTGGCCTGTTTGCCAATATGGAAGAAGTGCAGCAGGAGGTGGTGAAGGCCGCCAATCTGCGCTATCAGGAGTATCTGTGGCAGGATATGTCCGCCGGACGGTATCCGTCCTATAAAGCCAGCGGCATGGCCTACATCCGCTTCGCCCGGGAGCAGAAGGAACTGTTCAAACTGCTGTTTATGCGGGACCGCACCCACGAAGAAAAGGCCGCCGGGGACGAATTGGAAGCGCTGCTTGGGCTGATCCAGAAAAATATGGGGTTGAGCCGGGACGATGCGTACCGTTTCCATCTGGAAATGTGGATCTATGTGCACGGTATCGCCACTATGATCGCCACCGCCTATCTGGAATGGGATATGGACTTTATCAGCGCCGCGTTGACTGATGCTTATCAGGGGCTTCGACTGAGGTTTTTGCCAAAAGAAACGGAAGGGGAAAGAAAATGAACGCGATCCAGATCGTCGATCTGACGAAGCAATATAAAGAGGTAACGGCAGTGGACGGCCTGAACCTGACCGTGGGGGAGGGGGAGCTGTTCTCACTGCTGGGTGTGAACGGCGCGGGCAAGACCACCACCATCAAAATGCTCTGCTGCCTGACCCGGCCTACGAACGGGGAGGCTTTTCTCTGCGGCGAAAGCATTCTCCAAAGCCCTGAGCGTGTCAAGGAGATCATCGGCGTTTCGCCGCAGGAGACCGCCGTTGCGGCCAATCTGACCGTCCGGGAAAATCTGGAACTGATGGGCGGCGTGCATGGCTTCCCAAAGGAAAAGACCGCCGCCAAAATTCAGGAGCTTTCCCAGCAGCTGAAGCTGGGCGAGGTACTGTCCCGACGGGCGGGCAAGCTGTCCGGCGGCTGGCAGCGGCGGCTCAGCATTGCTATGGCCCTGATCGGCGAACCGAAGATCCTGTTTTTGGACGAACCCACGCTGGGGCTGGATGTGCTGGCCCGCAGCGACCTGTGGGACACCATCCGGGCACTGAAAGGCCGGATGACCATCGTTCTGACCACCCATTACATGGAGGAGGCGGAAGAACTTTCCGACCGGGTGGGCGTGATGCGGGACGGCCACCTGTTGGCGCTGGGAACGACTGCGGAGCTGAAAGCGCAGGCTGGAAAAGAAAAATTTGAGGACGCCTTTGTGGCGATCGTAAGGGGGAAGGCGCAATGAAAATGCTGGTATTTGCCCGACGCAATGCCCGGGAGATCCTGCGGGACCCGCTGACTGCGATTTTCAGTTTGGGCTTCCCCGTAGTGATTTTGGCGCTGCTCACGGCCATTCAGGCCAATGTGCCGGTGGACTTGTTTCGGCTGGAGACTCTGACCCCCGGCGTGACCATCTTCGGGCTGGCGTTTATGACGCTGTTTTCCGCCACACTCATTGCCCGGGATCGGGAAACGGCGCTGCTGCAGCTGCTGGACCTGTGCCAGCCGCCGCAGGTCGTGTGCGTCGACCCGGTCTCCTGCGCGTATGCGCGCGTCGTCGCGCCGCTCATCGGCCGGTTCCACACGGCCAAGCCCAACCGCATGGAGCTGGAGATCCTGGCCGGGATGGAGATCCGTTCCGACGCCGATCTGCAGCGCGCGGGCGAAGTGGTCCTGAATAAGGGCCTGAAGCGGCTGTTCGTCAGCCTCGGCGCGGAGGGCTGCTTCTATATGGATGATACCGGCGCGGTCCTTCGCCGGAAGCTGCGCCCGGCGAAGATGGTCAACGCCTCCGGCGCGGGCGATTCCTTCGCCGCCGCCATGCTCTACGCAACACTGCAGGGCTATGACGCTGAGAAAACGCTCGACTACGGCATGGCCGCCGGGATCGCGGCCGTAACGCATGAGCGGACCATCAACCCGAACATGAGCGTTCCCCTGCTGGAAAGCATCCTGCAGGCGTACCGCCCCTGAACCTGTACACCCATCTGAAAGGAGTTATTCATATGAATCTGAAGGATTATCTGTCTGTTACCCCTGAAATTCAGGAGGCCATCGACGCGGGCAAGCCTGTCGTCGCACTGGAATCCACCATTCTGAGCCACGGCATGCCCTATCCGCAGAACGTGGAGTTTGCACACAAGGTCGAGGAGATCGTCCGCGCAGAGGGCGCCATCCCCGCGACGACCGCCATCATGGGCGGCAAGCTGAAGGTCGGCCTGAACGCGGACGAGCTGCTCGTCATGTGCAAGGCTGAGGGTGTCGGCAAGGTCAGCCGCCGCGATGTGGCTGTGTATCTGGCAACCGGCATGACCGGCGCGACCACTGTTGCGACCACCATGATCATCGCCTCCATGGCGGGCATCCGCTTCTTCGCCACCGGCGGCATCGGCGGTGTGCATCGCGGCGCAGAGAAGACCATGGATATCTCCGCCGACCTGCAGGAGCTGGCCAACACGCCGGTCTGCGTCGTCTGCGCGGGCGCGAAGAGCATTCTGGACCTCGGTCTGACGCTGGAATATCTGGAGACGCAGGGCGTTCCCGTTCTGGGCCTGCGCACGGACGAGCTGCCGGCCTTCTACTGCCGCACCTCGGGCTTCAAGCTCGACTACAACTGCCAGGATGAAGAGACCGTTGCCAGGATCATGAAGGCCAAGTGGGACATCGGCCTCAAGGGCGGCGCCGTCGTCGGCAACCCGATCCCGGAGCAGTACGCGATGGATCCGAACTACATGAACGGCATCATCGACCAGGCCGTCGCCCAGGCGAATGCCGAGCACATCCACGGCAAGGCCATCACGCCGTACCTGCTGGCGCACATCAAGGACATGACCGAGGGCAAGTCCTTCGCCGCCAACCTGGAACTGGCCTACAACAACGCACACGCAGCGAGCAAGATCGCCGTTGCCTATTCCAAACTGTAATCTTCACATTTCTCAACGGGCGCGCCAATCGGCGTGCCCGTTTTTTGTGATGCAGGCCGCTGCGCCTCAGTTGTACCGCTCCCGGTACTCGTGCGGGCTGCTGCCGGCGTATTTCCGGAAGATGCGGGAAAAATGGCTGGGAGAAGAAAAGCCGAGGTAGGAGCCGATGGCAGTGAGAGATTTGTCCGAATAACGGAGGAGACGCTTGGCCTCTTCCGTTTTTTCTTTCAGAATGAAATCTGTCAGCGTTTCTCCGGTACTTTCTCTGAATTTTTTGGACAGGTACGGGCGGCTGACATACAGCGCACGGGCAATCTGCTCGGTTTTGATTGCGTCGGAGAGATGGTGCTGAACGTAATTTGCCACATCCGCTGTGAGTCTGGACGAAACAGCGCCTCGGTGCAGCCGCTCCACCCGTTCCGCATAGTCCAGCAGCATCCGGTATTGCAGATTTGCAATGCGCTCCGGAGAAGCGGTCAGTTCGCACTGCTGGATATAGGAGTCGCTGAGTGTAAACGCATCTTCCACCTGCATTCCGCCTTGGATTGCCGCGCGTGAGACAAGCGTGACAGTGACGATAAACAGATTTTTACGCTGCCGGAGCGGCTCACCGGCCACAACGCCGCTGCGGACGGCTGGCGCCCTGTCCAGCCACTGCCGGAGTGCTGCCGTGTCGCCCTTGCGTACCATGCGCAGCAGCCGCTGCTCCAGATCATAGGTGTTGTGTTCCAGCTGCGGCGGATCGAGTTTGTTCTGCGCTTGCTGCCGTACCTGCCGGGAAATCAGAGCGGTCTGCTCCTGTTCATAAATGCGCAGATCCTTCAGTTCCAGTCTTTCGTGATTGAACACATAGTTTATCGTACACAGCATTTGCAGCACGCTTTCCACCGGCATGCGAACAATGCTCCGCATGCCGGAGAGCATGGCCTCGGCCTCATCACCGGACAGATCCAGCCGGAAGGCCAGTTCCCGCAGGTCCTGTTCGCGTTCCATCACCTGCCGCGTAGGGCCGACGACAAGCTTTACCGTTCCAGCATTCAGAACGCCGTAGTAGTGAAATTGCGGCGTGATATAATATCCCACATGGTCTGTGATGGCAAAGACCTCCGCCCGGCAGAGCGTCAGAGGATCTTTCGGCAGATCGACCATGGAGGTATAAAAGGTCTGGATGCCGTTCTCGTAGACCCGGACCGGGATTCCGGACAGATTGCCGATGGCGGTGCATAAATATTGCAGATCTACACGTTCCATGTTCAGTCCTCCAATCTGAATACAACTATATCAATTTGATTACAAAAATGCAAGCTTTGCATATTTGGACATGCTATACTGGTCGCATAAGCAATGTTACGAGAAACATGGGAGGAACCGGAGATGGCAAGACGAAAACTTGTAGAGCGCAAAGCGTTTGAGAGCAGGATTCATTCAGAGTATGTAAAACCGGCGGAGAAGTGGTTGGGGTATCTGATTGGCCCGGCGGGTGCGCTGCTGCTCAATGCTTCCATTACCGAGAATCACCCCTATTCGGGCGCCGCGGAAACCCTTCGGGAGTACGGCTACACCCTCGATGACGACGACTTCTACAACGCCGGCAGCTTTCCGGATTCCACCATACAGGATATACTGGCGGGGCAGGAACTGAGCGAAGCAGTTGCCGCAAGCATTGAGGGCGGCTTCCCGTCGGATATAAACGCCAGGGGGGATATAATGCTGCTGCTGCTCACTCTTGAAAATAAGGATGTGGTGACTGTGTTCACCCGGGACGGCAAGGCCGAGCTGTGCTTCATACAGCGCATAAGCAGCGGCGAGATAATGCCCCTTACAAAGGAATGAGGACATGCCGAGGATACGCCTTATAATTCAATACGACGGTACGGGCTACGTGGGCTGGCAGACACAGCCCAACGGCTTGGCTGTGCAAGAAGTAATTGAGAGGGAGCTTCGGAAGCTCACGGGGGAGAAGACAGACCTTCACGCCTCCGGCAGAACTGACAGCGGCGTACACGCCATGGCGCAGGTGGCCCACTTCGATACCGAAAGCCGCATACCCCCCGATAAATTCGCTTACGCGCTGAACGTTGGCCTGCCGGGGGACATAAGGGTGGTATACAGCGACAGGGCGGAGGGCTTCCACGCCCGGTTTGACGTGATAAGAAAGCATTACAGGTATACCGTAAACAACGCCCCCCATGCGGGAGTATTCAACAGGAATACGGCGCTGCATTACCATTACGCGCTGGATATGGACAAGATGAAAAGGGCGGCTGGCGACCTGTTGGGTGAGCATGACTTTTCAGCCTTTAAGTCGGTTGGAACAGAGCTGGAAAGCAAAGTCCGCACCATATACAGGGCGGAATGGAATAAGGAGGGCAATATACTTACCTTCGATATAGCGGGCAGCGGCTTTATGTACAATATGGTGCGAATAATAGCAGGAACACTGCTTGAGATAGGATCAGGCAAGCGAAAAGAGGATTCAATAAAGAGGGCCTTGCAGAGCTTGGACAGGCGGGATGCGGGAGCTACGGCCCCGGCTCACGGCCTTATGCTGTACAGGGTGGAATACCCCGGCTTTGATACGGCGAAAATCTTATAGTTTTATATAAGGAGAATCAAAATGAAACAGGACAAGATCAAAACACTTACTTGGGCGGGTCTGATGTGCGCGATAGTGGTAGTCACCACGATGTTTGCCGCTATACCCATACCCGGCGTGCAGGGCGCATATGCCAACGCGGGCGATGCCGCCGTATACGCCTCCGCACATCTGCTGGGCTGGCCCTGGGGCGTGGCTGCCGCGGCAATAGGCAGCATGCTTGCAGATCTTCTTCTGGGCAGCGCGCTTTACGCTCCTGCGACTTTTGTAATAAAGGGCGTCATGGCGCTGCTGGCGGTAAAGCTTGCAGGCAAGGTGAAGGCGATGATACCCCGCTTCCTCATCTGCGGTGGAGAGATGGTGCTGGGCTACTTCCTCTATGAATGCTTAATATACGGCGCATCTACAGCCTTGATATCCATACCCGCAAATCTCATGCAGGCCGTTGCCGGCGCGCTGCTTGGCGCCATAATAACCAAGGGAATAGATACTGTACGTAAATAATACGGAAGGAAGCTTTAATGGAAATACTGCTGTATATCCTGCTGACGCTCATGCTGGCCGCGGTGGCGATGCTTACAGTGATGCTGGTACGCCAAAGCAAGGCCGAGGAACGAATAGTGGACAGGCTAATGGAGGAGCTGGAGGACGACCAGCGGGAGCTTCGCATGGAGCTTACGGACTCCGTGCATAAGAACGTCCGCAACTTGGGCTCGCTCATAGCGGAAAATCAGCAGTCAGCCTACCGCGCTCAGAGCGAGAGCATGTCTCAGCTCAGGCGGGTGATGGCGGATATGGGTACGAGGATAGAACAGCGGCTCGGCACCTCCTCTATGGAAAACGAACAGAAGCTTGAGAATATCCGCGGTACCGTGGAAAAGCGGCTTGCTACCATACAGGAGGACAACAATAAGCGGCTGGACGAGATGCGCCAGATAGTCGATGAGAAGCTTCAGCGCACGATCAACGAGCGCATGACCCAGTCCTTCCAGATGGTAAACGATCGCCTGGAGCAGGTCTATAAGGGATTGGGCGAGATGCAGAGCTTAGCCGTAGGCGTCGGCGACCTGAAACGGGTGCTGTCCAATGTAAAGACCCGGGGCATACTGGGCGAGATACAGTTGGGAGCCATACTTGCGGAAATGCTCGCCCCGGAGCAGTATGTGGAAAACGTAGTGACCTCCCCACGGGGCAAGGAGCGGGTGGAATTCGCAATAAAGATACCCGGGGATGACGACGGCTTTGCCCTGCTGCCCATAGACTCAAAATTTCCCGTTGACGCATATAACGACCTTATGGACGCTTACGACAGCGCGGATCCGGCAAGGGTAGCTGCCGCCGGCGAGACGCTTAAGGCGAGGATACGCGGATTTGCCAAGGATATACGGGATAAATACATCGACCCGCCCTACACTACGGACTTCGGCATAATGTTCCTGCCAACAGAGGGGCTCTACGCAGAAGCGGTTAAGCTGGGTTTGGTTGAAAAGCTGCAAAGGGATTACCGCATAAGCATAGCTGGGCCCAGCATAATGGCGGCGCTGCTCAACAGCCTGCAAATGGGCTTCCGCACGCTGGCCATTCAGAAGCGTTCCGGCGAGGTGTGGAAGGTGCTTTCTGCTGTCAAGACCGAGTTCAACCGCTTTGAGGAGGTGCTGACGCACACCCAGAAGCAGCTCATAAAGGCCAACGACGACCTGGATAAGCTCATAGGAGTCAGAACGCGCCAGATAAAGTCCAGTCTCAGGAAGGTGACGGAGATGTCGGAGTCCGAGGTGCGGCTGTACATACCGATGAACGAGGACGATGTATACGCAGACACGTCCGCTTATGATGACGACAAGGGCGGCAGCCCAAATGATAATGATAATTAGGAGGAATAACGATGAGCACACCACACATCAACGCAAAGCCTGAAGATTTCGCAAAGACGGTACTTATGCCCGGCGATCCGCTGCGCTCGAAGTTTATCGCCGAGACCTTCCTTGAAAACCCGGTTCTCGTGAATAACGTCCGCGGGGTGCAGGGCTATACCGGCACCTATAAGGGGAAAAAGGTCAGCGTGATGGCCAGCGGCATGGGCATGCCTTCCATGGGCATCTACTCATACGAGCTGTTCAATTTCTTCGGCGTGGAAAACATAATACGCATAGGCTCCGCCGGCGCCATACACAAGGATATTCCCCTCCGCAGCATAGTAATAGGCATGGGCGCCTGCTACAATACCGTCTTTGCCGATCAGTTCCGGCTTCCCGGCCACTTCACCCCCATAGCGAGCTTCGACCTGCTCCGCAAGGCCGTGGATACCGCCGAGGCAATGAACGTCAACTACCGCGTAGGCAACCTGCTCTCCAACGACCTGTTCTATGATGACAGCGGCAGCACTCTGGATTGGCAGAAGCTGGGCGTGCTGGCGGTGGAAATGGAGGCCGCGGCGCTGTATATGAACGCCGCCCGCGCAGGCAAAAACGCGCTTGCCATCTGCACCATATCAGATAATATCGTCACCGGCGAGGAATGCACGGCGGAGGAACGCCAGAATACCTTCACAAAGATGATGGAGCTGGCGCTCACCATAGCATAGCGGCAAAAAAATTTTTGATTTCAAACAAAAAAATTGTGGAATCTACTTTACTTATGTTAAAAAAAACGCTAAACTATAAGCGAATAAACAAGCTGCCCATCGGCAGGCGGCGCATGATGAACACTTGACCACTGACTGCTTCACGGCAGGACAATATCAATCCAATGAGGTGTAAAATGATCAATCTCGAAAAAAACAACGAAAAGCTCCAGCACAACATTAAGGTCGCACGCGAGCACAAGATCGTACTCCCCACCTTCGCCCAGATGAAGAATCCTGATCTGGTTCCCGAGAAGATAAAGGAAGGCCTCAAAAAGGTCGGCCTGTGGGACGTAGATCCTCTGAACCTGTTCCGCATCACCTGGCATAACGAGCCCACTATGCAGGGCGGCACCTATGGCGGCGTAAACTTCATCGAGATCCCCTCCAGCCTGTCCGGCGTAAAGGCCAGGATCATCATCATGATCGGCAAGTGGTTCCCCACCGGCTGTCATAAGGTCGGCGCCTCCTATGGCTGCCTGGTACCCCGCCTCGTGACCGGACAGTTCGACGCTACCTACAACAAGGCCGTTTGGCCCTCCACCGGCAACTACTGCCGCGGCGGCGCGTTCAACTCCAAGCTGCTGGCCTGCGACTCCGTCGCCATTCTGCCGCAGGATATGTCCAAGGAACGCTTTGACTGGCTGAAGACCATCGCCGGCCAGATCATCGCCACCCCGGGCTGCGAGTCCAACGTCAAGGAGATCTTCGACAAGACCTGGGAGCTCAAGCAGGATCCCAGCATGATGATCTTCAACCAGTTCGCCGAGATGGGCAACCCCCTGTGGCACTACAATGTCACCGGCTACGCTCTGAGCGACCTGTTTGAGAACGTGAAGAAGCCCGGCCAGAGACTGGCTGGTGCCTGCTTCACCTCCGGCTCCGCCGGCACGATGTCCGCTGGCGACCTGCTCAAGGAGCGCTATCCGGGCCTCAAGCTGGCTGTCGGCGAAGCGCTGCAGTGCCCGACCATCCTGGATAACGGCTTCGGCGGCCACCGCATCGAAGGCATCGGCGACAAGCACATCCCCTGGGTCCACAATGTCAAGAACACCGACATGGTCATCGACATTGACGACGAAGATTCCCAGAGACTGCTCCGCCTGTTCAACTGCAAGGAAGGCCAGGATTACCTGAAGTCCCTTGGCCTGTCTGACGAGCAGATCGAAAAGTTCACGTGGATGGGCATCTCCGGCATCGCGAACGTGCTGTGCTGCATCAAGTTTGCCAAGTACTATGAGCTGACCGAGAACGACGTCGTCGTCACCGTCCTGACCGACTCCGCCGTCATGTACAAGTCCCGTGTCGAAGAGCTGAACGAGATGTACGGCGCATACTCCGCACAGGCTGCCGAGCTGGACCACAACCTGCACATCCTGAACCTCAAGACCGACAACATGATGGAGCTGACGTATCCGGAGCGCAAGCGCGTCCACAACCTGAAGTATTACACCTGGGTCGAGCAGCAGGGCATGAGCGTCGAAGACCTGAACGCCCAGTGGTACGACACCAAGAACACCTGGGACGCCGTTCACGCCCAGGCCAAGGAGCTGGACGAGCTGATCAACGAGTTCAACGAGGCCACCGGTCTGCTGAAGGCTCTGTAAAAAATCGCTTTCCGATAACGCCTCAGGGCGGGGCTTTGCCCCGCCCTGATTGTTATTCCATGCACCAACCATAATCCCGCCCGGTGGGCGGAGGACGAATATTTCATTTCGCCGGGGATTCATCCCCCTGTGCCAGGATGATCTCCTCCGCCTCCTGCATTCCCGAAATCAATGCATCTTTTGCGGCCCCGTAATTCTGCTGCTCCAATGCGTCGATGGCGTCCGCTACCCGGGCGCACAGGGCGGTATAATAGGCCGGGAACTCCTGCTGCACTTTTTCTGACATCTGAATATCCTCCTTTTTGTAGGCGGCGTCCTCGACGCCCCGCGTGTATGACCCTATCTTACACGCTTGCAACACAAAATGCAATACATATTGAAATACAAAATGCGGGTACAATTTGTCATATATAAATGACAAGGAGTGCCTGCCATGAAGAAATTCAAAATTCCCCAGCCCCCCAGCTCCACAACCAAATCCATCCGCTTTCCCAACACGGTGATTGCTCAGGTGGAGGCGGCGATACAGGGTACGGAATGCACGTTCAATGCCTTCGTGGTGGAGGCGGTGCGGGTGGCGTTGGAAAATTTGCAGGATGACGAAGATTAAAATTATTTTGTAAATGAGGTAAACACCATGAAAAACGTGAAATACGGCAAGTGCGTCCGCTGCGGCCGGACGTATGAGGCCAAGCCCGACCTGACCAACTGCGAATGCGGCGGCATTCTGGACATCGTGTACGACTATGACTATATCAGGTCCGTTCTGACCAAGGAGAAGCTGGCCCGGCGGGAAAACCGCTCCATGTGGCGCTATCGGGAGCTGCTGCCCGTGGAGGAGACCACCCCCGACACCCCCCTGCGGGTGGGCTGGAGCCCCCTGTATGAGGAGCCTAACCTGGCCCGGCTCCTGGGCCTCCGGAAG
>ERZ825159.3705-NODE-3705-length-10607-cov-3.472801_pt1 | contig 10607 bp, 9 predicted proteins | sample MGYA00519932_ERZ825159 | MGnify/ENA primary metagenome ERZ825159 (study PRJEB31778, sample SAMEA3449191) | human gut metagenome | biome: human gut; feature: human-associated habitat; material: faeces | place: United Kingdom | collected 2010/2012 ...
GAAATAATAGCAGGTGAAAGACGTGTTAGAGCTTCAAAACTTGCTGGATTAAAAGATATTCCAGCTATCATTGTTGATTTTGATGATCAGGAAATGATGGAAATTGCTTTGTTGGAGAATATTCAGCGTGAAGATCTAAATGTAATAGAAGAAGCAAAAGCGTATGAAAAATTAATTCAACGATTAGGATATACACAAGAACAGTTGGCTCATCGTGTCGGAAAATCACGTGAACATATCACTAATTTATTGCGATTGTTAAAACTTCCAGAAGATGTCCAGGAATACGTTGTGAGTAAACAATTAAGTATGGGGCATGTACGAGCTTTACTTGGTCTTAAGACAGAGGCAAGTATGCGTAAAGTCGCTAAACAGGCTATTGATCAAGGTTTGTCTGTTCGTAAAGTAGAACAAATTGTAAAAGATACAAACAATAAAAAAACGATAGAAAAGCCAAAAGAAGATATTTATGTGAAGGCAGCTAAAGAAAAGCTTCAGGAATTCTTCCAAACATCGGTATCTATCAGTAAAAATGCCATTTCTATTCATTATGAAAATAAAGAAGACTTAAATCGAATACTAGAATTATTGAACCTAGTTGAAGAAGAATAAGTCTTCTTTTTTTGACAAATGTTCTGTTTTTTGTATAATATTCATTATTCATGGAGATGTAGTAAAAAAATAGCGCCAGGACTAAGTGTTTAGTTGACGAGGACCAGACTTATCGAAAGATTCGGCGGGTAGTCTGGAGGTTGATACAACCTTTAACGATGGACAAAACCAATGTGTGAACATTGAACAAAGCCATTTGGTATCCTCCATGATAATAATTTATAGGAGGATTTTTTATAATGTGTGGAATCACAGCGTACGCAGGTAAAGAGAGTGCTTTACCATTTTTATTGCAGGGTTTAGAAAAACTCGAATATCGAGGATACGACTCTGCAGGAGTGACTCTCGTTTCGAATCACCATCTAGAAACGTATAAGGCGAAGGGGCGTCTAACAAATTTAAAGGAATTGTTGAATGAAAAAGAACATCCTGAACATACAGGAATTGGACATACACGTTGGGCAACACATGGTGTTCCAAGTAATATGAATTCACATCCTCATACAAATGAGAGTGAAACAATTTCAATCGTGCACAATGGAATCATTGAAAACTATGCATCAATCAAGGAATGTTTATTAGAACAAGGATATACATTCCAGTCACAGACGGATAGTGAAGTTATCGTTCATATGTTGGATTACTATTATCAAGGCGATATGATGTACGCTTTAAAAAAATGTGTGCAATACCTTCAAGGTAGTTTTGCGCTATGTGTAGTTTGTACAGATTATCCTGACTGCGTTTTTGTCGCAAAAAAAGAAAGTCCAATGATTTTAGGAAAAACAGATACATCTGCATTTTGTGCAAGTGATATTCCAGCTGTGTTAGATTACACAAAAGATATTTGTGCTTTAGAAGATGGACAGATGGCCGTATTAAGACCTGGAAGTATTGAAGTCTATGATTTCTTTGGAGATCCCGTTTCAACAACTTGGATGCATATCTCATATGATGCTTGTGCAGCTCAAAAAGGTGGATATGATACTTTTATGCAGAAGGAAATGCATGAACAACCGTATGTGATCAAAGAAACATTGAGAGCTCATATTGAAAATAATTTGGCTATGCCAGAATTATCTGGTTTAGATGTTTCAAAAATCAATCAAATTTATTTTGTCGCATGCGGAACAGCTTACCATGCAAGTTTGTATGCTCAATACTTATTGCGCACATGGATTGATTTACCAATTTACTGCATTAGTGCAAGTGAGTTTAGATATGGAAATTATCGAATTGATGAAAACACTTTATGCATCTTTGTTTCACAATCTGGAGAAACAGCCGATACTTTGGCAGCATTAAAACTTTCGAAAGAAAACAAAGCCCAAACACTATCTGTGACAAATGTGTTAGGTTCTAGTTTAGCTCGATTATCTGATTACGTTTTATATACTTGTGCTGGACCAGAAATTGCGGTCGCAAGTACAAAAGCTTATACAACACAACTTGTGTTGTTGGCATGTCTATGTTTAAAGTTAGCATCTTTATTTAATAAGGGCGTGGCATGTAAAAATCATATGATCAATCAGTTGAAACAAATGCCAGATGTAGTTGAACAAATGCTTGCACAAGAAGAAAAAATGGCTGAATTTGCTAAACTGTTAACGAATCAAAAAGATGCCTACTTTATTGGTAGACAACTGGATTATTTAAGTGTTTTAGAAGGTGCGTTAAAACTAAAAGAAGTTTCGTATGTGCATGCCGATGCATATATGGCTGGTGAATTGAAACATGGTCCAATCGCATTGATAGAAAAAGATACAGTTGTGATTGCGCTAGCTACGCAGCCTAGTGTTGCACAGAAGACAATTTCGAATATTTTGGAAACGGTTGCTCGAGGAGCCAAGGTCATTTTGATTGCTTCACAAAGCCAAAATACGGAAGGCTTTGAGTATGTGATTCGCATTCCAGATGTAGATCCATTACTAAGTTGTATTCCGGCAACAGTTTTATTGCAGGAATTAGCTTACTATGTCGCAAAAGAAAAAGGTTGCGATGTAGATAAACCTCGTAACCTTGCGAAAAGTGTAACTGTAGAATAATTATTCTTTAATTTCAGTGATGATATAGTGAATGGTTTGATCTAAACCATGCTCAGATAAATATTTTAATAAATGATGGATGAGGGCGTCTGTTTCAGGATGAATCAGAATTTTACCTCGTCCATTTTCATAATATTCAAGTGCACTAGAGTCAGTGTACTTTTCTTTTTGATAGATCATACTTGCAGCGACTCGATCACAAAACATTTCAATGACATAGTTTGTAGGCATCTTACATGCATAAATGCCATCTACTCCAAAATCAAGCCAATATTCCCAATGATGTTTGTTTCTTCCTTTATGATGTAACCAACCTAATGAATAGCCTTTTTCTTCTTTCTCGGCATCTATAGGAGAGCGGAATCCTTGATAATAATGAAAACCTGTCTTTAATTCAATATAAGAGTATTTGCTTAAATCATGGAGTAAACCTTGTTTATATAGGTGACAACGAAAACAAAGCCAAGTAACTTTGAACTTGTGCTTGTTGATCGTATGTAAATGAGATAATGCTTTATTCATAAATTCACTTCTTTCTTGCCTATTTTATCATAAATTAAGAAAACCATTCTAGTGTAGGCATCTAGAATGGTTTCTTTTTGTTTATTATTATTTTTAAAAGAGAGATATGAATAAATGAAGATTGGATTTAAAATTGAACTTAATTTTCATGATTTACATAAAAATCTAGTATATATAGACAAATGTTTGTGAATGAAATACGAAAAGCTAAATGAAAGCGAATACAATGAAAATGCTTGATATAAAGACAAAATGCTGTGTTTTGTTCATGAAAAATATACATAAATGTAAATTTGTATGTAAATTTCTTTCTTAAACCCTTGAAAACGTGTTTCTAACATAGTATAATTTCTTCACACATAGTGAGCAGACTATAGGAGGAAAGAGAAATGAATAAACAAAGAATTGTTGCTGGTTTAGCATCTGTAGCAATGGCTTCTACTTTAGTAGCATGTTCAGGCGGATCTAGCAGTAACGCAAAAACATTAACAGTATCTGTAAACCAAAGTTTAACTGGACAGTTTACACCTCAATATGCATCAAGTGCTTATGATCAATATGTAGTAAACTTATGCTACGAATCAATGCTAAAGTACAATGCGGATAACGAATTGGTACCAGAATTGGCTAAAGATTTACCAGAAGTAAGTGCAGATGGTTTAACATTAACTTACAAATTGGAAAAAGGACACAAATTCAGTGATGGAACTGAAGTAACTTCAAAAGACGTTAAATTTACATTCGCAACATTAGCTGACCCAAGCTATGCTGGTCCTAATGGTGGTGGATTGGAAAACCTAGTAGGATATAAAGAATATAATAGCGGAGCTGCTAAAGAATTAACTGGTATTGAAACTCCAGATGATTACACAGTAGTATTCCACTTAGTATCACCTCAAATCGATGCAATCACAAAATTTGGTGGAATGGGAATCACCAGTGCTGATCACTACTCAAAATACAAACAAGGTAAAGTAAGTGTTGTTGAAAAGAACCAAGAAGAATCATGTGGTTCTGGTGCTTACCAATTAAAGAAATATGACAAAGCAAGTGGAGCTTCATTTGTTCGTAATGAAGAATTCAAACCTGAAAAGGGACAATACCAAGTAGATCAAATCGTTATTAAGAAAACAGATGTAACTACAGAAGTTTCTGAATTGAAAAAAGGAACAGTTGATTTAATTCCAGATGTAATTGAAACAAATAAAGTAAGTGAAGCTAGTCAAGATAAAAACATGGCATTCAACTACTACAGTCGTAGTGCTGTTGGTTTCGTAGCTATGAACGCTAACAATGGAGCTACAGCTGACAAAGCAGTACGTCAAGCATTGATGTATGCGACAGATCGTCAAGGATTCTGTGATTCATACTTCGGATGGGATAAAAAAGCAAGTGACGAAGTTAAAAAAGTTAAAGGTGGATATGTACCAGCTGCATACTGGAGTCCAGCATCAGTAAACTGTGGTGCCGTTGTTCGTAATGAAGAAACAATCGATGGATTAAATACATATGCATTTGACATGGATAAAGCGAACCAAGTATTAGATGAAGCTGGTTGGGTAAAAGGTTCTGATGGAATCCGTGAAAAAGACGGACAAAAATTAGAAATCAAATTCTTATGTTCAGAAGGTAACTCAGTACTTGAAACATTAATTCCTATGGTTAAGAAAACTTGGAGCGATTTAGGTGTTGACTTAAAACAAACTACAGTTGACTTCTCTACATTATTAAGCAACATTCAAGATGAAAGCCACGATAGCGAATGGAATATGTGTTTCTTAGCTACTAGCTTTACAGATAACCAAGATGTTGGAGCTAATGATTCATATACAAATAATCCAAATAACATGGCTGTAAATAACTACTCTCGTGTTAATGATCAAGCATTGGTTGACCAATTGACAAAAGCTCGTGCTGAGTCAAATGCAGAAAAATCAAAAGCAGAATATGTTGAAGCTATGAAGATGGCTGCTGATGATGCAGGTTACATGCCAGTTTACTCAGGTATGCAGTTCAACCTTTACAATAAGAAAGTTGACTTGACTGGAACAGGAACATTACGTAACTGGTCTCAATCAATGGATACAATTACTGTAAAATAATTTAAAATTTGCACAAAGGTGTGTTAAAATAGTTGATGTTAAAGGACAAATGTTCATTAACAGAAACGTGGCAACGTTAAATAGTCTGCATGAAAAACTCGTGGATTGTTTATAAAATTAAGGGCAAGCCGTATTGACTTGCTCTTATATGCATTTAGTGGATAGAAAGGATCGATAACTATGCTAAAGTATGTATTTAAAAGAATTTTAGCGATGATTCCTGTCCTTTTCATCATTTCAATCGTTATTTTCGGTACTGTAAAGGCGATGCCAGGTGATGAGGTAACAGCTTATTTTGGAGCCGGTTCAAAGGTTACACAAGAACAACGTGATCACGTTCGTGAGTTGTTAGGATTGGATAAATCGTTACCTGAACAATATGTACGTTGGGTTGGACGTATGTGTACAGGAGATTTAGGATCAAGTATTACTCTTAAAAAACCAGTTGGAACTATTATTGGTGACTATGTATGGAATACATTCTATTTGAATGTTGTATCATTAATTGTGGCTTTGATTTTTGCCATTCCAGTTGGAATAAAACAGGCAGTAAAGAAAGGTACAGTGTTTGATAACTTCTGGACTGTATTCTCATTGTTAGGAATAAGTGTTCCAACATTCTTCTTTGCCTTAGTATTAATTTTCTTCGTTGGTTTGCAGATTCCAGGTATGCCTATCAACGGAATGCGTGACACAATGCTATCAAGCTTTGGTTACTCAAGTATTTTCCAAGAAATTGGAGATATCGCATTACACTCAATTTTACCTGTAATCGTATTGGCGTTTAGTTCATTTGCGTCATTCTCACGTTATTTACGTAACTCTATGGTTGAAGTCATCAACATGGATTATGTTCGTACAGCACGTTCAAAGGGTCTTAAAGAAAAGACTGTTATCTACAAACATGCATTTAAAAATGCACAAATTCCTTTAGTAACATTACTAGGATTATACATTCCATCATTATTCTCAGGAGCCGTAATCTTGGAATCTGTATTTATCTGGCCAGGAATTGGAAAAGTGTTAATTGATGCAATCAACCAACGTGATAACTCTTTAGTTATGGCTTGTTTGATGTTTAGTGCCTTATTGATGTTGTTAGGTAACTTATTGTCTGACATTTGTTATACATTAGTTGACCCACGTATCAAGGTAGATGAATAGGAGGGAACTATAGATGGCTAAAAAAGATGCTGTAGTATTAGAATCTGGCGAAAAAATCGAATCTATAGGTCCTTGGACCATAGCATGGCGTAAGTTCAAACAAAACCGTGTTGCCATGGCTGGTTTGATTATTTTTGTATTAATTGTTGTTGCTGTTATTGTTGTACCACCAATGCTTGGATATAGCGTTAATGACTATGATTTATCAAATCCTAACTTAACTCCAGGAGGAGAACACTTATTAGGTACAGATAAACAAGGTCGTGACTGCTTATTCCGTTTATTCTTAGGTGGACGAATCTCTATCATGGTTGGTATTATTGCTGCTGTTATCACTGTTATCTTAGGATGTACAATTGGTGGTATTTCAGGATATTATGGTGGAAAATTAGATAACGTATTAATGCGTTTTGCAGAAATCGTTTATTCATTACCATTTACACCAATGATTATTGCGGTTGCCTCAACTATGTTGTGGGTTCCACAGAGTCAAAAAATGTATACTGTATCATTATTAATTGGTTTATTATCATGGCCAGGACTAGCACGTTTAGTTCGTGGACAGATTTTGACTTTGCGTGAACAAGAATTTATGCAAGCTTGTGAAGCTTTGGGTATTTCAGATTTCTCAAAAATCTTTAAACACTTACTTCCAAACGTTATTTCTTTAGTAATCGTAAATGCTACACTACAAATGGCAAGTGCTATTTTGACTGAGGCTGGTTTATCATTCTTAGGTATGGGTGTGACTGCACCAACTCCTTCTTGGGGTAACTTAATGAACTTAGCACGTGATTCTTACGTGTTCCAAAACTATCCTTGGGAATGGATGCCTGCAGGTTTAATGTGTTTGTTAACTGTAATCTCAATCAACTTAATTGGTGAAGGATTGCGTGATGCATTCGACCCTAAAGAATTACAGTAGTAAGGAGGATACACAATGTCTGTAAATAAAAAAGTAATTAAAGTGGAAGACCTTCGTGTATACTTCCATACAAAAAAAGGTGATTCAAAAGCAGTTGATGGAAACCACTTTACAATGTATGAAAATGAAACACTTGCGATTGTAGGTGAATCAGGTTGTGGTAAATCAGTAACTGCCATGTCTATTTTAGGCTTAGTAAGTGAACCAGGAGAAATTATGTCTGGATCAAAAATCGTATATATGGGAAATGTAGACCGTGATGAAGATGGTTTAAACTTAGCTACAGCTACAGATGAACAAATTCGTCACATTCGTGGTAACGAAATCTCTATGATTTTCCAGGAACCAATGTCAAGTTTGAACCCAGTTATTACAGTTGGGGATCAGATTATGGAAAACATTTTGACGCACGAAGAAGTTTCTAAAGAAGAAGCTAAACAACGTGCAATTGATTTGTTGGCAGAAGTAGGTATTTCTCGTCCAGAAAAAGTTGTTGATAACTATCCATTCCAATTATCAGCGTGATCCGGAAGAACTGATGAAGAAAAAACCTTACGAATTGTCAGGTGGTATGTGTCAGCGTGTTATGATTGCGATGGCTTTATCTTGTCATCCAAAATTATTGATTGCCGATGAACCTACAACAGCTTTAGACGTTACAATTCAGGCTCAGATTCTTTCTTTAATGAACAGATTAAAGAATGAAACAGGTACATCTATCATGTTGATCACACACGACTTAGGTGTAGTTGCTCAGGTTGCCGATAACGTTAACGTTATGTATGCAGGTAAAGTTGTTGAAACAGCTCCAGTTGAAGAATTGTTCAGCAACCCTAAACACCCATATACAGTTGGATTAATGAATTCAATGCCGTCATTAGCTGAAGAAGGTAAACGTTTAAATACAATTGAAGGTAGTGTACCTAACCCATTGTATTTACCAAAAGGATGCTACTTTGCAGATCGTTGTCCATATGTAACAGATCGTTGTAGAGAAGGTCAACCAGTAGATACAAAAGTTAAATCACGTCACCACGTATGGTGCTTCAAAGTTGAAGAAGAAATGAAACAGGAGGGATAGTCATGGCAGAAAAAAGAAAAATTCTTGAAGTAAAACACTTAAAAAAATACTTCCCTCTAAAAAAAGGAAAATTTAAAGAAGGCGACCCATGTGTTAAGGCCGTAGATGATATTACTTTCGACTTATACGAAGGTGAAACATTAGGTCTAGTAGGTGAATCAGGATGTGGTAAATCTACTTTAGGTCGTACAATCATTCGTCTTTATGAACCAACAAGCGGAGAGGTAATCTTCGAAGGTGAAGATGTAGCGAAAAAATCTCGTAAAGAAATGCGTGCTTTACGTGAAGAAATGCAGTTTATCTTCCAGGATCCATATTCTTCATTGAATCCACGTATGACTGTATTCAATATTTTGGCTGAACCATTGATTGCTCACGGAAAATTCAAACGTGGTCCAGAACTAGATGCATATGTTAAAAACCTAATGGACCGTTGTGGTTTGCCAAGCTACTATTGCTATCGTTATCCTCACCAATTCTCTGGTGGACAAAGACAACGTATTGGTATCGCACGTTCTTTAGCATTAGATCCAAGCTTCATTATTTGTGATGAACCAGTAAGTGCATTGGACGTTTCTATCCAATCACAGATCATCAACTTAATGAAAGATATGCAAGAAGAAAAGAACATTTCTTATATCTTCATTTCACACGACTTGTCAGTTGTAAAACACATTTCTGACCGTGTAGGTGTAATGTATTTAGGTAGTATGATGGAACTTGCAGATAAGAATGAAATCTACTCTAACCCTCAACACCCTTATACAAGAGCGTTGATTGGTGCAATTCCTTTACCAGACCCTACAAAACGTAAAGAAATGCAAGTTATCCAAGGTGAAATTCCAAGTAACGTAAACATTCCTAAGGGATGTAAATTCAACCCTCGTTGCCCATTTGCGAAAGATATTTGTCGTGAACAAGAACCAGCAACAAAAGAGGTTAAACCAAATCACTTCGTTAAGTGTCACTTTGGAGGTGAATTCTAATGTCTAAGCGCCCATCTATGCGTGAGATGTTAGAAAAAAAAGATAAACAAAAAGGTAAAGAAGATCGTCTTGAAAAAGGGGATTTTCTAGCCTTATTAATTGCAGCTAGTAGTACATTCTGGCCAATTTTATTAGGTGCCATTGTTATTTTAGCGCTATTAATTTTTGGTTGGAATGCCATCTTTGCATAATACGAGAAGCTTTCGGCTTCTCTATTTTTTTAGGAGAAAGATATGAAATTTACAGATTATAAATATGAACATATGGATATTGAAGCTTTGCAGGCACAATTAAAGGCGATTTGTTCAAAATTAAAGAATGCAGCTTCTTATGATGATTTTAAAAATGCGTTTATTGAATTGAATGACGTAAATAAATATATCAATACCAATCAGACTCTTGTTGAAGTGCGTCATACAGTAGATACAAGAGATGAATATTATACAAAAGAAAATGACTTTTTAAATGAAATGCTTCCAGTATTAAAGGAAGATATTGTGAACTGTAATAAGGCTGTAATGGAAAGTTCTTTTGTATCTGAATTAAAGAAAGAAGTACCAGAAACATATTTTTTACAAAGAGAAATGGAAGAAAAATCATTTGATCCAATTATCATTCCTGAAATGCAAGAAGAAAATAAATTAGCTTCTAAATACCAAGCAATCATTGCGAGTGCACAAATTGAGTTTGATGGTGAAACATATACTCTTGCGGCTTTAGAAGTAAAGACAAATGATAAAGATAGGGATACACGTAAACGTGCAATGCAAGCCTATTGGGGATGGTATGACGAACATGCTAAAGAAATTGGTGAAGTTTATGATCAATTAGTGCAAGTGCGTACGCGTATGGCCAAGAAATTAGGATATGAAAACTATATCGAACTTGGTTACTATCGCATGATGCGTTTTGACTACAATAAAAAGGATGTAGAAAACTATCGTAAACAAGTATTAGAGGATGTTGTTCCTCTAGATAATGAGTTATATGCTCGTCAACAAAAACGTTTGGGTTATGATACTTTGCATGCTTGGGATGAAAAGTTTGAATTCACTTCAGGAAATCCAGCACCTAAATATAGTCGTGAAGAATTAGTAAAACGTGCATTAAAGATGTATCAAGAACTAGATCCTAAAACAGGTGAATTCTTTGAATTTATGACAGAAAGAG
>ERZ825159.3710-NODE-3710-length-10597-cov-3.289129_pt1 | contig 10597 bp, 8 predicted proteins | sample MGYA00519932_ERZ825159 | MGnify/ENA primary metagenome ERZ825159 (study PRJEB31778, sample SAMEA3449191) | human gut metagenome | biome: human gut; feature: human-associated habitat; material: faeces | place: United Kingdom | collected 2010/2012 ...
CGGCTCCCCGGCGGGGGATACCGGTTCCACCACATGATGAAGGCCTGCGCCCAGCGGGATTTTGACGCCCTGCCCCCGGAGGAGCAGGCGGAATACCGGGCCCGGTACGGCCGCTGGTATGCGGACCGGGGGGACTATTTGCAGGCCCTGGCCGCCTTCGGCAAATGCGGCCGGTGGGACGCGGCCCTGGACGTGATCCAGCGGGATGCGGGCATTCTGCTGGCGGCCCTGCGGCCCCAGCAGGTGCTGGAGCTGCTGGACTGCTGCGGTGACCGGGTGCTGATGGAGCACCCCACAGCCCTGCTGGTGCTGATGCGGCGGATGTTCACCTGGGGGCAGATCCCCCGGATGCAGCAGCTGAAGGCGCTGCTGCTGGAATCCGTCCGGAATCACCCGGACATGACGCCCCGGCAGCGGGGCAATCTGCTGGGAGAGTGCGACCTGATCGAAAGCTTCCTGCATTACAACGACATCACGGAGATGAGCCGCCTGCACCGCAGCGCCAGCCGCCAGATGACCGACCAGGCCGTCAGCATCCAGAGCCGCGGCAGCTGGACCTTCGGGTCGCCGTCGGTGCTGATGATGTTCCACCGGACCCCGGGGCAGCTTTCCCGGGAGCTGGCGGAGATGGACGACTGCATGCCCCACTATTACAAGATCACCGGCGGCCACGGCATGGGTGCCCAGCGGATCATGGAGGGCGAGGCGGCCCTGGCCCAGGGGCGCCTCAACGACGCGGCCATTGCTCTGGAGCGGGCCCGGGCAGATATCCGGGGCAGCGGCCAGGAAAATATGGCTCTTTGCTGCGACTTTCTGGAAATGCGGCTGGCCCTGGCCGCCGGGAAAGCCCCGGAGACGGACCTGCGCCGCCGCCGGGAGCAGCTGCTGGGCCGGCACAACGCCATGTGGCTGCACATTTTCGACAGCAGCAGCGCCTGGTGTCTGGCGCTGCTGGGGCAGGAGGAGAGCATCCCCTCCCTGTTCCGGGAGCACCGGCTGGATACGGTGAATTTCCTGGGGCCCTGCGTGCCCATGATGCGGATGATCGAAAACCAGGTATTCCTGGCCCAGGGGGCCTATGCCCGGGTCATCGGCGGCAGCGATAAGCTGCTGGCTCTGTGCCGGGGGATGCACTACGCCCTGGTGGAGATCTATGTGCTGACGCAGACTGCCGCAGCCTATGAGCGGCTGGGCAAACGCCGGGAGGCTGCGGCTCTGGTCCGGCAGGCGGCGGATATGGCCCGGCCCGACGGGCTGGTGCTGCCCTTTGCCGCCTGCTACCGGTACCTGCGGGAGGTGCTGCCGGAGGCCGGGGACGACTTTGCCGCCCGGGCCGCCCGGTTCGGCCAGAGCTTCCAGGCCGGGTGCCAGGCGGTGCAGATCGTCCGGCAGCGGCCGGAGACCTTCGCCGCTCTGACAGAGCGGGAATGGGCCGTGGCCCAGCGGATGGCCCGGCGGCTCAGCAACCGGGAGATCGCCGGGCAGCTGTTCCTGTCCGAGGGAACGGTGAAGCAGTACATCAACCAGATCTACTCCAAGCTGCACCTGACCGGCGACGCCCGGACCAAGCGCCGCCGCCTGGAGGAGCTGATGGAAGACTGACGGAAGCATAGCAAAATCCCTCCGGCTCCGGCCGGAGGGATTTCAGCCTGTCAAAAATCCTTTTTGACAGGCTGAAAGGCATTTTCAAAACTTCTATAAAAGTTCTGAAAATGCGATGATTGAAAACGAAAGACACCCCTGATGGGTTTCTTTCGTAACTATCTTCCTTTCCGAAGGCGGAGGAAAGCCTGCTTTTTTGACGGCCTGCTCAGTCTGTCAAAAAAGAGCGCCGCCGCTGTCATGAGCTTCTCCCGGGGACCAGGGGAAATTCCCGCACCAGCTCATACGCCAGCTTATACTGCCGCCCGGCGGTGAGCCATTCCAGCACCCAGGGCAGGTGGAACCCCGCGTATCCGATGGGCAGCTCCCTCCGGCAGCGGTGAAACACGTCCATCAGCGCCGCGCCGTAATCCGGGTCCCGCAGATAGCCGGGGTTTTCCAGCCTGCGCCGCACCAGCCCGCAGATCTTCATGCACAGAGCCCGGTCCGGATACTCCTCCGGGGCCGTCTCCGCCCGGTCCAGGGCGTCCAGAGCCTCCCGGGTCCGGCCCAGCCCCTCGCAGCACACCGCCAGCTTGTGCAGCTCCATGACCCGGGGCCGCTCCAGGGCGGAAAAATACCCATACGCCTCCTGATACCGGCCGCATTCCACCTGGGTGGCGGCCCGGTTATAGGCCATGGCCCGCAGGTCCTCCTGCCGCCCCAGGGCCCGGGCCATGCGCTCCGCCGCCCGATAGTGCTCCTCCATACCGTCCAGGTCCAGCTGGTTGCAGCATACGCTGCCCATAATCAGCCGGCATTCCAGCATCAGCCGCACCCGGCCGTCCCGGGCCGCCAGGTCGCAGCCCTGCCGCAGATAGGCCATGGCCCCGGTATAGTCGCCGCCCTGCTCATACCCGGCAATGCCCGCCATCAGAAAGCAGTACGCCTCCGGCAGCAGCCGCACCGCCTCCGGCTCCCGGTCCTGCACGATCCGCAGCAGCGCCAGCTGCCGCCGGTCCAGATACGGCTCCAGCGCCGCCGGGATGTCCGACGGGTCCTGCCGGTCCACGGCGTCCAGCACCAGGCCGTCCGCCGCCAGGGGACTGGACAGGATGGTCTCCAGCGCCTGGGAGAACGCCGCCCGGCTGTCCTGAAACGCCTCCTGCTCTCCGTCCAGCAGCTGCGCGTACCGCCGCTCCACCAGCCCCTCCAGCTCCGGCAGATTCTCGCCGTACCAGGGCAGGTCCAGCCGCTTCATCAGCAGCGCCAGCAGCTCCGGCGCGGCCTGGACCCGGCCCTGCTCGATCTTGGACAGATACGACGCCGCGCAGATGCCCCGGCACAGGCCCTCCTGGCTCCAGCCCCGCTTCAGCCGCTCCTGCCGCAGCCGCAGCCCCACGGCTGCCGCCCCGGCGCTCATTTGGCGCCTCCGGCGCACACCGGCGCCTCATACAGCTTCCTGTGGACGAAATAGTTATACGACCGGCACCCTCCGGCGCACCACGGCCCCATCCGGCACCGGGCGCAGTCTCCGGTCAGCAGCTCCGGGGTGAACCGCCGGTTATACGCAAACGCCTCCGGATCCTCCCAGATGTCCCGCAGCCGCCGCTGCCGCAGATTTCCCTCGATGAACCGCTCATCGTACATAGACTCACACCCCCGTATGTTTCCCACGCTGTCGATGCCTATGGCGGAGATTCCCGCCCGGCACCCCTGGAAGCAGGCCCCGTCGGCGCCCCGCAGGCCCGGCTCCTCCTCTGTAAAGTAGCCCACGTTGTCAGCCGCACCCAGCATAAACGGCGCGCGGTCCCGGTGGCTCTCCACGAAGCGGATCACCTCCGTCGGGTCCATGCGCCAGTCCAGCCCCCGGGCGGCGTTGCCCATAGGCGAGCACGCCTGCAATTGCCATGCGGCGATGCCGGAGCCCTCCAGCACCCGGTACAGCTCCTCCAGCCGCCCCGCGCAGTCCCTGCGCAGGGTGGAGATCACCGACGCCGGGATGCCGGCCTTCACCAGCGCCCCCACGGCGTCCATGGCCCGGCGGAAGCTGCCCGCCTGCCGTCCGGCGTCGTGTACGTCCTCCGGCCCGTCGATGGACACTGCCACGGACTCCACGCCGGCCTCCCGCAGCTGCGCCAGCACCTCCGGCGACATCAGGTACCCGTTGGTGATCACCGCCACCGCCGCGCCCCGGCCGGTGAGCCGCCCGGCGATCTGCGCCCAGTCCCGCCGCAGGAACACCTCGCCCCCGATCAGCGACACCCTCCGGCACCCCAGCTCTGCCAGCTGGTCCGCCGTGTCCAGGCACTCCGCCGTGGACAGCTCGTCGGCCCTGGCCCGCCCCCCGGCGGACCCGCAGTACCGGCACCCGAAGCAGCACGCCAGCGTCAGCTCCCACACGCAGCTGCGCAGCTGGAACCCGCTCATTTCTTCTCCTTCACCACCGGCGCGGCATACACCGCCATGATGGGCGGCTCAGACCCGGGCCGCTCCGGCTTTTTCGGACCCTTTACCGGTTTTCCGTCAAGATCCCGTAAAAAGAAGTCCCGGGCATCCCCGTTGGGATATCCCGCTTTTTTGGATGTTTTCCTCTCGTTCATGGACATTGTCCTCCTGCCCTGTTGATTAATTACACATATTATAGCACGATCCGCCCGTCGAATCCAGAAAAATTTCCCTTATCCCCTGAAAATGCACTTGCATTCGACATGACTTTGTGATAGAATAACAACCAGATAACGATAAACTTTGGAAAACCAAAATTACACTTGAAAACGATACCGATATGCGCTATAATAACGTTCCGCAGCTGGGACCGGCACCCCGGCGGCGGAAGCGTTGTCGCATCTTCAATTAGGTCCGTTAGGGCCTGAAAATAATGCGCACCGCGCAAATAAACGCAATGGGAGGAACGAGGATATGAAGAAATGGAAACAGGCGTTGGCCCTTGTGCTGGCGCTGGTCATGGCCCTGTCTCTGGTGGCCCTGCCGTCCTTCGCCGAGGGCGAGGAAACCGGCGGCGGCACGGCTGTCACTCAGCCTGTGTGGCCCGCTGAGGGCTCCATCAAGCTGGACAAGGACGCCAAGGCCGTGGAAGGCCAGGAAAACCTCTGGGAGGTCACCCTGGGCATCCAGGGCAAGAACTACAAGACCACCTCCGACGTGGTTCTGGTCATCGACTGCTCCGGCAGTATGGATGAGGGCAGCAAGCTCACCAATACCCGCGCGGCTGCTAAGGCCTTCGGTGACAAGCTGCTTACCGAAGGGAGCACCACCCGCATCGCTATTGTTACCTATGCAGACACAGCGGCCAAATACAACGACGGCCGTTTCTACACGGCCAGCGAACTGAATGCTTTTGAGAACGCAATAGACGTGGCAACATATGCCAACGGCGGCACCAACCAGCAGGCCGGTATCCATGCTGCTCAGGAGCTCCTGTCCTCTGACGCATCCACCGGCAAACTCAAGAACATGGTCATCCTGTCCGACGGTGCGCCTACTTACAGTTATCGTCTGACTGGAACGGCAACAGGAACCTGCACAAATTATGGTATTTTTGGTTGGAGTCATAATCGTCACTATGAGGAGAACACACTCGCTATAACAGGCTGTGATTATACCAGGGTGGGCGATGGCTATGCTAATAACCAGACCGGAGAACCCTCTGATGGCAATGATGGACAGGCTCGCTTAACGTTGACTTGCTCTCACGGAAAGACAGAGCAGAAAGATGTGGATATTGAACATTCTGTAGCCACCATCTGGGAAGCCAACCAGGCCAAGGCCGCTGGCACCACCATTTTCTCCGTGGCCCTCCAGGCGGGCACTTACGGCGAGAACACGCTGAAAGGCTGTGCTACGGACCCCACTGCCGGCTACTTTGCCATTGCCCAGAATGACAACGTGGAGACCAAGCTGAACGCGGCCTTTACCGCCATCGCCGGCAGTATCGCCATCGCCGCGTCCAATGGCTCCGTGGCCGATACCATGGGCGACAAGGTCCAGCTGAGCTTCTCCGGTGCCGCCCCTGTCATCACCAACGACAAGGCAGTCTATGACGCCGGTAATGCGGACGTCTATGTCAGCCAGGGCAGCGCCACCTATGATGCCAACGCTCGCCGGATCAACTGGACGGTCGGCAACGTCCGCGAGGGTGACAACCCCATCATGAAGTACAAGGTCACCGTTAGGGAGGGCTATAATCCCCCCACCAATGAGGTGCTGGATGCCAATGAAAGCGCCACCTTCAGCTATAAGAACTACTTGGGCGAGGACACCGTGGGCACCTTCCCGGTTCCCCAGGTCACCGTGGGCGGCGGCAACATCCTGGTCCACTACTATCTGGTCAATGACCAGGGCCAGCCCATCAACGAAAACGGCGCCGTGGTGGAGTCTCCCGCCCTGGCCAAGCAGGTCAAGACCGCTGCTTACCACGAAGTGAACGGCTCCACTGGCCTGTCCTATAACATCCCCTACACGGTTTCCCATGATAATGTGGCCAATTACAACTATTTCGGCAGCTACATTCTCAACGATAGCAACCTGACCAAGGGCGACTCCGTGGATGTGACCCTCACCGCCGCCAACTCCAACCAGCACGTCTGGTTCGCCTACTACCAGACCTTCAACGTGGTCCACGTCCGCATGGACGAGAACGGTGCGGCTAAGACTGTGCAGACGGATACCTATACCGTCAGCTCCGGGTTTAACCTGACGGACAAGGTCACCAGCGGCTACCTCTACGGCGGCGCGTTCCAGAATGCTGCCTGCACCACTGCCTATCCCTTCGCCGAGGGCGAAACCGGCCTCAGCTTCGCCCCCCAGGCCGGTGCCACCTACTATATCTGGGAAGTCCCCAGCGCTTATCTGGTTCCCAAGGCTCTTGTCGGTTGGGAGCACAATCAGGATAACAAGCTGGATGTCATCGCTTTCTATATGATGGCCGGTATTGACCGCGAGTATTATGCCGGTGTGGGCTTTACCGTGAATGATGTAGATAAGCTGTCCAGTCAGAATACGCTGATCGACTATTCTACCGGCAACACCAAGGTGGTAAGCCTGACCTTGGGCCAGTCTGCTGGCTTCCAGAGTGTCGAGCTCAAGCGCAAGGACGGCAATACCCAGACCTACACCGTAACGAACGTTGTTCCCGGTTATAACAAGGGCTTCATCGCGTGCTATGGTCTGGCTCAGGCTGTTTGGAAGAATACCAACGTTACGACCACTTACACACCCTACTGGATCACCCTGGACGGTGTCAAGGTCACCAGCGGCGTAACCCGCACCGCGACTTATCAGGGTGTTGGCTATCAAAAACTTACAACCGTGGATGCTGGCGATGCGGGCAAGCCCGTCTATGCAAAGAATACGCAGACAGCTACCCGGCTGATGACCTTTGCTTCCTATCTGGCGGACAGCACCCCCATTGCCCAGGAGACACCTACTGTGGAGAACGTCACCGTCACCGTCAGGGACAGCAACAAGACCACCCAGGTGGAAATTCCCTGTGGCACCAGCGTCCGTGACCAGATCAGCTACCAGGCCCCCGCTGGCAAGGTCTTTGCCGGTTGGTTCACCGATGAGGCCTGCACTACTCCTGCCAACCTGGATAGTATTACCCAGGATACCACGATTTACGCCAAGTATGTCAGTGATTCCTATCTGGACCTGCACTATGCCCGGAATGGTCTGTTCCGCCTGCGCGGTGTCACCCTGATCTCCGCCGTGGATAACCCGGCCAACTATCAGGAGAGCGGCATCATCGTGGACGGCGTGAAGGTGCCTGTTGCCTACGCCAACCGCTATCGGCTGTTCTATACGGCCTCCGGCCTGTTCGGCGCTGCCCGCAATGCCAAGCTCATGATCACCCAGCAGAGCCTCTCCGGCTCCGGTACCCTGGAGGTCACCCCCTATTGGGTCACCAAGGATGGTACCACGGTCCTTGGCGAGAACCATACCTTGCACTATAACACCCGCACCATTTGGAAGTGAGGAAAGGAGAAAACCATGAACAAACAATTTATTCCTCCTGAACTCCAGGAAACTTTTGCTGGTACAGAGCCTCCGCTGCCCAGTGCATGGATTGTCCAGAGCATCGGCAATGGCCGCTATGCTGTGACCCTGCCCGATGGCCAGCAGGTCACCGTGGACCAGCACGGCAACATCATCGGCTGAAACACCACAAGCGGAGGGATGGCTCATCCATCCCTCCGCTTCTCACACATGACGAATTTTTATCCATGAAACGACGACTTGTTCTTGCCGGTGTTCCCGTAGACGTGATCACCGCCTATGATGATTACTATCCGTATTTTTCTCCGTATCTGGAAAAGAATGGTGGGACGACCCGGGATATCCCGCCTTGTCCCATAAATGACCGGGACATTCCGTCAGTGCGCATTCCGCCCCAGCGGCTCCGGAAGGCTGCCAGTATTTACCAGCCCGGGAACCCGGAATATTATGTGGAATATATGGAGCTCTGTCCCGCTGTCTCCTCTGCCATCACGGCTTTCGGCCGCATCGTGTTCCATGCCGTTTCCTTTATCTGGAAGGACCTGGCTTGGCTTATTACCGCCCCCAGCGGCACCGGCAAATCCACCCATTATTGCCTGTGGAAGCTCCTCTGTCCCGATGCGGTTCAGATCATCAACGGGGATAAACCCATTGTATATATAGAAAATGACCAAGTATTCGTCACTTCATCCCCTTGGACGGGCAAAGAAAACATGTCTCAGCGGCTGACCGCTAAATTGGGCGGAATTATATCCTGGAACAGGCCAAAACCAACGAAATCAGACGACTGACCGTTCACGAATCCGCCGGAAAAATTTTTCCCCAATTCCTGTTTGATTGCAATACGGAGCAGGAAGTGAAATCTGCCTGTAAAATCGCTGAAAATATGCTGAAAAGCCCGGTCTGGCTTCTGAAAAACCGCGGAGATATCCAATCTGCCCAATTGTGCAGAGATACCCTGGCGGCAGCCCTGTCTGACCCTGCGATGAATCTGGCAAAAAGTGATAAAAATGGTGAAAAACTATGAAATATACCGTTATTCCCGGAGTAGTTCTTGCAGAAATCTGCGATGAACAGTTCCTGGTGGCAACCGGACCCGCTCGCGGCAGGGTACCGTATGTCAAAGGGCTGAACGAAACCGGAGCATACTTTTTCTCGCAAATTAAATCCGGACTATCCACCGAATCAATCATAAATGACGCCGCAGAACGATACGAAACAACAACTGAGATAATTGCTCCATCCTTCGGTAATTTTCTTCAGGCCCTTGTGAATTCCGGCTATCTTCAGGAAATCCCGGAATCAACTCCTCCGGCCAAACCAAAAACCGATCAATAATCCTCAATGATGAACAAATGCGCTCCAAAATGGGATTAAACAGCCCGTTTTGGAGCGTATTTGCAATTTTTTGGGGAGGTTAATTCGGACTTGCCAGGCTTCCCGGAAAAGGGAAGCAGGGAAAGCATTGTGAAAATTTAATCATTTCTTGACGCAAAGCGGAATATTTGATAGGATAACTCCACACTAAGGTGAATAAAAATGCAGAAGGAGAGACGATATGGAACGCGAGAAGCTGGGGTCCCGGCTGGGGTTCATCCTGCTGTCCGCCGGGTGCGCCATCGGCTGCGGCAATGTGTGGAAATTCCCGTGGATGTGCGGCCAGTACGGCGGGGGCGGCTTTGTGCTGTTGTATGTGCTGTGCCTGGTGGTGCTGGGGCTGCCTATCATGACCATGGAGTTCTGCGTGGGCCGGGCGGCCCAGACCAGCCCCATCCACATGTATCAGAAGCTGGAGAAAAAGGGTCAGAAATGGCACATCCATGGGTATGTGTCCTTATTCGGCAGCATCGCCCTGATGGCGTTTTACACGGTGGTCACCGGATGGATCGTGTACTATTTCGTGCAGTTTCTCACGGGAAACAGCCAGAATCTGGGGTTTTCCGCAATGATCGCGGATCCGGGCGTCAACGTGACCTATCTGGCGGTGACGGTGGCGATGGCCTTCGGCGTTTTGTGCTTCGGCCTGCAGAGCGGCCTGGAGCGGGTCACCAAATACATGATGCTGCTGCTTTTGCTGCTGATGCTGGTGCTGGCCGTTCACAGCTTCACCCTGGACGGCGCGGCGGAGGGCCTGCGGTTTTACCTGGTGCCGGACCTGTCCAGGATCACCGGCAGCGTGGTGGTGGGCGCCATGAACCAGGCATTCTTCACCCTGTCGGTGGGCATGGGGGCCATGGCCATTTTCGGCAGCTACATCGGCAAGGAGAGGTCCCTGATGGGGGAGTCGGTGAACATCATCCTGCTGGATACCTTTGTGGCCATCGTGGCGGGGCTGATCATGTTCCCGGCCTGCTTTACCTATGGGGTGGAGGTCAACGCCGGCCCCAGCCTGCTGTTTGACACCATGGCCACCGTGTTCAACCACATGAACGGCGGCCGCTGGTGGGGAACCCTGTTCTTCCTGTTTATGGTGTTTGCGGCCCTGTCCACAGTGCTGGCGGTGTGCGAGGAGATACTGGCCATGGTGCGGGATCTTACCGGATGGAGCCGCCCGGTGGGGTGCCTGGTCTGCGGCGGGTGCATCTTCCTGGTGGCGCTGACCACGGCCCTGGGCTACAGCGTGCTGCACTTCCAGCCCTTCGCAGAGGGCACCTCCTGGCTGGACCTGTGGGATTTCCTGGTGTCCAACAACATTCTGCCCCTGGGGTCCCTGGTGTTTGCCCTGTTCTGCTGCAACCGGTTCGGCTGGGGATGGGACAGCTTCCTGCTGGAGGCCAACGCCGGCCGGGGCCTGAAGGTGCGGCAATGGATGAAGCCGATGTTTCAGTATGTGGTCCCCGTGGCCATCCTGTTCATCTATGTCTATGGCATGGTGACGTTCCAGTGGAAATAAGCATAAAAAATGAGAGGCGGGAGCCTCTCATTTTTTCAGACTGTCAAAAAAGCCTCGCAGAGTTCGCGGCCCGCAGGCCGCGAATAAGGTTTGATCCATTTTTCG
>ERZ825159.3712-NODE-3712-length-10592-cov-19.309101_pt1 | contig 10592 bp, 8 predicted proteins | sample MGYA00519932_ERZ825159 | MGnify/ENA primary metagenome ERZ825159 (study PRJEB31778, sample SAMEA3449191) | human gut metagenome | biome: human gut; feature: human-associated habitat; material: faeces | place: United Kingdom | collected 2010/2012 ...
GTAAACGAGCCTTTACCTCAGACGGGGTTTCTCTGCGCGTCATCCGACGATGGAAGATGTTATCCTCGTTCTCCCATTCAATCAGCCGGTCAAACATATCCGGGTGCTTTGTGACCATGTGCAGCAGCTCCGAGTCACTGGCGTTGGGACAGAACCAGCAGCCGTTTCTTCGGCAGTGAGTGTAGATTGGGGAAAGCAGCCCGTGTTCCTGACAGAGCTTGTAGGCGTCCGCCTCGGTCATACCGTATTTGGCAAGCAGACTGACCTTCGTTATTCCATCCAGACGAGCAAGGCGTTTTGGCTCATCCTCCGCGATGCCGACATAGCTCACAGTGTCCGGCGAGAGTGCGGCATTGTACTTGCGGACTGGCGGGATTTTGCAGTCACGATTGACTGCACACATACCAGCCCATGCAAAGCCGCGAACCTCGCCCTTGTGCGGTCCGCGGGTGATGACATGATGGAACACCTCATCGTAGGTCTTGTCCGCGTGGAGAATGGTGAACTTGATGCCCAGCTCCTTTTCGCAGAAGGGCTTGAGCCGGTCATAAATGAAGTCCCGGTGTTCCGGGACTTCGCCGCTTGTGTCTTTGTCGAACATGACCTCACTGAAAACCGCCTCGTCAAGCGGCTCATTGTGCTGTGCAGCCAGCAGGAGCGTCGCTACGCTGTCTTTGCCTCCGCTGCATGAAGCAACATACTTTGGGCGGGTCATCGATCAAACTCCATCTTGAAGCTGACGTATTTGCCGCCGCTGTCATCCAGCCGGATCACCGCATCGTAGAGCTGAGGCTTCTTCGGCGTGTAAAGCCCGGTCACGCGGCACCAGCCCTTGTCCAGCAGCTCCTTTGCAATCTTCTTGGTCAGCTTCTTTTTCTTGCTGGAAAAGAACTTGTTGTCTTCCCACAGGCAGAAGGAGCATTCCTTGTTCGAGCAGTAGAAGTTGCCCTTGCCGACATAGACCGGAGAACCACAGCGGGGACATTTGCCGATTTCCTCTTTCCCCGTGCCGAAACGCTGGGCTTCGGCATCGGAGAGAAACGGGTAGGCTTTCACGAGATCCCCGGTCATCCGGACAATGCCGCTGAGGAAGGCGTCTGCATCCGCATTGCCGCGCTCAATCTCCATGAGCGTGTTTTCCCATTCCGCAGTCATTGCGGGAGACGTGATCTGTTCCGGCAGAACACAGACGAGGTTGCAGCCGTCCTTTGTGGGAATGAGGGATTTGCCTTTGCGCTCTGCAAAGCCGGACTTCACCAGCTTTTCAATGATACCGGCACGGGTCGCGGGTGTTCCAAGACCTTTCTTCTCGGTGTCATCGTCAAACTGATCGTTTCCGGCAGTCTCCATCGCAGACAGGAGCGTGTCTTCCGTGTACTGCTTCGGGGGTGTCGTAAAGTGTTCGGTGACGCTGGCAGACACACCATCCAGCATATCGCCTTCATGAACTTCGGGCAGGGACTTTACGGGATCGTCCTTCTCCTTCGTCTTGAGGGAAGCCTTGAACAGCTCTTCGATGGCTTTCCATCCGTTTTGAACGACGGTCTTGCCCTTGGTTTTGAACTCGTAGCCCTCGCAGGAGAGCGAGATCTGCGTTTCTGCGTAGGTGTGCTTCTCGCCGGTCGCACACAGAAGGCGCATCCCGACAAGATTGAGGATTTTCTGCTCCGACTGAGGAAGCACCGAAACATCCTGCTTTTCAAGCTGGACGGTCGGGAGAATGGCATGGTGATCTGTGACCTTTCTGTTGTCGGTTACGCGGGAAATGTCCGGAGTGACCGAAACGCCGGAGAAAAGCGGAAGCTGGCGGCAGACAATAGAAATGACCTGACGGGCGGTGTCCTCCATATCATCCGTAATAAACTGGCTGTCCGTGCGCGGATAGGTCAGGAGCTTCTTTTCGTAGAGTGTTTGTACGAGATCGAGCGTCTGCTGGGCGGTGAAGCCGTAGTATCGGTTTGCCTCGCGCTGCAAGGTGGTCAGATCATAGAGCTTCGGAGGATTGACGGTTTTCGTCTCCCGCTTGAGAGAAGAAACGACGGCTTGCTTTTTCTCGCAAGCCGCCGCAATTCTTTTTGCTTCCTCTTCGGTTTTGACCTTTTCCAGATCGGCGGTCAGATCGCCCTTGCCGACGTGGACGTTGAAATACTTCTCCTTTTGGAACGTGGAGATTTTCCCGTCACGCTCCACCAGCATTGCAAGGGTCGGCGTCTGGACGCGCCCGACCACCAGCTTCTTGTGATAGAGCGTGGTGAAAAGGCGGGTGCCGTTGATACCGACAATCCAGTCTGCCTTCGAGCGGCTGAGTGCCGCTTCATAGAGGCGGTCATATTCCTTGCCGTCCCGGAGATGGTTGAAGCCTTCGCGGATGGCGGAGTCCTCCAACGAGCTGATCCACAGACGCTTGAAGGGCTTGGTGCATCCGGCTTTGTTGTAGACCAGCCGGAAGATCAGCTCACCCTCGCGTCCTGCATCGGTTGCGCAGACCAGCTCGGTGACGCGCTTGTCCTTCATGAGAGCGGACAGCACCTTGAACTGCTGTGCTTTGTCCTTCGTGACCTCAAACATCCAGCTTTCCGGAACAATGGGCAGATCGTCATACCGCCACTTGGCATACCGCTCATCGTAGGAGCTGGCGTCTGCCAGCTCCACCAGATGACCGAAGCACCACGAAACGATGTAATTGCCGCCCTCCATATAGCCGTCCTTTCGGGACGTTGCGCCCAGAACCTTTGCGATGGACTGGGCAACGCTGGGCTTTTCAGCAATGACTAAGATCAATCTTCATCACCATCCGTTTCAGCATCCTCCGCAATCTGCGGCTCATCATCCTCGTTGATGTACGGCTCTTCCTCGTAGCCTTCATCATCAAAGAAGTCCATATCTTCATCCTTGGGCTTTCTGCCCTTGACGAACTTGATGTAGTAATAAGCTGCACCCGCAGCACCGGCAAGAACGAAGATGACGAGGATCATGCCGATGTTGGATTTCTTTTCGGGTTTAGGGGCGGGAGCATCGGTTTCTGCATCCTTATCCGGCTCAGGTGTAGCGGGGGCTGTGCCGGTGCATTCGCTCATGTTGGTCTTGCAGACCGGGCAGTCGGTGTTGACCTGACCGGCAGCGCATTTTTCCTTGCAGTTACAGGTGGTCAGAGCAGCCGCAGCGTCATCATCCAGCAGCGCAAGCAGATCGCTCTCATCGACCATGTTCAGGAAGTACGTCTGATACTGTTCCTCATCCTCGTTGATGGGCGCATCGTAGTCGATGACAATGAAGAAGGTGTTGCCGTTCTTCGTCTGGACAGTGATGAACTGCTTGTTGGTTGCCTTGTCATAGAGCAAGTCGCGGGTGTAGGCGTTGCCCTCATCGTCAATCGGCTCACCCTTCGGCTTTTCCGGCGCGGGAGTGGTCTCAGGCTGCTGTTCCGGCTGGGTTGCCTCCGTAACGGGAAGGTTCTGCTCGGTATCATCGGCGTAGGCAAACGCCGTCACCGAGAAGCAGGACAGAACCATGACGCAGACCGCAAGGACGGTCAGAAAACGAAACTTCTTACGCATTGTCGATTACCTCCGTATTTTCAGCGGGCTTGGTGCCGCCCTTCATGGAAGACAGGAACGCCATGATCTGATCCTTGTCCATCACCATAGAGCGCACGGTATTGATGATTTCAAGGTTTTCCAGCTCTGTCTTCTTGTCGTACAGCTCCTTGAGCTGACCTTCGATTTCGGACTTCTTCTTTTCAGCCTTCTCAATGTCGGAGAGGACTTTCTGATACTTGGGATTCATGCAAAACTCCTTTCTTTTAATAGGCGGGTCTTCCGAAGGCGTAGAAATGCTGCTGCCAGTAGGAAGAGTTGATGGATGTGTACTGAATGGGGTCGCCGCAGTGGATCATGACCCCATCACCGACGTAAATGCCGACGTGGGACACACCGGGGGTGTCATACGTCCCGACGAAAAAGATGAGATCACCGGGCTGTGCATTCGCCTTTGAAACCGGCGTACAGACGTTGTAAAGCCCCTGTGCGCCCAGCCGTCCGGTATTCACAAGACCGCTGTTCGTGAGAACATAGCTGACAAAGCCGGAGCAGTCAAAGGATGTGTCGGGATTGGAGCCGCCCCAAAATAGTGATAGGTAATCCTTTGATGTTATCTCCGGATTTTCCCCCACTTCACACCGTGCATGCGACTTTCACCGCACACGGCGTTCCATCGTTAGTCATACTCACAATCTATTACAATCTACCTTGTTCGTTTTTAGGGGTTGTGTTCCCCGAATTTCTCCTAAACCTGCTTTCAGGCGCAGAGCGTTCAGCTTTTCCATTTGCTTCTTATTGAGATTGCAGACTTCAAGGTAATAAGTAATCGTTTCAACCGTTTCTGCATGGACGAGCCGGTGTATCAGTTTATTTATCAGCACCAGATTTTCGTAGCTGTCATTCCCACCGTATTTTTTCGGCTTGATGTGGTGGCAGTGTATTTCATCTGTTGTCAGAAATGGCATTCCCGTAACAGCACATTTTCCGTATTGTGCCGAGAATAGGGAAATCCGGTTATCAGCTAATTCAACGCTCCTGTTTCCTATAGACTGTCGCATAAGTGCCAGCATCAGATTCACGTTGATTTTCAGATTATCGTGCAATCCCTTCCGCCCCGCTGGGGTGTAGCAGTTGATAGCCCTTTTTCGGCTTAGAGGGATGCTATGCCGGATATAGCTGATAGGATATACTGGTTCGTCCGTCCCTTTCGCATAGCGTAGCGATTTAGACTTTCCATATTTCTGCGATTCAAAGACTGTTAATTTTCGGCCGTTTCTCACAAGTCTGCTTCCCTGGCGTTCCTTTAATCCATTGGTCAGCACTGTCATGACAGAACGTCCCAGGGAACTGCAATCTTCACTGATACAAGTTGCTATTCTGTAATAGTCTTGCAGCCCCACGACGATTGAGTTATACAGCGAAATCTCACCACGCTCATGTTTTTCCTTTCTTGGGTGGATTATATTTTTCGCCTGTGTGACCAGTTTTTGACGCGCATGTTCAAGCTGTTTGTCACCTACATGAGATTTGATGACATATTTATCTGCTCTGCGAAACACCTTCATCTTGAACCCTAAGAACTCTGAATAGCGATGTTTTACATTCACTATCTTTGTTTTTGTTGGCGAAACCTCTAAATGCAGACGTTCCATTAACCATTGTGTGACTGCCTTCATCGTCCGTTCCGCTTCATCTTTCGTCCTGCAAAATATTCTGAAATCATCAGCGTAACGGACAATATACATCTCCTTTAGATTTGTCCTTCGCATAAACTTGTAGGCATTGGATTTATTGATACTGCCATTTGCGTTTATGGAGGTCTTGTATTTTGCCGTGACCGGATTATCCTGCCATTGGCTGTCAACCCATTGGTCTAATTCATTCAGCACGATATTCGCCAGAAGTGGGGAGATAATACCGCCTTGGGGTGTCCCTTTGGTCGGGTATTCCATTGCCCCATTTTCTAACCGTATTGGTGCTTTAAGAATCCGTTTCAGCACGAACAGGAGATTTTTGTCCCTGATTCCGAGCGACCATATCTGCTTTATCAGCTTGCTGTGGTCTACATTGTCAAAGAATCCTTTGACATCAAACTCAACGACATAGTGCAGTCTTGTATTCTGTATTAAGAACTCCGCTCTTGCGATGGCGTTTTCAGCAGACCTGTTTGGACGGAATCCATAACTGTTTTCGCTGAATTTCGCTTCACAAATCGGCTCCATGACCTGCTTGATACATTGTTGTACCAGCCGGTCCCAGACGCAGGGGATTCCCAGCGGCCTGGTTTTTGTTGGGTCGTAAGGTTTTGGTATTTCTTTTCTTCGGACAGGTTTCGGACGATACCCATGTGTACTGCCGATTGTAATGAAACGGACTGTATCAATAACCTCATCCGGCATCAGCTTTCCGATGTCATCGAATGTCACGCCATCTGTTCCCGGAGTTTTGCTTCCGTCATTTGACTTGATATTTCTATATGCCAGCAGGATATTTTCACGTTTTAAGATGATGTTCATCAAATTTGTGAAAGTCTCATTTTTACTGCTTTTCGCATACAGACCGTCAAACACTTCCTGCATTCCGTAATACTCAGCATGGCGCAGTCCGCTCATACATAATGATTTTTCGGCTTTCTCTTTTGGCATAAGGCATCACTCCCTTCTTTTGAATTGAGTGACTTTTTTGTCCTACTCGAATCCTTACTGCGATTGAATGATTGTTTCATATATGACTAATGACTTGAGGCCATCCCTCCGAATCCTTCTTTTTCGCGGGATTCATCGTAAGTCCGACCTCTGCTTTTCAGCACCGGTTCGGCAGCTTATTTTCTTCGTCTGCCTGCTTTACCACTATGGTAAAGCCCGATACCTTTCCTTGTTCCGATAATTCTATCTGTGCATATACCCTTAGGTCTCCGCTTTAGTCCTGTCAGCTTGGATGCGCCTTTAACACATCATGGTCGTTCATACATACGATTTTTACTAAACCACACTGACGGCGAATTAACGCCACCATACATTTCTATATGGCCTACCTTTAGACCTGTACATTCGCGGTTTTCGTCAGTGCTTCCGCACATTCTAACCATAGGTATTTTATAGAGCCCCGGCCTATAGGTGACACCGCCCATCTCTGGGCGGCTTTCGTGTGGCTGGTTGTTATCCAGCAATTCTTACGGTCACTCTCAGCCGACTTCACCGAGCTTCTGACCCATAGCGTTTCCGCTTTAAGCCAGTCGGAGTATTAGGCTGGCGTTTCAGGGCGTTACCCCATCATTCCACCAATCGAATTACCAGTTCACCTGTCTTTCTTTTCACCTCCAATCATTGGACAAGTGCCCAACCTTTTCAGTTGGGAACAAGTTGCACCATAGGGATAGCCGAGATACTTTTCCGCCTCGGTGATCAGTGTCGCAAACTTCTCGTCGTTCAGGTATTCCGGGTTGACATCGTAGTCGGCGGGAGGATTTGTGATGTACTTGTCCACATAGGGAGAGTCACCGAACAGATCCTCGCGGTTGCCCAGCACCGACATATACGTTGCGTACATGGAAAGCTGTTCCTGAGACATGATGTAGACCGGGACATGGGAGAGATTGAAGTTTTCGAGCTTCACGTTGCAGATGTAGTAGTCATACGGGACGCGATAGGTTTCCGTGTGCGTGTTGCCGTCTGCGTCCGTCCATGTGTCGGTTTCCGTGCGGTATCTGGTTTCGACGATAACCTCTTCGGTGAGGATGTACTGCTTTTCAAACAGCATTTGGAGCGTACCCTGCACCTCATCCAGCGTGAACTCGCCCTCATGGAGAGCCGAGAGAATGGAGATCAGCACATAGGGGTCATGCTCAATATCGTCCAGATCGAAGTGGTATTCATCGTAGTTGTGAGTGCTTTCGTAGGTGTCGAGATAGCGTTGCAGCTCTTGCTCCATCTGGCAATACTGCGCCTCCGCGCCGAGCATCGCGTCATCCTCACTGAGATAAGAGGAAGCGATAACCGACGAACCGGTAGAGGTGAGCATCGAACACGAGCTGATTCCGGCACCGAGCAAAACGAGAAGGGCAATTCCGACGCCGATCCAGATGAAGACCTTCTTGTTCTTCTCAAAGAACTCCTTGATCTTGTCGGACGCCTTCTCACCGAGCTTCTTGCCGGTATTCTTTGTGGCAGTCCCGGCAGTCTGAGAACCGGCATTTCGAGCGGCGGCATATTCCTTCTTGATGTTCTGCTTCTGGTAGTGCTTGTTCATGTTCTGCTTCTTCATCTCAGGATGCTCCTGCTGATTTCTCTCATATTGGAGCTTCGCATCAGCAGCATCCGCCTTGTGTTCCAGCTTGGAGACCTTCTCATAAGGCTTGTTGACGCTGCTTTCCCGATGATGACTGAAATGCCGAGCGGCAGTCTCAGCGGCGATCTCCGTTTTATGCGCCGCCTCAACCGCCGTGTTTTCCTGTTCGACCTCATGGATTTTGCCGTGAATGCCGGAAGCGAGGGTGTCACCGACCTTGCGGACGGTTTTATCTGCCTCAAATTGCAGCTTGCCTTTGCTCTTGGGCTTTTTCAGCTCATCCTCAAAATGAAGGCGGGTTTTGCCCTTTCCGGTCTCTTCATCAAAGACACGCTCTTTCTTGAGAACCTTGTGCGTGGGCAGCTTTTCACGGGCAGCATCCAGACGCTCATGTGCCTTCTCAGACTTCCTTTCGAGCTTCTGCATCCGCTTCGTGGGCGGGACGGCATCGTCCGAGACCGGCTTTGCAGAGGCGGTTTCCGCCGCTTGAGTGAGAATAGCATCCGCATCCACTGCTTCAACCGCAGAGGTCTTGCGCAGCTTGTGCGTGACAACCGTTTCGGCAATCACCGTGCCGGTATGAGAAGAAACGCCGTGCTGCTCTAAAGTTGGAGGCTTGAACGGCGTTTCCGAGGGCAGCGGTTCAGGTACATTCTGGGGTGGATTTTCTGCCCTTTTCTCTTCTGTGACGGACGTTTCCGAGGGCGGCTGTGTGTCGTTATCCTCGGCGTGTTCCGCCTGAAACTGACGCTGCTGACGGCGCATCTGCACCTTTTTCTGTTCCTCCGCAGAAAGAGCTTCGGAAGGCTCGACTGTCTCACCGGGCTTCACCAGCTCCGCATCTTCCAGCCTCTTTGACACACGCTGTTCGGTGCCAGCCGTCAGGTTTTCCTCGACCGCGCCCTCCCGCGTCATCCGCACGACTACCTTGTCGCGGGCTTTGAGTTCCGGTTCCTTGGACATCAGATTTCACCTCCAATCCGCTTGTAGGCAAGCTCGGTGTATTCAGGGTTCAGCTCGATGCCGACGAAATGACGCCCCATCTGCGCGGCAACCATGCCGGTTGTGCCGCTTCCCATAAAGGGGTCAAGCACAATGCCGCCTTCTGGACAACCGGCGAGAAGACAGGTTTCAACCAGCTTCGGAGGGTAGGCGGCATAGTGACCGCCCTTGAAGGGGACGGTGTTGATCTTCCAGACATCGCGCTTGTTGCGGAGCGGATTGATGTCTGCGTCCTTGATCTCGCCATGCTCACGGGGGCGGTTGATGGACTGCGGCTGAGGCTGACCGGGAACGGGCTTGCCGTATTTGTTGCCGCCTTTCATGCCGCGCTTGAGGCGTTCCGCCGTTGCAGGGGCAATCGGCTCGGAGATTGCCTTGTAGTCAAAGAAATACTTCTTGGACTTTGAGAACAGGAAAATATGCTCGTAGCAGCGGGCGCAGCGGTCTTTGACGCTCTCCGGCATGGGGTTATCCTTCATCCAGATGATGTCGTTGCGCAGATACCAGCCGGTATCACGGAGGGCAAAAGCCAGCATCCACGGAATGCCGATCATGTCCTTCGGCTTGCAGCCCTCAACCTTGTTGTTGAGAGCCACAGCCTGACCGTTTCTGCCGTTGGGGTTCTTCGGGTCAATGAAATCGCCCTGATTGCCCTTTCCGGCGTAGGTGTCCGAGATGTTCAGCCAGAGCGTTCCATCCGGACGCAAAACGCGCCTGACTTCGGTAAACACTTCCGTCAGGCGCGAGATATATTCCTTCGGCGTTGTCTCTCTGCCGATCTGAGCCTCCATGCCGTAATCGCGGAGCGCGTAATACGGAGGGGACGTCACACAGCAATGAACGCTGTCATCGGGCAGAGTTTTCAGGATTTCAAGGCAATCGCCGGTATGAATGATGTCAAGTTGTATGGTGGTGTACCTCCTGTTCTGTTGGATTTGTGTTTCCATTGAAATGTTGGCTGTAAAACCCGACAACATTTCAATGGGCATCAGTCGGAGTAATACTCGTCCGGCTCGTAATCCTCATCTTCCGTGAAGTCCTCGTCGAGATCGTCAATCTCGTCCGCCCAACGGTCGAAGATTTCCTCGGCTTCCTTCGCCGCCTCACGATAGAGGCTCAGGCGGTTCTTCTCAAAGGCGGCAAAGGCGGGGACGAACTTGCCGAACTCGCGGATTGCCTTCACATCCTGCGTGCGCATATCTGCGACGCACTGAATGATTTCGGACATCGTGAGCAGATCGTCGATCATCAGCTCATACTTGTCCTTGGGGATAGATACGGCTTCATCATCCGCCGCGTCAGCGAACGGGGTATTCTCGTCGCTGTTGCTGCTTTCGGGAACATCAACCTTGAAATAGAAACCGATCATATCCACAGATACCTTGGTCATAATCTGACGCGCCTCCTTGACCTTTTCGTCGATGTCCTCCCTCACATGGAGGTAGGCGCGGTGATGCTTCTTGAGGTCGCTTTCCAGTCGGATCAGATCGGTCAGCTCCCACAGAGCCTTAAACAGCGCGGAGGTGTTCTCTCCGTATTCGATAGCGTCCGCGTAGGGAATGGTAATCATCTTGTTGTTCATATTCAAAAATCCTCCTTAGTTCTGTACGGTTTCTTCTAAACGGGTGGTCATGATGCGGTAGAGCTGGGTGTCCTTCGGGAAATCGTCCTTGAAGGGAACGATGGTCGAGCCGTAGAAGATCAGCCCCTCACCGGCATTGGAATTGGTGATGTAGTTCTGCTGGCTGGGCGAGATGTTCAGCG
>ERZ825159.3713-NODE-3713-length-10592-cov-4.874442_pt1 | contig 10592 bp, 8 predicted proteins | sample MGYA00519932_ERZ825159 | MGnify/ENA primary metagenome ERZ825159 (study PRJEB31778, sample SAMEA3449191) | human gut metagenome | biome: human gut; feature: human-associated habitat; material: faeces | place: United Kingdom | collected 2010/2012 ...
CCATCGCCTTTGATTCCTCCGTCCGCTACTACCTGTACGATGCCTTTGCAGGCGTCAAGTATGATCTGGACATCTCCAAGGAGCCGGGCAACCGCATCCGGAACCTGACCTGGATGAACGGCAAGGCCGTGCAGGATACCGATAGCTTTGTGGTGGCCGTGAACAACTACCGCGCTACCACCCAGCTGCTGGCCTATGCGGATATCTTCGCCGAGGGCGATGAGCTGCCCAAGCTGCTGGAGATCGACGTCCGTGGCGATGTGGGCGGTGTCCGCGAGCTGCTGGGCGAGTACATCCGCACCGTCAAGGGCGGCGCCATCGAGCCCCATGTGGACAATAACTGGAAGATCGTGGGCGACAACTGGAAAGCTGCTGACCACGAAAAGGCTGTCCGCTTGCTGCGTGAGGGCAAGCTGGCACTCAATGAGAACGCCGACAGCCGCACCCTGCCCGGCAAGGCCATTACCACGGCAGACATTGCCGCGTTCTGATGCCTGGTTCCCCGGCAATTGACCTCTTAAAATAAGCGAAAGGACGTGCAGCTATTATGGCTGCGCGTCTTTTTTTGTGCAAAGATGGATAAAAATCTTAGCTGATATTCGCCATAATGTGGAAATTTTGGTGGGGGGGGGTAAACTTGCGCAAAATCATATCTTTTTGGAACGAAATATTGTATAATAAAGTTAAATGTGGATGAGTCCGATGCAAAACAGCAGGCTTGGCCGGAGAGGAGACCCCGATGATGGAAAAACTGAAAAAGCTGCTGTTGTATGCCGGGGCAGAGCCAGAAGATTTTGCACGCTGTCAGATGGATGTGCAGATCGCCAACCGACGTCGGCTGACCGCGTTTCTGGGCACGGCTTGTGCCTTTTTTGTGGCGCTGACCCTTGGTTCCTGCATGGTGCCGCTGCTGTATGACCATATCCCGGTTTTTGCAGTGGCCCTCATTGTCAGCCTGGGACTGCTGGCCGTGGAGCAGATGTTCCCGCAAAAGCTGGGTCTGTTTTTAAACTGGGAGATCTACGCCTTTGGAGCCATGATCTATGGTCTGGGCATTTACCTGGGCACGGTGCAGACCCCGGATCAGCGCGCTGCCGCGTTTTTTGCGTTTCTGCTCTATGTGCCGATGTTGTTTATGATGCGGCCCATCCTGCACATTGCCAATGTGCTGCTGTTCGACGGCATTTTTCTGGTCTGCGTCACCCGCTTCAAGGACTGGCGGGTCATCCCCATGGATGTCTGCAACGCGTTGGTGTTCGGGGCCATCTCCTGCATTGTGTCCACCTTTGTCATGAGCATGATGTACGGCAACTTTATTACCAGCAGCAAGCTGACGACCGTGGCGGAAAGCGACCTCAACACCCGGCTGCACAACCGCAATGCCTACGAGAACCGCCTGCGGGATTACCCGCTCCGGTGCAGCAACAGCCTCACCTGTGTTTACATCGACGTCAACGGCCTCCATGAGCTGAACAACACCTACGGCCACGAGGAGGGTGACAAGATGCTCCGCACCGTGGCCTGCATCCTGCGGGAGATCTTTGGGGAAGAGGACAGCTACCGCATTGGCGGAGATGAGTTTGTGGCCTTTGCGCTGGACAGCACCGGCACGGAGCTGAACGAAAACATGGAGAGATTTGTCCGGCAGGTGGAGGAGGCAGGCTATTCCGTGGCCGTAGGCACTGCCTCCCACAGCGCGGGCGGCATTGACATTGACGCTCTCGTCAAAAAGGCGGAGCAGCGGATGTATCTGGACAAAAGCAGACATTACGAACAGCTGCGGCGCGGCACCGAAGAATGAGCACAGCGCAGGGAAAACTCCCACAGGCGCTGTGCTTTTTTGCGCCCTTATATTTCTTTTTCCGGTGGTTCGTGGTACAATATACTGTAATTGAAATTTTGGAGCGGGAGGGAACCTCATGCAGAATACGACCATTGCCGCCATTGCCACGGCACCGGGGGCGGGCGGCATCGCGGTGGTGCGGCTGTCCGGGCCGGAAAGCTATGCCGTGGCCGCGCGGGTGTTCCACCCGGCCAACCCGAACAAGAACGTGGAGGAGGCCAAAGGCTACACTGCCCTGTTTGGCTCCTTTGTGGAGGGGGACGACGCCTTTGACGAGGGCGTGGCCCTGTTTTTCCGGGAACCCCACAGCTACACCGGGGAGGACGTGGTGGAGCTTTCCTGCCACGGCGGCAGTGCGGTGGCCCGGCGGCTGGTGGAAGCCTGCATCGCGGCAGGGGCTGCCCCGGCAGCTCCCGGCGAGTATACCCGCCGCGCGTTCCTCAACGGCAAAATGAGCCTGACCCAGGCGGAAGCCGTCATGGACATGATTTCGGCAGACGGCAAACAGGGAGCGGCGCTGGCCAACGCGTCCCTCTCCGGCGCGCTGGCAAAAAAGATCGGCGCCGAAAAAGAGGCCCTGACCGGCCTGCAGGCCCATCTGGCTGCCTGGGTGGATTTCCCGGAAGAGGATGTCCCCGAGCTGGACGACGCCCACCTGCACACGGTGCTGGGGCAGGTACAGCAGGAGCTGAACGGCCTGATAAAAAACTATGACGCCGGGGCCGTGCTCCGGGAGGGCGTGGACTGTGCCATTGTGGGGCGGCCCAATGCGGGCAAATCCACGCTGCTCAACCTGCTGGCCGGGTTTGACCGGGCCATTGTCACCCCGGTGGCGGGCACGACCCGCGACGTGGTGGAGCAGGCCGTGCAGCTGGGGGATATCCGGCTCAACCTGTTTGACACCGCAGGCCTGCGCCAGACCGATGACGCCATTGAGGCCGAGGGCATCCGCCGCAGCTGGAAGAAGCTGGACGAGGCCGGGCTGATCCTGGCCGTCTTTGATGGCTCGGAACCTCTGACCCGGGAAGACCTGGCCCTGGCCCGGCGCTGTGCGGGCCGCCAGGCCATTGCCCTCGTCAACAAGGAGGACAAGCCGACCCGGTTTGACGCGGAAATCATCGCGGGCGATTTTGCCATGGTGATTCCGGTCTGCTGCCAGGAAGAGGGGAGCCGGAAAGTCATCGCGGCGGCAGTGGCTCGCCTGCTGGGCACCAACCAGATCGACCCCCACGCCGCCAGCCTTTCCGGCCAGCGGCAGTTGGCCGCCGCCACCCGTGCCCGGGACGCCGTGGCCGGGGCGCTGGACGCCGTGGAGGGAGGTTTCGGGCTGGATGCCGTTTCCGTCTGTGTGGACGACGCGCTGGATGCCCTCTGTGAGCTGACCGGTGAAAATGCATCGGAAGCGGTCATCAACGAAGTATTTGAACGTTTTTGTGTGGGAAAGTAGAACCTCTCAGCCGTTTTCAGCGGCAGCTCCCCTGACAGGGGAGCCTTTGGCAAAGAGGGGAAGTTTATTGGTTTTAAGGGAAAGTTTCAAATGAACCATTTAGGAGATTATGACGTCATCGTCATTGGTGCGGGCCATGCCGGCATTGAGGCAGCCCACGCCGCCGCCACGCTGGGGGCAAAGACGGCAGTCTTTACCATGAGTCTGGATGCCATCGGCAATATGCCCTGCAACCCCAGCATCGGTGGAACTGCAAAAGGTACGTTGGTGCGTGAATTGGACGCTCTTGGCGGTGTGATGGGCCTGGCGGCGGATGCTACTTATCTGCAGAGCCGGATGCTGAACAAGGGCAAGGGCCCTGCCGTCCACGCCCTGCGCGTCCAGACCGACCGCAAGCGATACCACGAATATATGAAGCACGCGCTGGAGCTGACGCCCGGCCTTGCCATCCATCAGGCGGAAGTCGTTTCCATTGAGGTGGAGCAGGGGAGAGTCAAGGGCGTGGTGACCCAGCTCAACGGGGAATATGGGGCCAAGTGTGTTGTCATTGCCACGGGCACCAACCTGGGCGGCAAAATTTTTGTCGGGGATGCGTGGTATGCGTCCGGCCCGGACGGAATGCATGCGGCCAACGCGCTGACGGAGAGCCTGAAAGCGGCGGGCCTGCCCTTGCGGCGGTTCAAGACCGGCACCCCGGCCCGTGTCCACCGGCGGAGCATTGATTTCTCCCAGCTGGAGTGCCAGCCCGGCGACCCGGACAGCGAGCTGCAGCCGTTCAGTTTCCTGACAGACACGCCCATGCACAATAAAGTGGAGTGCTGGATCGCCTACACCAACCCCACCACCCACAAGATCATTCTGGATAACATCCAGCGCAGCCCCCTTTACGGCGGTATGATCGAGGGCGTCGGCCCCCGGTACTGCCCCTCCATTGAGGATAAGGTGGTGCGGTTTGCGGGCAAGGAGCGCCACCCCATCTTTGTGGAGCCCTGCGGGGAGAACACCGAGGAAATGTATTTGCAGGGCGCTTCCAGCAGCCTGCCGGAAGATGTGCAGAACGCGTTTTACCGCAGCATCAAGGGCTTTGAGCATATTGAGATCATGCGCCCGGCCTACGCCATCGAGTACGACTGTGTAGACCCCACCAGCCTGGAAGCCACACTGGAAAGCAAGCATGTCCGGGGCCTGTACGGTGCCGGGCAGTTCAACGGCACCTCCGGCTACGAGGAAGCAGCCGCGCAGGGCCTGCTGGCAGGCCTGAACGCCGCCCGTAACGCCCTGGGGAAGGAACAGCTCATCCTGCCCCGGCACACCAGCTACCTCGGCACGCTGGTGGATGATCTGGTCACCAAGGGCGTTATGGACCCCTACCGGATGATGACCAGCCGGAGCGAGTACCGCCTGACCCTGCGGCAGGACAACGCTGACCAGCGCCTGACCCCCATCGGCCGGGAATACGGCCTGGTGCAGGATGACCGCTGGGCAAAGTACCAGCACACCCAGAGCATTCTGGAAGCCGAGCGCCGCCGCCTGCATGAGACGCACCTCCGCACGGCAGAGCTCCGGGCCGCTATGGAGGAAGCCGGGCTTGCCCCGGCCGCCGAGGGCGGCATTGCCGAAGAGCTGCTCCGCCGCCCGGAAATTTCGTACCCGCTGGTGGCAAAGCTCATCGGCTGGGGAGAGGGGATCACCCCCATGCTGGCCGAGCGGCTGGAAACGGAGATCAAATACGCGGGTTATATCGCACGGCAGGACCGGATGATCCGGGACGTGGCGCGGCACGAGAAGACGCTCATCCCGGAGGATTTCTGCTACGAGAATCTGACGGGCCTGACGCTGGAAGCCCGCGAAAAGCTTTCCCGCATCCGCCCCAAGAATCTGGGGCAGGCGGGGCGCATCCCGGGCGTGTCGCCCTCGGATGTGGCACAACTGAGCATTGCATTGGCGGCGCGCCCTCTCAGTCGCTGACACGCCAGCTCCCCCAGAGGGGGAACCAAGACTTGCTGAAAAGAGGGAGGAACCATGGAACAACTGGTACTGTATGAGGGCCGCCCCGCGGACTGCACCGGACGGTTGGAAAAAGAAGTCCGCACCTATGATTTTCTGGACAAGCTGGGCATCCATTACTGGCGCACCGACCATGCATGGATGAAAGCCGATACCATGGAGGATTGCCATGTCATTGATGCCTGCCTGAACGCGACGGTCTGCAAAAACTTATTCCTCTGCAACCGCCAGAAGACGAACTTCTATCTGCTGATGATGCCGGGAAACAAGCCGTTCAAGACGAAAGAGCTCTCTCATCAGCTGGGCATCGCGCGGCTGAGCTTTGCGTCCCCGGAGGATATGGAGCAGTATCTGGACTGCACGCCGGGCTCTTCCTCCATCATGGGACTGATGAACGACCCGGAGAGCCATGTGCAGCTGCTGCTGGACAAGGATGTGAAAGCAGGGGAGTTCATCGGGTGCCACCCCTGCATCAATACGTCCTCGCTGAAACTGTACACGAAAGATATTTTTGAAAAGTTTCTGCCTGCGGTACATCACGAGCCGATTTTGGTGGAATTGACGGGAGAATAAAGTTATGATCGACAAAGCGAGACTGGAACAGAAATGTTCCATGTGGAACATCGCCCTGACAGGCACCCAGCTGGACCAGCTGGACGCCTTTGCGCGGATCCTGGTGGACTACAACCAGAAAGTCAACCTGACTGCCATCACCGACCCGGAGGGCATTGAGGATAAGCATTTCCTTGACAGCCTGCTCTTTGCCTCCCAGCCGGAAGTGGCAGGGAAGATGGTGGATGTGGGTGCCGGTGCCGGTTTCCCCGGCATTGTGACAAAAATCTACAAGCCGGAGCTGGAGCTTACCCTGATGGAGCCCACGGGCAAGCGGGTGGAGTTTTTGAAGTATGCCTGCGCCCAGCTGGGTCTCACGGGCGTGGAGTTTGCCAAGGAGCGCGCTGAGGAAGCCGCCCGCAAGGTGTGGCGGGAGCAGTTTGATCTGGCCTCTGCCCGTGCCGTGGCAGCCCTGCCGATGCTGGCGGAGTACTGCCTGCCGCTGGTAAAAGTGGGCGGCAGCTTTTTGGCCATGAAAGGCGCTTCCGGAGAGGAAGAGCTGGCGGCCGCCCGGGGAGCCATCAAAAAGCTGGGCGGCGAGTACAAAGAGACCCGCACCCTGCACCTGCCGGGGGGCGATACCCGCACTCTCATCCTCTGCAAAAAGATTTCGCAAACTCCGACAGCCTACCCCAGAAACGGCGGAAAGATCGCAAAAAGTCCGCTGAAATAACGCAGAACTGAACAAAATATGCAACGCCCTGCCGAACGAAACTTCTGGCAGGGCGTTGCTTTTTCTGTTACACTGAGTGCAGAACGCCTGCGTTTTCCACGTTTTCCCGGGAAAGGGTGGAAAACAAACCTGCGATCACTGCGAAAGGGGAAGAATTATGTTTGAACGGAAAAAATCAGCGGGAAAAATCCACGCACTGCCCATCGACGCCATCCGGCCCTCGCCATTTCAGGCCCGCACCAGCTTTGATGAGCAGGAGCTGGCCGGGCTTGCCCAGAGCATCCGGGAAAACGGCCTGCTCCAGCCCATCTCGGTACGGAAAACAGCCGATGGCAGCTATGAGCTGGTGGCGGGGGAGCGGCGGCTCCGTGCCTGCAAGCTGGCAAAGATGCAGACCATCCCGGCCATCCTCTGCAATTACAGCGACGAGCGGACCGCTGCCCTGGGCCTTTTGGAAAATCTGCAGCGGGAAAACCTGAACCCCTTTGAGCAGGCGCAGGGCCTGCGGGACGTGATGGTGCTGTGGGACTGCACCCAGGCCGAAGCGGCCAAGCGGCTGGGCATGGCACAGCCCACCCTCGCCAACAAGCTGCGGCTGCTGCAATTGACGGCCGACCAGCGGCAATTTGTGCTGGACAACGGCCTGACGGAACGCCACGCCCGGGCGGTGCTCCGCCTGCCCGAGAACCGCCGGAGTGAGGCGCTTATCATGATCGCCAAGCGGAAAATGAACGCCCGCGCCACCGACCTTTACATTGACCAGCTCCTCAACGAGACACCGGGGAAGCACCGCGTCTCCATGGTGAAAGACGTGCGGATCTTCGTCAATACCATCGACCACGCCATCCGTTTGATGACAGATAACGGGGTTCCGGCTACCTCTCACCGGGAAGAACGGGATGGATATATTGAGTATACGGTGCGCATTCCGACTGCGGCAGCACAGAAATAAGGAGAATTTACACGTTTTTTCTGCTTTTTTCAGCCGAAAGCGGTTCAAAAAGCGGCGCTGATGTGCTATACTAAGCTGTATAGGGGGCCTGCTGCGGGGAAAACGGCGGGTTCCGGCCTCGTAATGTTCCATGTGGAACAAATCTTTTTCCCGGGAGGAATCAAAAGCGCGTGGCAAAAATCGTTGCAGTTGCAAACCAAAAAGGCGGCGTCGGCAAGACAACGACGGCCGTCAACCTTTCGTCCTGCGTGGCAGCACTGGGAAAAAAAGTGCTGATCGTCGATCTGGACCCACAGGGCAATACCACCACGGGCTACGGCATCCCCAAACGGAGTGTCGAGCTGGGTACTTATGAAATGCTCATCGGGGAGGCGGAGCCCAAAGACGTCATCCGCAAAACCGAGTTCCGCACCGATGTCATCGGTTCCAACACCCGTCTGGCGGGCGCTGGCCTGGAAATGATCGACCTGCCCGGCCGAGAGAGCCGCCTGCGCAAGGCGCTGGCGAAAGTGCAGCAGGATTACGACTTTATCTTCATTGACTGCCCGCCCAGCCTCGACCTGCTCACGCTCAACGGCCTGTGTGCCTGCGACAGCGTGCTGATCCCCATCCAGTGCGAGTATTATGCGCTGGAGGGCCTGTCGGAGCTCATCAGCACCCTGAAAACCATCCGCAAAAAGTATAACCCGTATCTGGATATCGAGGGCGTGGTCTTCACCATGTTCTCGGAGCGGCTCAACCTGACCATGCAGGTGGTGGACCAGGTCAAAAAATACTTTGGCCACAAAGTTTACAAGACCACCATCCCGCGCACCGTCCGTATCTCGGAAGCGCCCAGCTATGGCCAGCCCATCAATTTCTATGAGCCGAAAGGCAGAGGCAGCGAGGCTTATATGGATCTCGCCATTGAGTTCGTCAAGAACAACCGCCCGCATGACGCGGCACCCAAGCGCCGCCGCAAGGCGGCCGAGGAGCAGGAGCCGCCCAAAAACGCGCTGGAAGAAGTATAAACACAGGGGGAAGAGAGATTCATGGCAAAAGGAAGAGGAGGCCTTGGCCGGGGGCTGGAAAGTCTGTTTGAGGACGCCGCCCCCAGCTTTGAGGCTGACACCCGGATCGAAACGCTGCCCCTGCGGGAGATCGAGCCCGACCCGGACCAGCCGCGCAAGACCTTTGATCATGACACACTGGGAGAGCTTGCCGCCAGCATCGCGGAGCACGGGCTGCTGCAGCCCATCGCGGTGCGTCCCCACGGGGTGGGGCGGTATCTCATCGTGGCCGGCGAGCGCCGCTGGCGGGCCAGCCGGATGGCGGGCCTGACCGAGGTGCCGGTCATCGTGAAAGACGTTACCGACGAGCAGGCAATGGAGCTGGCGCTGGTGGAAAACCTCCAGCGCGAGGACCTGGACCCGGTGGAAGAAGCGGCAGGCATCCGTGAGCTGATGACCCGCTGCAACCTGACCCAGGAGCAGGCGGCCCAGAAGCTGGGCAAGAGCCGGAGCGCTCTGGCCAACAGCCTGCGGCTGCTGAACCTGCCGGAAAATGTGCTGGAGCTGCTGAAAAGCGGTTTTATTAACATCGGCCACGCAAAAGTCATCCTGAGTCTGCCCACGCCGGAGCTGCAGGAGCAGGCCGCGCAGATCATCGCGGACAACCAGCTCAATGTCCGGCAGGCGGAAGCGCTCTGCAAAAAGCTGGCCAAACAGCCCGCGCAGAAGCTGACGCCGCCCACGCCTCAAAGCACCCTCCCGGTGGAGGTGGAAGAGAGCCTGAAGCAGGCCCTCGGCAACGAGGTGCGTGTGGCCTACCACGATGGCAAGGGCAAGCTGACCGTCCATTTTTACTCGGATGAGCAGCTCAAGGCCTTTGCCAACCTGCTGGGCCAGTACCAGACGTAACATGCGATCCAAGGCGGGCACCCGCCTTTGAACGGCACAGGGGAGGGCAGAACCTCTCCGGTGCGAACCGAAATAGAGTAAGGAGAGTTAATCATGCTTGATATCAAATTTGTCCGTGACAACCCGGACGCGGTCAAGGAAAACATCAAGAAGAAATTCCAGGACGCAAAGCTGCCGCTCGTGGATGAAGTCATCGAGAAAGATGCCAAGTACCGCGAGTGCCTGAAAGAGGTCGAGTCTCTCAAGGCCGCCCGCAACAAGCTCAGCAAGGCCAACGGCCCGCTGTTTGGCCAGCTGAAGAAGTGCACCGACGAGGCCAAGAAAGCCGAGCTGCAGGCCCAGATCGACGCCAACAACGCCGCCGTCAAGGCTGATGCCGACAAGATGGCCGAGCTGGAGGCTGAGGAGGGCAAGCTTGCCGCCCGCATCCAGGAGATCATGTACACCATCCCCCAGATGATCGACCCCAGCGTGCCCATCGGTCCCGATGACAGCTATAACGTCGAGGCACAGCGCTTCGGCGAGCCTGTCGTGCCCGATTTCCCCATCCCGTATCACACCGAGATCATGGAGAGCTTTGACGGCATTGATATGGATGCTGCAGGCCGCGTGGCTGGCAATGGCTTCTATTATCTGCTGGGCAACATCGCCCGCCTGCACGAGGCTGTGCTGGCTTACGCTCGCGATTTTATGATCAACAAAGGCTTTACCTACGTCATCCCCCCGTTCATGATGCACGGCAACGTGGTGCAGGGCGTGATGTCGTTCCCCGAGATGGACGCCATGATGTACAAGATCGAGGGTGAGGATCTGTACCTGATCGGTACCAGCGAGCACACCATGATCGGCCGTTTCATCGACCAGACTCTCGACGAGAGCAAGATGCCCCTGACCCTGACTTCCTACAGCCCCTGCTTCCGCAAGGAAAAGGGTGCCCACGGCATTGAGGAGCGCGGCATCTACCGCATCCACCAGTTCGAGAAGCAGGAGATGATCGTCGTCTGCCGCCCCGAGGAGAGCGCCGACTGGTACGAGAAGCTGTGGCAGATGTCTGTGGAGCTGTTCCGCAGCATGGAGATCCCGGTGCGTCAGCTCAACTGCTGCTCCGGCGACCTGGCCGATCTGAAGGTGAAGAGCTGCGATATCGAAGCATGGAGCCC
>ERZ825159.3716-NODE-3716-length-10590-cov-4.226768_pt1 | contig 10590 bp, 9 predicted proteins | sample MGYA00519932_ERZ825159 | MGnify/ENA primary metagenome ERZ825159 (study PRJEB31778, sample SAMEA3449191) | human gut metagenome | biome: human gut; feature: human-associated habitat; material: faeces | place: United Kingdom | collected 2010/2012 ...
AGGCCACCTGTACCGAGGACGGATATTATATCCTGCGCTGCTCAGAGTGCGGATATGAGGAAAAGTACGTCACCGAATATGCCTACGGGCATAACTGGGTGGAGTTCAGCCGAGAGCCTGCAAGCTGCATGAGCGAGGGCATGATAGCCTATAGATGCGGAAACTGTGGAGAGTTCGGCAAAACCGAGACGATACCCCGCCAGCCGCACAGCTTCGGAAGCTGGTTTGTGACCACGCCCGCAAGCTGCTATGATGAGGGCATAAAGACCCGCGAGTGCAGCTATTGCGGCGTGACCGAGAGAGCGTCTGTCCCCAGAACTCAGCATAATTATGTGTTCGCCTACGTCATGTCGCAGCCGACGACGACAAGCGAGGGCTATGAGCTTTATGTGTGCAGCATTTGCGAGACGGAGTATGTAAAAACTCTCCCGAAGCTCAGCGGCGGCACCACGGTGACACCGCCCCCGGCGCTCACTCCGGAGCCTACGCAGTCACCGGAGCCGACGGAGACGCCTGACGACAAGAGCGCCGATAAGAGCAGCGACAAGGAGCGCGCCGAGAGAACGGACGGCAAGAAAGGCGTAAACGGCAAACTCGGCAAGGGCACACCCGGCGAAGCGAATGCAGCGACCGGCATAGAAGCGCCGAGTGCGAAGGACTCCGTCCCCGTTTGGGCGATAATCATGGCGGCAGTCGGAGTTCTGGCGGCGATAGCGGCGGGAATAGTGTTTTTTGTGAGAAAGCGCAAGAGAAGCTGACAAACGGCCGCAGGCCGTCAAGAACATAAAAAACAATTAATAATAAGGAGACAACAGATTATGGGACTTATTCAGGCAGCAATGGGTGCAGCGGGCGGCGTATTGGCCGACCAGTGGAGAGAATATTTTTACTGTGAGTCTATTCCCGAGAGCGTGATGGCCGTCAAGGGTCAGCGCAGAGTCACGGGCAGGGGCAGCAACAAGGGCGTTGACAACATCATCTCCAACGGCTCTATCATCGCGGTTGCCGACGGACAGTGCATGATGATCGTCGAGCAGGGCAAGATAGTCGAGCTTTGCGCGGAGCCCGGTGAATTTGTCTACGATACCTCGACCGAGCCTTCGATTTTCTCCGGCGACCTCGGCGATGCGCTGATGGCGACCTTTAAGAACATCGGCAAGCGCTTTACCTTCGGCGGCGAGGCACCCAAGGATCAGCGCGTGTACTATTTCAACACCAAGGAGCTTATCGGCAATAAGTACGGCACGCCCAGCCCCGTGCCCTTCCGCGTGGTGGACCAGCGGGCCGGCATCGACATCGACGTGGGCATCCGCTGCTTCGGTGAGTACAGCTACCGCGTCTCCAACCCCATGCTGTTCTACACCAACGTCTGCGGCAACGTCAGCGAGGACTACACCCGCGACCGGCTGGACAGCCAGCTCAAGACCGAGTTGCTGACGGCCCTCCAGCCCGCCTTCGCCAAGATCGGCGAGACCGGCATCCGTTACTCCCAGCTGCCCGGCCACACCATGGAGCTGGCCGACGCCCTCAACGAGGTGCTGAGCAGGAAGTGGCGCGACCTGCGGGGCATCGAGATCGTGTCCTTCGGCGTGTCCAGTGTCACCGCCGATGAAGAAGACGAGAAGATGCTCAAGGAACTGCAGCGCAACGCGGCCTTCATGGACCCCACCCGTGCGGCGGCGCACCTTGCAGGCAGCCAGGGCGACGCCATGAAGGCGGCGGCGGCCAACAAGGGCGGCGCGGCCATGGCGTTCATGGGCATGAACATGGCGGGTCAGGCCGGCGGCATGAATGCACAGGACCTGTACGCCATGGGTCAGCAGCAGACCGCCCAGCCGGCGGCGTCCCAGCCTGCAGGCTGGACCTGCTCCTGCGGCCATACCGGCAACACCGGCAAGTTCTGCGGCGAGTGCGGCGCACCCAAGCCCGCACCGGCGGGGGAATGGAAGTGCTCCTGCGGTGCGGTGAACACCGGCAAATTCTGCTCCGAGTGCGGCAAGCCCAGACCTGCCGACGAGTGGACCTGCTCCTGCGGCAGCGTCAACAAGGGCAAGTTCTGCGCCAACTGCGGCAATCCCCGTCCCTGACACCGTGTGACATGTGAAAGGAGAAGACCATGCAGTTCATCGATTACTATTATTATGAGTACCAGATGGCCCCCAGCCCCTTCGCCAGCTTCCTCTCCCTGCTGCTGGGCGTGGCGGGCATCGTGGCCTGCTGGCTGCTGTTCAAGAAGGCGGGCAAGCCCGGCTGGGCCTCCATCGTACCCTTCTACAATGTCTATACCATCTTCGAGATCACCTGGGGCAGCGGCTGGCGTTTTCTGATGCTGCTGATCCCCATCTACAACATCGTCTTGGGCATCCAGACCTGCATCAAGCTGGCCAAGGCCTTCGGCAAGAGCGGCGGCTTTGCGGTGGGCCTGATCTTCCTGCCCTCCGTGTTCACCATGATCCTGGGCTTCGACAGCTCCGTCTATCTGGGCGTCCCCGGGAAGGGCGGCTATCAGCAGTCTGCACCCAATCAGGATTACGCCCCTCGTCAGGACTATGCGCCCCGGCAGGACACCGGCTTCCGGCCCACGTTCTGCCCCAGCTGCGGCGCCAAGCTGGAAAATGACGGCAGCAAGTTCTGCCAGAACTGCGGACGGCCCCTGTAAGGCCGCCCCGGTCAGACTGTGAGAGGGAGGAAAATTATGGCATCCCAAGTGACCAACTATAAATGCCCGGCCTGCACCGGCCCGCTGCACTTTGTGGGCGCGTCCGGCAAGCTGGAGTGCGACTACTGCGGCGCGAGCTACGATGTGGCGCAGATCGAGGCGCTCTACGCGGAGAAGGAGGGCAAGGCTGCGGCAGCGCAGCAGTCCGCCGAGGAAAAGGCCGCCGCGGAAAAGAAAACCGCCGAGGGGAGCGAGTGGGATCTGTCAGACCTCAGCACCGACTGGGGTGCGGAGGGCGAGGGCATGAAGGCCTATAACTGCCCGAGCTGCGGCGCGCAGCTCATCTGTGACGCGACCACCGCCGCGACCTCCTGCCCCTACTGCGGCAACCCCACGGTCGTACCGGGGCAGTTTGCGGGCACGCTGAAGCCGGACTTCGTGATCCCCTTCAAGCTCAGCCGCGAGGACGCGATCCAAAGGCTCAAGCAGCATTATAAGGGTAAGGTGTTCCTGCCGAAGAGCTTTTCCAGCGAAAATCATCTGCAGGAGATCAGCGGCGTCTATGTTCCGTTTTGGATGTTCAGCGGCGAGGCGGAGGGCGACGCGCACTTCGACGCCACCCGCTCGCGCACATACAAAAGCGGCGACTATCGGATCACGGAGACGGATCACTACGATGCCTACCGCGCCGGAAGTCTGGCCTTTGAAAAGATCCCGGTGGACGGATCGGAAAAGATGCCGGATGAGCACATGGACTCCATCGAGCCGTATGATTACAGCGAGCTGAAGCCCTTCTCGACAGCCTATCTTCCGGGCTTCCTTGCCGACAAGTTCGATGTGACGGCGGAGGACAGCCGCCAGCGCGCCGATTCGCGCTGTGCAGGTACGCTGAGAAGCGCGCTGGAAAAGACTGTGTCGGGTTATGAGACCTGCTCGGCGCGGGAGAGCAATACAACGATCAAGCGCGGCAAGGTCCATTACGCGCTCATGCCCGTGTGGATGCTCAATACGAAGTGGCGCGGCAAGGACTTCCTTTTTGCCATGAACGGACAGACCGGAAAGCTCGTGGGCGACCTGCCTGTGGATAAGGGGCGGTATTGGGCGATGTTCTTCGCCATTGCCGTGCCGCTGTCCGCCATCGGCTCGTTTTTGGCCATGACACTGCTGCGATAGGAGGGCGGACATGAAGAGAAAAATTACAGTCTTGCTGCTCTCGCTGCTGCTCCTGCCTGCATTGTGCGTTCCCGCCCTGGCGGCGATCGAGTATGGCGTGTTCTACGATGAGACGGAGCAGCTCGGCTCCGTGGAGCTGAGCTACGCGGCGGAGCAGACGCTCCCTCGGCTCACGCAGGAGCTTGGCGTCGATCTGCGGGTGGATGCCTTCACCGACGAGGATGTGGATGCCGACACGAGCGCCGCGGACATTGCGGCATACGTCTATGAGAATTCCGGTTATGGCTGCGGTGAGTGGAAGGAAGGCGTCTCGCTGACGCTGCTGCTGCGCGGCACGGAGAATGGCGCCTACACGCTCTCGGAGACGGATTGGTGCGTGTATGCCTTCCTCGATGAGGCGCGGGGCAGCGCACAGGAGCTGTCCGACGCTGTATACAACGCGGTAAAGCCTTATATGGTCGAGCGCGCGTGGAACGGCGAGGACATGAACATGAGCGCCACAGCGCTCTCGCAGGCGGTGAACGCGATGACGGAGAGCGTGGAGGACTATATCCGCGAAAACGCCTCGCCGGATGTCACAGGCGGTGCGGACGCGCCGGACGAGACGGAGACCTCGCCGCCCGAGATCACAGAGCTCCCGGAGCCGGACACATCGTCCATGCGGTACATATTCGACCTCGCCGGCTGCCTCTCATCCGATAGCAGGACGAAGCTGGAGGCACGCGCGGAGGAGATCTCCACGCGCCACAGCTGCGGCGTTTATGTCGCCTTCGTGGACGATTATAAGGTGTACAGCCAAGGAGGCGACGTCTACGAGGGGACCTATCGGTTCTACCACGATAAGCAGCTCGGCATGGGGGATGGGCGTGACGGCGTGATCGTCCTGCTGAGTATGCAGAACCGCAAATATGCCATGTTCATCTATGGCGAAAATGCCGCCTACGCCATCAATGAGTATGGCGCAGAGCAGCTGGAGGGACGCTTTTTAGGCCAGTTCAGCGACGGCAACTGGTACATCGGTGCTGCCGAGTACCTGACCGCCTGCGACGAGTATCTGAGCCTTGCCGAGGCAGGCAAGCCCGTGCGGGAAAGTCCGTGGGCGGTGATCGCGATCGTCGTGATCGTCTCCTGCCTGATCGCGAGCGGCGTTTGCAAGGTGCTTAAAATGAACATGAAGACCGTCCGGCGCGGCGCGGCGGCGGATGAATACGTCACCGGCGAGGGGCTGGCGCTGACGGAAAGCAGCGACCGCTTTATGTACACGACCGAAACGCGAACGAAGATCAAGAGCGACAGCTCCGACGGCGGCGGAGGAGGAAGCACCTCGAGCTGCAGCGGGGGCGGCGGCCACGGCCGCAGCGGATCGTTCTGAGGAGGAATTACTGTGAAGCAAACACTGAAGCGCCGCATTTGCGCGGCGATCCTGTGTCCCATCCTGCTGCTCGGCCTTGCCGGCTGCAGCAAAGCCAACAAAGCAAAGCCGAATGACGGGGGCGATCCGCCCGTCAAGGCGTCGGTCGACGCTCTGAAGCAGGGGCAGCCCGCCGCGGACAGCGAGGAAACGGTAGACGGAGCGGAATCGCTCGCGCGGGTGCGCGGCGATCTGGAATACGACGGCCGGCTCACCGGCGCGGCGGCCTATCTTGGCCTCCGCGAGAAGGGCGACCAAACCGAGCTGACGGACTGGCTGCGCGAAAACTGTGCGGATTTGACCTCTGAGCTGCCGTTTCTGCTGGAGATCCCGTCCGAGCGCGTCCTCGGCGCAGGCTACGGCAAGCTCTTCTGCATCGTCCCGCGCGACGAGAACACCAGCCTTGCCGTAAACCATGTGACTTGGCAGATGATGGGCAACGGCCTGCATCCGGTGGCGGACGAAGTGCTCTACCGCGAGGAATACGCCGAGCCCGTGCTGGTGTTCGTCGATCCCGAGGAGCCGGACAAGGAGGTCAACCTTGTGACCAACGACGGCGTGGCGGCGATCTGGTACCCGCAGGAGGACGGCTACGGCAATCTCATCCTGCCGACCGATGAGGCCGGAGCGCCGATGCTATATGACTTTGCGATCTACGGCTACACGACCGGTCTTGACTATCCCGAGGGCTGGGAGCCGTCCGGCGATGATTGGTGGTGGCCTCCCACGGAGCTTGGACTGGCCGACACCTCATGGCTCTGCGACAGCTGGGTGCTGGAGCTGCGCGGCGGCGATGCCGGCCCCGAGTATGCGGGAACAGCCGACCTATACTACTCTCCCGCGGGCTACATCAAGCAGGACTACCTCGGCGTGTGGCGCATGGAGGACGACTGCCTGTATCTGAAGCTCTCCGCCGACAGCGGCGACGAGATCGACGCGAGCTTCCCGATCCTCATTTCCCCCTCCGGCGAGGATCTTTATTTCCAGCGCTCGCGCACGGGCGCGGGGATCCCCTTCCTGCCGGACGGCACGGACTCCGTCGGACTGCTCCTGTACACAGGGTAAGACGGCGGGCGCGTCGTCCGCGGGACGCTGCACCCGGCGTGCGGGATAAGCTCACGGCGGCGCGGGAGGAGACGAAAAAAGCATCGGAAAAAGGGCACTCGCTCCCTTTTTCCGATGCTTTTTGTATGGCGGCTGCGCTCCACCGCGCGAAAGCGCCTACGGGCGCGGCGGTCCGCTCTGCGTGCTTTTGCGGTGGTCTCCGCGGTGGGCGCTGCGCAGCCCGATCTCTGTCCCCCGACAGATGCGCACAAGGTTATCCCTGTGCTTATAAATGATGATCGCCGAAAGGGGCAGGAGGAGCAGCGCGGTGGTCCCGCTGCCGCTCCATGCGCTGTAGAGCGGGACGCTGATGACGGTCGTCATTGTCCCGAGGACGACGTAATCGGTCACAAGCGTGATGAGCGAGACGGCAAGAAGCAGCAGGAGCGCAAAGCGCCAGTTTAAGGCGAGCGTCATGCCGAGATAGGCGGCAAAGCCCTTTCCCCCGTGAAAGCGCATATAGAACGGGAACATGTGCCCGACGACGCAGGCGGCGCCCGATAGAGCGCCCGCGAGCGGAACGGCGGGAAAAAGCAGTCGGCACAGCAGCACGGCGAGGACCGCCTTGGCAATGTCATGCGCACCTACGAGCAGCCCCGCGCGCCAGCCCATCAGGATCAGCGCGTTGGAGGCGCCGGGGTTTCCGCTGCCGCCGGAGCGCAGATCGACGTTCTGTGCGGCGGCGAGGTAAACCGCCATGTTCGAGCAGCCGAGCAGATAGCCGATCAGCAGGATCAGTAGGTAGTGCATCATCAGATCACCGCTCCTATATGTTTATTTCGCGCACAGCTCCGTGGTCAGCGCTTCCATCTGCGCTTCGTTTGCAGGGCCGAGCGCGCTGCGCAGCGACACCACGGTGCCGCACACGCGCAGGTCCTTCATTTCCTCGAGCTTTGCGCGCATCAGCCGCGCAGCAGCGGGCGCCCACGAGCCGTTTTCCATCAGGCCCACCGTGCGGCTGCGGAAGCCCTTGGCTTGCAGGTGGCTCAGAAATTCCTCCATGGGAGGGAACAGTCCGCCGTCATAGGTCGAGCAGGCCAGTACGAGCTTACCGCAGTAGAAGGCGTTCGCCACCGCGTAGGAGACTTCGGTCGTCGTCAGGTCGCAGAGCGTGACCCGCGCGCCTTTCGCTTCCAGCTTTTGCTTAAAAAGCTCCGCTGCGCGGGCGGTGTTGCCGTGAATGGAGGCGTGGGCGAGAAGAATATCATCCGGCGACTCGCTCTGCCAGCGCGACCACAGGTCGTAGAGGCGCAGGGCCTCGCCGAGTGCTTCGCCCGTCAGCACGGGTCCGTGGAGCGGGCAGACCGTTTTGATCTCCAGCGCGGACGCCTTTTTCAGCAGTGCCTGTACCTGCGCGCCGTACTTGCCGACGATGTTGTAGTAGTAGCGCCGTGCCTGCGGCGCCCACGGCGCGTTGGCGGTGCGCCCCAGCGAGCCGAAGCGCCCGAAGGCGTCGGCGGAGAAGAGGAGCTTCTCTGTTTCCTCGTAGGCGACCATCACCTCGGGCCAGTGGACCATCGGGGCGAGCATAAAATGAAGCGTATGCGCGCCGAGGGGGAGCGTTTCACCCTCGCCGACCTCCAGCAAGCGGTCGTCTGTCGGTGCTTTCGCGCCGAAGAACTGGCGGAGCATTGTGAAGGTCTTGGTGTTGCCGACGAGCTTCATTTCCTGATATTTCTCCGCAAGGCGCAGGATGCTGCCGGAGTGGTCCGGCTCCATGTGCGAGATAACGAGGTAGTCCGGACTGCGCCCGTCCAGCTCGTGCGCGAGCTTGGCGAGCCATTCGTCCGCCGCGCGGGCATCCACGCTGTCCATGACGGCGATCTTTTCGTCTAAAATAAGGTAAGAGTTGTAGCTCACGCCCATCGGCTGGACAGGGTACTGGTTTTCAAAAAGGGGCAAGGTGAGGTCATCCGCCCCAACGTAGCGGACGTCCTTCGGTAATACCTGTGTTTCCTTTCGGGTTTCGTTGTTCATTGCACTCTCCTTTGCGGAATTTTTTAGCTGAGGTGTTATTTTTTCTCTGCGCACAAGCGCTCCGTTTCTTGGGGAACAGCCTCCGAGGAGGAGCGCTCCTGCGCGAGCCGATCTTGATAGTCGCTCAGGTAGCGGTCGAGGTAGATCTTGTTGACGATGGCTGAGACGGTGTTGCGAAGAAGGTCCTTCGCGGCCGAGCGCGTCTCGCCAAGCCCCTGCGCCGCGGGAGCGACGCCGAAGGCTGCAAAGAGCATATTCTCAAATTCGTCGCAGAAGTAGTCATACGCCGTGCAGAGAGCATAGCTGCCCTCCTGTATGCCAAACATCAGGCGAAGTCCCTCGAGGGGGACGACAGGCTTGACCGCGGCAATGAACATCAGCCGTGCGAGCTGCTCGGCCGTGTAGACCTTTTTTTGGGGCGCGGGGATCAAGCGCTGCTTGACGTAGTTGCTCACCATCGAGGGTGACAGCTCCGGCTCGCCGAGCGGCGCGAGATAGGCGTTGACATAACGCACCACCTGCTCCAGATACAGCCCAATGTCGGGGATCTGCGCGTAGCGCGGCAGGCGGAAGGGGGCGATATCCGCCGCCATTTTGCTTTGTAAATTATTATCCATGATGCCATTATAGCGGCTTTCTGCACAAAGTTCAACGGCTTTGCAAAATAATTCAATCAGTTTTTGAAAAACGGTTGACGCAATAGTGGAAAACTGTTAGACTGTCGTTGTCGGCAGACGGTGCCGGCAACAGCAGTTTTCTTTTTTGGAGGATAACTATGAGTCAGATTCGCCTTGTCGCAGACTCGAGCTGCGACCTTCTTTCATTGGATGGGGTTGATTTTGTCAGCGTTCCGCTCACCCTTCGCACTGAGACGGAGGAATTTCGCGATGACGCCCGGCTCGACGTCGACGCGATGGTCGCGACGCTCCGCGCGACCAAGGGGCGCTCCTACAGCGCTTGCCCGAATGTTGCCGACTGGGAAAAAGCCTTCGGCGAGAGTGGGGATGTTCTCGCCTTTACGATCACAAGCAGCCTCTCCGGCAGCTACAGCGCCGCGTGCGTGGCGAAGCAAGGCTGCGAGGAACGCGACCCCTCCCGCCGCATCCGCGTCGTGGATACGCTCTCGGCGGGGCCGGAGACGATGCTGCTGCTGGAAAAGGCAGCCTCCGCGCAGCGCGGCGGCGCATCGTTTGACGAGGTGTGCCGCGTTGTGGAGGAGCTGCAACGGCACACGCACCTGCTCTTTTCCTTGGAGTCGATGCACAATCTCGCGCAGAACGGGCGCATCAGCAAGCTCGCGGCGACGGCGGCGGGCGTGCTCGGCATCCGCGCCGTCGGACAGGCGAGCGCGGAGGGAACGCTCGAGATGCTCGGCAAGTGCCGCGGCGAGAGGAAAACGCAGGAATTTTTATTGCAGGAGATGGAGCGGCTCGGCTACAAGGGCGGCAGCGTGCGCATCGGGCATTGCGGGAACGCCGCGTTTTCGCTGGAGCTGTATACGGAGCTCCGCCGCCGCTTTCCCAATGCCGATGTGCGGCGGTATCCGCTCAGGGGCCTGTGCAGCTACTATGCCGAGCGCGGCGGCATCATGATGGGCTTCGAGACATGAAAAAAGAAGGGAAGGGGCGCGCAGCGGAGCTGCTGCACCTTACGGTGCGCATTTTGACCCTGCCGCCCATCGTCATCGGCGTGACGCTGGCGATGCTGTACGCGCGGAGCGCAGAGAGGGGCAGCGCAGCACGGCGCTGGTCTACGGAGTCTGGTGAGCGGGGCTGCCGCCTTTGCACAGAGGGTGCGCCCGCGCCATTTGGACCAAATTGATTGCTCCCTTTAGGCTGCCGGAGGCTCTTGCCTTCGGCAGCCTAAATTCCTGTTTCCCTGCTTGTGCGGCGCGGCACAGGCGGCGCGGCCCGATGCGGAAAGAGTCTGCTTTACAGACGGCGTCTTTTGTGGTATCCTGTCACTGTGAAACCAAGCGGAAGCAAGCTGCCGCGGAGACCTATCATCCTTTCGCGGCGGCGCAATGATAAAGGAGGTAAGTATTTTATGTCCGTACTGAAGGCCGCGCGGCTTTCCAAAAAGCCGCCGCTGAACCGGCAGGAGCTCTGGCAGCTCGATGCCTACTGGCGCGCCGCGAACTACCTGACCGCCTGCCAGCTCTACCTGCTCGATAACCCCCTGCTTGAGCGCCCGCTCAAAAAGAGCGACCTCAAGCAGACCATCGTCGGCCACTGGGGCACCTGCCCGGGCCAGAACTTCATCTACA
>ERZ825159.3727-NODE-3727-length-10564-cov-11.766581_pt1 | contig 10564 bp, 6 predicted proteins | sample MGYA00519932_ERZ825159 | MGnify/ENA primary metagenome ERZ825159 (study PRJEB31778, sample SAMEA3449191) | human gut metagenome | biome: human gut; feature: human-associated habitat; material: faeces | place: United Kingdom | collected 2010/2012 ...
AAAACTGTCCTATTGACAGACAGGATTCTTTCCCTGATACAGACAGAAAACTGTCTGGTAATAAGAAAGAGATAAAAAAGAACAATTTAGAAAAAAGAGGGAGTAAGGATCCACTCTCACCCTATGGAAAATTTCAAAATGTTTTTCTGTCAGAAAAAGAGCTTGAAGATATCCGGCAGACAATCCCTGACTGGCAGGATTATATTGAACGCTTATCCGGTTATATGGCTTCTACCGGAAAGCAATATCAGAACCATGCAGCTACCATCATCAGTTGGGCAAGACAGGATCATCCTGCTTCCCGGCAAAGGAATTACGAAAGTGAGGAATACGAAACACTATGACAAGATTTACAGAAAAAGCAAATGCTATAACACCAAACAGAGAACTTCAGCCTGATGAATATTTTAACGAAACAGACCACCTGATCTACTGTTCCAAATGCAATACGCCAAGACAATGCCGGCATGAATTACAGGGAAAGGTTCTTATTCCTTCCATCCGCTGTAAATGCCAGCAGGAAATCTTTGAGCAGGAAGAAGCCCAGAGAAAACTTCATGAAAAACAAATGGAAATAGAGCATCTTAAAACCAGCGGCTTACAGGACAAAGCACTCTATGACTACACTTTTGCCAGGGATAACGGCATCAATCCGGAAATAAAACTGGCACACAATTATGTAAGCAACTGGGAAGAGATGAAAGCAAACGCCTCCGGACTTCTCATCTGGGGTGATGTCGGTACTGGAAAATCTTTTTTTGCAGGCTGCATTGCCAATGCCCTGCTGGAAAAAGGCGTTCCTGTACTGATGACCAACTTTTCCCGGATTCTGAATACCCTTACCGGAATGCATTTTGAAGACAGAAACCAGTTCATCAACAGCTTAAACCGCTACAGTCTTCTGATTATTGATGATCTCGGAATTGAGCGGAACTCTGACTTTGCACTGGAACAGGTATTCAATGTGATCGACAGTCGTTACCGCAGTAAAAAGCCTCTGATCATAACGACCAATCTCACTTTATCAGAGCTGAATAACGCCGCTGATATCGCACACAAACGAATTTATGACCGTATTCTGGAGAGATGTATTCCTGTCCGTATCAATAACCGGAATATTCGTCAGGACAATGCAACAGCTAATTTAAAACAGGCGAAAAAAATTCTGTTGAACAATCATGCTCCGAACCAGAATTGACTCGAAAAAGTATAACACAATGATTACTTTTCACTGACAGTGGTACTACTTTCTTTCCTCATTTAGTACCGGAAATATGTCACTGTCAGTTATCTAAAACCATAGTACCAAACCAAAAGATTTTAAAACCAAAACTGCCCGGATACGGGCATAAAAAGGAGGTGCCAGATATGGCAGATAAAAAAATCATGACACCGGAAGAAAAAGCACTTTTACAGGCAAGACACCGCCAGGAAGAAGCCGAAGCAAGAAACCGGAAAAAAGAACGTGATGCCAGAACACACAGGTTAGTCCAGGAAGGAGCAATTCTGGAAAGTATTGTTCCCCATATTAAAGAAATGGATTTAGATTCCCTGAAACGGGAGCTGATGATCCGGCTACGGGGAATGTAAACGCACAAGTTCTACTCCCGAAGGGCGCACTTACTCACCACCTGATAAATCAGGCAGTGGTATCCCCTTCGGGGCTCGTGCGCTCTGCCGAGGGCTTTATCCGCTGTTGCAGGCAACATCGAAAGGAGGTGCCAGATATGGCAATTTATCATATGCAAGCTAAAGTCGTCAGCCGTGGTTCCGGTCGATCTGCTGTTGCTGCTTCTGCTTATATGAGTTGTAGCCGGATGTACAATGATTATGATGGTATCCAGCATGACTATACCAGAAAGCATGGGCTGATCTATCAGGAAGTGATGCTTCCTCCAATTGCTCCATCCAAATGGATTGACCGGGAACAACTCTGGAACGCTGTGGAAGAAACCGAAAAGACCAAAGACAGCCGACTGGCAAGAGAATTTGTTGTCGCACTCCCTGTTGAGTTGGATAAAGACAGCAATATTTCTCTTCTTCAGGATTTTATTAAAAAGAATTTTGTAGATATGGGGATGTGTGCTGATTTTGCCATTCACGATACAGATGGTCACAATCCCCATGCACACATTCTTCTTACTGTCCGACCACTAAATGAAAATGGAACATGGCAGTATAAAACAGAAAAAGAATATCTCTGTATCAAAGATGGAGAAGAAAAAGGATTTACTGCTTCTGAATTTAAAACTGCTCAGAAACAGGGATGGGAAAAGCAATATCGCTATAAAGTTGGGAAAAAGAAAGAATATCTGACTTCCTCTGTTGCACAGGAAAAAGGATATGAACGGATTGATAAACACCCCAAGAGCAGCCGATATGGCAGACAGAATCCTATTTCCGAACAATGGAACAGTGATGAACAACTTTGCATCTGGCGGGCAAACTGGGCAGATGCCGTAAATGAAATGCTTGCACGTAATCAGATAAATGCTACCATTGATCACCGCAGCTTTGCAGATCAGGGAATCACCGAACAGCCAACCATCCATGAAGGCTACATTGCCCAGAATATGGAAAAGAAAGGCATGATAGCAGACCGCTGTGAAATCAACCGTCAGATTCGTGTGGATAACAAAATGCTCCGAGAATTAAATGCAAAAGTAGCAAAACTGGCTGAAGCTGTAGAAAAGTCTATTCCAATAATTGCAGAAACATTGGAAGCAATCCGAAATCACATGATTTTTACACAATATCATTTGCTCCACAATGAGATGCAAAAAGAAGTGATCCATGACTGGATGAATCATTTTAATCCAATACTGAATAAATACAACACCGTTAAAAAGAAACTCAAAGCTAAAGTTACAGAGCGGAAAGAACTGAATGTGAAAAAAGAGAAAACCAGTATTTTGAATCCCATCCAGCATATAAAATTGAATCAACAGCTTACCACTATTACCGAAGAAATCGAAGAACTGAAATCAAGGAAAGAGCAGCTAATCTTCCAGGCAGAATGCTCTACCGATAAAGATATGACAAATCTATCCAAGAAATATGACCAGATGAATAACAATCTTGATATCCTGGATTCTCAGGACATCTCGCTCAAAAAACAGCTTGAAAAAGATGCCGCCGCTTTCCGGGAAGAAAAATTTCGTCCTGAACCTGAACAGTATACAGAATTGCTGGACACCAGAATCCAGATACGTCCTGATTTCCGGGATAAGCTGATCGAGCAGCTCAAAGGTACTTTTGGTAAGTATTATGACTATCACCGTCGTGATATTGCAACCAATGAGGTGGATTATCTCAATGTGGAAGATCCTGATGTCTTCTCCCATCGTGCATGGGAACTTGAATATCAGAGGAAACAGGAAGTTAGAAGAAATCAACCTACTCGAACTAAGAAAAGGTCACATGATATGGAATTATAATTTCCTTTAAAAAGAGGCGCATGGATCAGCAACTCCATACGCCTTTCTATATTCCAATGTGAAACTTGTCTACAACAGCTGTTACAGTCTCATACCTATAGCCCAATTTCTATTACTTATTCTTTCCACAACAAAATTTATACTTTAATCCACTTCCACATGGGCACTTCTCGTTTCGAGATATTTTCTTTTTTACAGATATATTTTTATCTTTACTATCTTCTAGTTCTTCTCTAACCAGCGGTGGGAAATCCATATCAATAATTCTATTTGTTAGAAGATGATATGGATTAAGTAAATCATCAACAACCATCATTGTATGATTAAAAACATCTCCTTCTGGATGATGTATGGGAGATTGTATAACACCTATCAAATCATTAATTTCTGGATATAATATTTTCAATTTATTATCTTTTCTTAATTTTTCAAAATATATGGATGGTTTTTCATAAGTTAATAATACTTTTTCTAACTCTTTCCTTATTTTATTTTCTTTGTTCATATTTTAATCTCCTAAGTTTATTATTCATATATTTTACCATATATTTCTTTTAATTCATAAACTAATGGTAACTTTGGATTAGATGAAGTACATTGGTCATCAAAAGCATCTAAAGCCATTTTATCAATCATAGAAAAATAAATTTCTTTATTAATACCACTTTCTTTTATAGTCATTGGCATATTTAATTTTTTCATTAAATCTTTTATAGCTTCAATTAGATTTTTTACGCCTTCTTCTGTAGTATCTGCTTTTAATCCTATAGCTCTTGCTATTTGAGCATATTTTTTATCTGCCACAAAGTATTTATATTTTGGAAAAGCAGTAAACTTTGTTGGAAGTTGTGCATTATATTTTATTACATAAGGCAATAATATGGCATTAGCTCTACCATGTGGTATATGAAACTGTGCTCCCAGTTTATGAGCTAGTGAATGATTTATTCCTAAAAAAGCATTAGCAAAGGCCATTCCTGCCATACATGATGCATTATGCATTTTTTCTTTTGCTTCTTCACATTCTGTAGTACCATCATTTCTAAATGATATTGGTAAATATTTAAATACCATTTCTATGGATTTTAAAGCCATAGCATTTGTATAATCTGTTGCCATAACAGATACATAAGCTTCTATACCATGAGTTAATACATCCATTCCCGTGTCTGCAATTACTTCTTTTGGTAAACTCATTACAAATTGAGAATCTATTATAGCCACATCTGGTGTTAATTCATAATCAGCCAGTGGATATTTTATATTTTTTTCTTTATCTGTAATAACTGCAAAAGAAGTCACTTCTGATCCTGTGCCAGATGTGGTTGGTATAGCTACTAATTTTGCTTTTTTACCTAACTTAGGATATTTAAAAATTCTCTTTCTTATATCCATAAATTTAAGTTTTAAATCATTGAAATCCAATTGAGAGTTTTCATAAAATAACCACATACCTTTAGCTCCATCTATAACAGAACCTCCACCTATGGCAATTATGGTATCTGGTCTAAATTTTTTCATTTCCATTGCACCATTTAGAATATTTTCAACAGATGGATCAACTTCCACATTGGCATATATCTCTATATAAACTGAATTTCTTCTTTTTCTTAATTCATTTTCAACTCTTTTTACATATCCCAAATCTATCATATTTCTATCTGTAACAATCACAACCCTTTGAACATTAGGTAGCTTTTGTAAGTATTGTATAGAATTTTTTTCATGATAAATTCTCTCAGGTATCTTAAACCATTGCATAGGTGAAATTCTTTTTGTAATTTTCTTTTTATTTATTAAATTGATAGACGATATATTGTCTGTAGTTGAATTATTTCCCATAGATCCACAACCTAGTGTTAATGATGGTGTATTTGTAGTATATATTCCTCCTATAGCTCCATGACTTGATGGAGTATTCACAAGTAATCTTCCTGTTTTAACCTTTTGGCTAAATTCAAAAATTACTTCATCATTTTTTGAATGTATTACAGCCGTATGACCTATGCCTCCATATTCAGTCATCTCAACACATTTTTCAATGCCTTCCTTTGCATTTTTTACTTTAATACATGCTAGCACTGGACTTAATTTTTCTTTTGATAAAGGGAATTTATCTCCTATACCTTCTATTTCAGCTACTATAATTTTAGTGTTTTTATTTACATCAATTCCTGCCATTTTTGCTATATTATAAGCACTTTGTCCTACAATATTAGGATTTAAACTTTTAGTATTTTCATTTATAACCACTTTTTCCAACAATTCTTTTTCATTGTTATTTACAAAATAACAATTATTTATTTTCATTATATCTATTACTTTATCGTAAATTTCTTCTTCAATTATTACAGCCTGTTCAGATGCACATATCATTCCATTATCAAAAGTTTTTGATAATATTAAATCATTTACAGCCTCATAAATATTTGCTGTTTTTTCTATAAAACAAGGAACATTTCCAGGCCCCACTCCTAAAGCTGGTTTTCCAGATGAATAAGCTGATTTAACCATACCTACTCCTCCTGTAGCTAATATTATGGAAATTCCCTCATGTTTCATAAGTTCATTGGAAGCCTCTAGAGATGGTGTATCTATCCATTGTATGCAATCTTTTGGAGCTCCTGCTTTTATAGCTGCATCTCTTAAAATTTTTACAGCTTCCTTTGAACAATTTTGTGCACTTGGATGAAAACTGAATATAATTGGATTTCTTCCCTTAATACAAATTAATGATTTAAACATAGTTGTAGATGTGGGATTTGTAACAGGGGTAACTCCAGCCACAATTCCTATAGGTTCTGCCACTATCTTATAGTTTTCTTCATCATTTTCTTCTATAATGCCCACAGTTTTTTTATATTTTATGTCGTTATAAATATATTCTGTGGCAAAAATATTTTTAGTTATCTTATCTTCGAAAATACCTTTTTTCGTTTCTTCAACTGCCATTTGCGCCAGTTTTATATGATTATCAAGTCCTGCCTTTGCCATAGATTCAACTATTTTATCAATATCTTCTTGATTTAATTTCATCATTTCATCTAAAGCTATCTGAGCTTTTCTAACTAAATTTTCTATTAAATTTTGTACATTTATTTTTTTCTCTGTATTTTTCTTTTCTTTATCCATTATGTAAATCCTCTCCAAATATAATCATTTTAACTTTGTTATATTTTGAGATTTATCGCTTTATTTATACTCTTATACAAATTTATTTTCTTTTTAATAAAAATTCACTTCGTTCATGTCGCCAACGACTTCGTCCGTTGCTCAAACTAAAATAAAAGAGCTATCTCATTTAATATATTGAGATAGCTCTTTTTGCAAGACAATAATAATTTAAGAATTAATTATATAAATTTTTAAGGAATAACTATTTTACACTAAAGCTTTTTCTTTTTTTTCTTCTTTTACCACATTTTTAGCTGGATATATATTTTTGTATATCTCATGTAATTCGCTTACTAAAGGTAATCTTGGATTAGCTGGAGTACACTGATCATCAAATGCATCTAAAGCTAATTTTTCTATAGCTGCATAGTAAGTTTCTTTGTTTATTCCACACTCTTGTACAGACATTGGCATATTTAATTCCTTCATTAAATCTTTAATAGCTTGAACTAAACTTAAAACACCTTGTTCTACTGTATCTGCTTTTAGACCAAGAACTTTAGCTATTTCAGCATATTTTTTATCTGCTACAAAAGATTTATATTTAGGGAATGCAGCAAATTTAGTAGGACGTTGTGCATTGTATTCTATTACATGTGGTAATAATATTGCATTAGCTCTACCATGTGGTATATGGAATTCACTTCCTAATTTATGAGCTAATGAGTGGTTTACACCTAAGAAAGCATTGGCAAATGCCATACCTGCCATACAAGAAGCATTGTGCATTTTTTCTCTAGCTTCTCTACCTTCAGCAGTATTTCCACCTTTATATGAAACTGGTAAATATTCAAATACCATTTGTATTGCTTTCATTGCAAGAGCATCTGTATAATCAGTAGCCATTACAGATACATAAGCTTCTATAGCATGAGTTAATACATCAAGTCCTGTATCTGCAGTAACAGCAGCTGGTACAGACATTACAAATTGAGGATCTATTATAGCAACATCTGGAGTTAACTCATAATCAGCTAAAGGATATTTTACATTATTAACTTTATCAGTTATAACTGCAAATGAAGTTACTTCTGATCCTGTCCCTGAAGTAGTTGGAATAGCCACCATTTTAGCTTTTCTTCCTAATTTAGGGAATTTAAATACTCTTTTTCTTATATCAGCAAATTTAAGTCTTAAATCTTCGAAATCTGCTTGTGGGTTTTCGTAGAATAACCACATACCTTTAGCAGCATCCATCGCAGATCCTCCACCTAGAGCTATTATTGTATCTGGATTGAATTTTCTCATTGCTTCAGCACCATTTAATACTGTATCTACAGATGGATCTGGTTCTACATCAGCAAATATTTCTATCATTACTGGATTTCTTCTTTTTCTTAATTGATAAGCTAATTTATCAGCATATCCAAGTTGAACCATCATTCTATCAGTAACAATCATTACTCTTTCTACGTTTGGTAATTTTTCTAAGTATTGTATTGAACCTATTTCATGGTATATTCTTTCAGGCACTTTGAACCATTGCATATTAACTCTCCTTTTTGTAACTTTTTTAACATTTATTAAGTTTACAGCTGATACGTTATCTGTAGTTGAGTTATTACCCATTGATCCGCATCCTAAAGTTAATGATGGAGTATTTACATTATATAAGTCTCCTATTGCTCCATGAGTAGATGGTGCGTTTACTAAAAGTCTTCCTGTTCTTACTCTATTAGAGAATTCTAATATAACATCGTCATTGTTTGAATGTATAACAGCTGAGTGACCAAGTCCTCCAAATTCTGTCATTTCAACACATTTTTGTATTCCTTCTTCAGCATTTTTAACTTTTATACAAGCTAATACTGGAGATAATTTTTCTTTTGATAAAGGATAGTCAGCTCCAACACCTGCTATTTCAGCAACTAAAATTTTAGTATCTTTTGGAACTTCAAATCCTGACATTTTAGCTATAGTATAAGGACTTTGACCAACTATATTAGGATTTAATGTTTTTGTTTCTGGATTTATAACTGTTTTTTCTAATAATTCTTTTTCTTTTCCTTCTACAAAGTAGCAATTGTAATATTTAAGTAAATTCACTACTTCATCATATATATCTTCTTCTATTATAACTGCTTGTTCAGAAGCACATATCATACCATTATCAAATGATTTAGATAATATTAAATCATTTACTGCTTGTTTTATATCAGCAGATTTTTCTATAAAACAAGGTACATTTCCTGCTCCAACCCCAAGTGCTGGTTTTCCTGAAGAATAAGCTGATTTAACCATTCCAGGTCCTCCAGTTGCAAGTATTAATGATACTCCTGGATGTTTCATTAACGCTGCAGATGCTTCTAGAGAAGGTACTTCTATCCATTGTACACAGTTTTCTGGTGCTCCAGCTTCTATTGCTGCATCTCTTAATATTCTAGCTGCTTCAGCTGAGCATTTTTGAGCTGATGGATGGAAACTGAATATTATTGGATTTCTACCTTTCATAGATATTAATGTTTTGAACATTGTAGTTGAAGTTGGATTTGTAACAGGAGTAACACCTGCTACTACACCTATTGGCTCAGCAACCATCATGTATCCATCTTCTTCATTTTCTTCTATTACTCCAACTGTTTTTTTGTATTTTATACTGTTATAAATATATTCTGTTGCGAACATATTTTTAGTTACTTTATCTTCAAATATTCCTCTTCCAGTTTCATTAACTGCTAATCTAGCAAGTTCTATATGTTTATCTAAACCTGCTTTAGCCATAGCTTCTACTATTTTATCTGTAGCTTCTTGATCTAGCTTTAACATTTCTTCTTTAGCAATATTTGCTTTTCTTACTAAATCATCTATCATATTTTCTACATTAAATTCTTGTAGGGCTATTTTTTTTAGTGTATTACCAAAATCTTTATTATATGGGAAACAACTTTCTATATTTGATAGAGATTTTAGTTCTGCAAATTTTACGATATGTGGTCTTTGAGGTGAAGTGTAACTTTGGTATTCTTTAGAACTAATAGCTTCTTTAATTTTTTGTAAGTACTCACTTCCTTTGACTGTTTCCATAGATGTGATGTATGGATCTGGGAAATCAAAAGTTAAATATATGGGCTTCTTTTTGCCAACAATCTCTTTATCAAACGTTGTAGTAAATGTACTTTCGGGGAATACTGCTCCAATATATATGTAAGGTGGAGTTGCTAAATGTGACCATCCTTGTATTCCTAAATACTGTGTACCGATAAAAATTTCTCCATTGTCATTGCTATCATCGATAAATGTATCCCATTTAAGGAGAAATTCTTCTTGAATCGTATCTTTAGGTGTATCCACTAATGGCTTGTCACCTTTACCGTCTAAGTGCTCTTCTTTCTCACAAGAAGCGAGTAAATAGGAGGTTACCGTACATAATAAAAAAAATAAAAATTTTCTCATTTTACATTATATTTTTTGTTTACATACATTGTTTTTCAAGTGGCATATACCAAAACTTGAATGATGTGCAAAATTACGGAAATAGGTTATAACTCTGTATTTACATGTATTTTTCCGAAAGTTCTTTGTTCATCACGTATCCAGTACAAATCTCAATGTGCTTTTTATGGCGCAAATATAAAAATCAATGACCAGATTATCAACTTTCCAACGTTTCAACATGGGAAAGAATTTTATCATCTTGCATAATTTTAAGAAACCTATTGCACGCTCTATTCGTTTAATATATAAATCAAACAGAATAGAAATGAAAGCATTATTTATTACAACATTATTGATCGCAGGAATGCTGACAACATACACCCAAGCTTGTACTCGTGTAGTATATCTCGGGAAGAACGGGATGGTTGTGACAGGTCGAACCATGGACTGGAAAGAAGACTTAAAATCAAATATTTACGTGTTCCCCAGAGGAATTGAAAGAGCGGGGGCGGACAAGGGGAACACGATTCATTGGAAATCCAAATACGGAAGTGTCATCACGGCCGGATATGACATTG
>ERZ825159.3730-NODE-3730-length-10555-cov-3.110571_pt1 | contig 10555 bp, 6 predicted proteins | sample MGYA00519932_ERZ825159 | MGnify/ENA primary metagenome ERZ825159 (study PRJEB31778, sample SAMEA3449191) | human gut metagenome | biome: human gut; feature: human-associated habitat; material: faeces | place: United Kingdom | collected 2010/2012 ...
AGGTCTCAGAAGCGTCTCCCGCTCGTCCGCACAGACCATATCTTTCAATTTTCCCAGATAGGCGGAAAGATTATCCAACTCGAACATGGAGTCTTGAAGGACCCGTTCCGTCGTGGCCTCATCCATCCGCATCTCCCGGTCATTCAAGAAAGAGACGAATACCTTCAAGGTTTGTACCGGTCGCCTCAGCTCATGGATCATCGTATGCACGAACCCCTCACGCAACTCGTTCAAGCGCATTTGCTCCCAGATCGTACGGATCTGGAAACCCAAACAAGCCAGCAATAACAAGATAAGGAAAATACTTAGGAAAAGCTGCCATCCCATCCGGCCCAATAACGGATTCATGGGAAGATCCACATCCACCCACACCGCCTTTCTCTCGATCGGGGCGAACAAATAGCATATCGAGATAGAGGTTGAAAGCAGTTTTTTCGATAACGGCAACCATAAGGCCGACGACTGCCCGGACAAGGTATCGCCCGCTACGAACGGACGTACCCGATAATCCAGACCGGGCAGACCGGCAGACAAGATGGAGTCCAAACGCTCCGCGGAGAAAGGCACGAAGAACTCCACGACCGAACGATCTACCCCAACTAATAAGCTATCTTCCGGCATATTCGGGTCCAGATGAAGCCGAAAACTATGGATCTTTGTCGTATCCTTGGGATAAAGCTGGAAACCGAACGAGTTTTTCAACCCGTTTAACACGCTATCACCAGACTGGTATTTCGACTGGCGTTCTATAATATAAGTACCTTTCGTCATCTCCGCCTCTTCCTTCCGCATACGAAATTCCTCCTGCCCGGCATGAAATACCTCACCGGCGATCTCATCCGCATAAGTACACATCTCATACCGGAACTGATTGAACAACCAATAGCCTTGTACCCCGATCGCCGCCAAAGCCGCCGCCAACGAGATTACCCATATCCATCGAATCCTCTTTCCCATATCTTATTCCTTTCCGGCAAAGATAGATAGCTACTCCATGATTACAACGTACATGTAGCCATTTTTATAAGCGGAGTAATATTTCAGTAATAAAAATCTTCCTTACGGTAAACGTTCCTCTCTTACATTCGCGACAAATAACTTCTAAAACCAACAGATCATGAAACGAATCATAGCGACAATCGGCCTGCTTTGCGTAGGTCTGTCAGGGGCGGGACACGAGACGAACGCCCAAGTGACAATCAACATCTTCAACCTAAACGACGTACTAAGAGCCAAGCCCATCGACGAGACACGTTTCACGGTACAATACCAGACCACGTCCATGCCGGACACGCTCCAACCCGACAAGAAAGAGGAAGAGACCCTCATGCTGAAGGTCGGGGATAAATGCTCCGTTTACTATAGTTACGCCAAATTCCTCACCGATTCCGTACTAGAGGCCGACAAAGCCGCCGGAGCCTCACAAGAAGTCATCAATGAACACCTGCAACAATATTCATCCAAGACCAACGCGCAGGTCTACAAGAATTATCCGGCGGGAAAGACCACGACCTTGGATGCCCTTGCCGCCAGTCGCTTTCGCTGCGAGGAAAAGGAGGAGCGCCCGGAATGGACCTTACTGCCCGATACGATGACCATCCTGTCCTATCCTTGCCGGAAAGCGACCTGTCATTTCAAGGGCAGGCATTATGAGGCTTGGTACACGCCGGAGATACCGAAAAGCGAGGGTCCTTGGAAATTATGCGGATTACCGGGCCTGATCCTAAAAGCCCAAGACAGCCAAGGACATTACACTTTCATCTGCACGGGTATCGAACTGAGCCGGGATAAGAACCCGATCCTTTTCGGGGGAAACGATTTCGAGCCGATCAGCCGCAAGAACCTGCAAAAGGTTTACGAACGATATGCCGCCGATCCTATCGGATACATCGCCTTGACCTCGCCACAGGTGAAAGTGACCGTCACCGACGATAACGGGAAACCTTACCAACCCAAGAACATGCCGTATAACCCTATAGAAAGGGAAGAAAGATGAAACGGATCATACTGCATATACACACTTTTTGTTTACTTACGCTGCTCTGCCCGGCAGGATTGGCCGCCCAATCCGTCATCCGAGGGATCGTGATCGACAGGGAAAGCCAACTGCCGGTAGAAGCGGCCACCGTGCAATTAACTAGAGGCAACGTCTCCCTTCCGATCAACTATACGTTAAGTAATAATGAAGGGACCTTTACCCTCACCCAACCGAAGCGGACGGACTCACTTCTCGTCTCCGTCTCGCTCTTAGGGTACCAAACCCAGCAACAAGCCGTACATGCCGGACAAACGCTTCGTTTTGAGATGGAGCCGCAGGTATTCAGCCTAAAGGAGGTGGAAATCCGTCCGGGACGTGTCTGGGGGCAGCAAGATACGATCAATTATGATGTCACCCGCTTTCTATCCCCAAAGGATCAATCCATCAAGGACGTATTACGGAAACTTCCGGGTATCGATATCGATGATCTGGGGAAGATCTCTTACAACGGGAAAGAGATCCGTAATTTCTATGTGGAGGGACTGGATCTCACCAACGGGAAATACAAGCAAATCAGCGAGAACCTGCGAGCCGACGCCGTACAGAACATACAAGTGATGGAGAACCACCAACCGATCCGTGTGTTACAGAGAAAGATCAAGACCGAAGACGTAGCGTTGAACCTCAAACTGAGACCGGAATTCCGGGATCGCTGGCTGATCAATGCCGAAGGCGGTCTCGGCGCATCCCCGTTCTTATGGAAAGGAGCCGCTGACGCCTTGCAGATCAGCCGCAGCAGCCAATCCGCTTATCTATATAATAAAGGGAATAATACCGGGCAAGATGTATCGGGCGAGCAAAATACGCTTACCGAATCACCCGAATCCCGTTTATCCGAGCCCAAGGTTCCCCAATTTCTGCTACAACCCTCATTCTCCGCCCCGCTAAAGAAAGAGCGCTGGCTGTTCAACCATATACACAGCCTATCCGCAAATCGCCTATATAAACTGAACGAGAACACCCAACTCCGTATAAACGCCGGTTATATCCACGACCTGCGAACACAGGAAAGGGGGAGTGAGACGACTTATTACCAATCCGAGGACACGATTCATCTAACGGAGCAAAGCGATAGCCGCATTCGCTCGGATCAAGCCAACCTCAATATCGGAGTGGAAAACAACTCGCAGGAAAGGTATCTCAAGAACCAGTTCTCAGCCACCGGAGATTGGCAATCCAGCCTTTCCCATATAACCGGAAACACAATTTCCACCGGCCGTACAACATTGGACCAACGCATCAAAACCCCGAACCTCAACTTACGTAATAATTTACGGAGCCTGTGGAGCTTGGACAAATACACGTTGGAAGTCCAGTCTTTGCTCCGTTACCACAGCAACGCGGCCGATCTTCGCTTGGATAACCATCCTTATCCAATGAGCTTACGCGACTTTTATACCGATAATTCCTTTTCATTCCTGAAAAAGAGCGGTTCCCTCACCCAGCGATATACGGTGGGCATAAGCGGGGAGATCAGCAATATCAAGAAAAGCCTGCAAACTTATCTCTCACCCGATTACCAATGGAATACCTATAAATGGACCCTATCCCTCAGCTCCCCACTCAGATGGACCGGATATACAGGGGTCGGTTTCTCCCGCATCTCGGTTAATCCGTCCCTGTCTATTATCTACAAACTGAATTACGCATGGCGTTTCACGGCACACGCCTCCTATAAGGAAAGATATGGAGAGATGACCGACTTATACGACCGGCCTTATCAAACGGATTACCGGAATAGCGTCTGGAATTGCGGAATCCTCCCGGTTTACAGACAACAGCTTTATTCCGTTTATGGGGAATACAAGAGTACAGCACGGGAATTCTTCGCCACGGTAAACCTGACACACAACCGGGAGTGGTACAATCGTATATACGAGCAACGTATAGAGAACGGGCAGGTACAACGAGTCTCCTTACCGCTGTCCAACCACGGTTCCGGCTATACCGTCAAAAGCACGCTATCCAAAGGCTTTTACGATCTAGGGCTAAAGACCTCGCTCATGGCGCTCCTCAATATCAGCAAGGCCGAGCAAATCAGCGGGGGACAAAGGCTTCCTTATCAATATCGCCTCATGCGCCTAGAGCCCAAAGTGATCTGGACTCCCAACCGCCATTGGGAAACCAGTTACCAAACCGATATCCGGTACGGAGGAAATAAAATAGGAGAACGTACCCGTTTGGCGCCCTTATGGAACGTCACCCAACAAGTACAACTCTCCTACATTTTCTCACCCATAGAGGCAAGCCTTTCCGTAGATCATTATCACAATGACGTGAATGAAGACCAATCCGTCAACGCCGTTTTCGCGGACTTCTCGGTCTTATGGAAATCCCGGCGTTTGCAAATCACCGCCACGGCGACAAACCTGTTCGACAAACGTACCTACGGATACACGCGATACGCATCGTTGGAAAGCTATACCTCATGGGTACGTATCCGTCCCCGGGAGTTTCTGGTAGCGATCCGCTACCAGCTATAAACGATCCAGACGAGTCCGGGTTATATGCGTATCTTCCGCTCCACCGTACCCTCTGCCGTATCTATCCGTATGAAATAAACGCCGGGCTGGACATTTCCCAAGGAAACAGCGTAATCCACCGAGGCTGGAGAATCTACCTTCTCACCATACAGATGACGGCCCGAAGCGTCATGTACATGGATGCTGAACGAACCGGGGACCTCCGCCCAACGGACATGGAAACTTCCTTTCGTACCGCTAGCATATACGGACACGGCCTCTTGCGGAGCCTCCTCGAATACGTTCTCCGTAGAGGTAGGGATTCCCAATATATCCAGCAGACCTTTATACACGTCTATCTTTCCCCATCCCCATTGCTTGTTCGGATAAGAGAGCGGTTTATCCTGAACAGCCGTACGGGAGAAGACATCCTTGATATCATCCGGGGATAAAGCAGGATTCGCCTGTAACCAGAGAGCGATACTGCCAGTCACGAAAGGACAAGCCATCGAGGTTCCACTCATATACCCCCATGGATATCGATGTCCATTGAAAGTGGAATAGCGAGCCTGTGATGCCTTGGCTCCTTCACCGGTCTCACCCTCCAGATAGAATGAGTTATAGGAGGATGCCACCCAAAGTCCGGGTGCTGTTATATCTGGTTTCATGCGATTATCAAGCGTAGGGCCTACGCTTGAAAATGATGTTAACTCACCCAAACTATTACCTGCCAAATAAGAGGTACCCCCATCTACATTTACCGGGCATATACGAGTGGCATAAGCCCCGACAGCTATCACGTTTTTGGCCGATGCCGGAGAGCCGACAGTGAAATCTCCCGTACCGACCGTATAAGGATACCCTTTTCCCAAGTCCGTAAATAAGCTCTCGCCATTGTTGCCCCAAGCCCGGACCGGCGTGTTATTTGTCGCCACATGAAGTAAGAATATCTTTTCATTTTTGGTGCCTTCCGGATAATTGAACTGAATAAAAAGACGGTATCTCCCATTAAACACATATAATTCAGATTCCATTTGCGCCTCATACACCAACGTGCCATCCACGCTCTCACTAGTAAAAACAGAAGACTTAGGCATTGTATCCAAGGCGAAAAACCCGGTAGTATTTAATATCTCATCGCTTTCGCGATCATACAGATCCAGGCAAACAGAAAAAGGTTCCCCGGGCTCGTCCGCCCAAATATCCACCAGTCCATAAGAAAGACCCGTATTAGACCTGCCTACAAAAGTATGCAAGGTATCCGAAGGCGACATCTGTTCGGTATATACTGGCATGTCCCTAGAATTTCCCATGGCAACCGTGATGATTTTTCCCGGTCCGACCATTCGGTCCAACATTATATCCATAAAATTAGTACCATCGTGTCCTCCAATACCATCCCCTAAACTAAGATTCACCACGCAAGGTCTACCCAGTCTCTCGCTCTCCTTGAATATATAGTCCACTCCGTCTACGATATCAGAATTCTGCATGGTAGTAGCCACCAAGATCATATCACTCTCGTTGGCCACACCTTGGTAGGGCGTATCAAACCCTCCTCCGGCAGCTATGCCCGCGACATGGGTACCATGCGTATTTACATCCGAATCAAACGAGCAAGCCGCATCCAGCAGTTCCTCTTCCGTCCTGTATTCCGCTTTACTATAAGGACTCGTTTGGTCCCAAACTTGTTTGATACGATACGCTTTACCCTCTTTGTCATAGAAATTTGGGTGAGTAAAATCTAATCCCTGATCGACCACACCCACGATGACCCCCTTGCCCGTATAAGGCTGGGGAAGCTTAGTCCCCGCATAGGCATCCGCCACGTCCGAGTAGTAACGGGCCGAGTCCATACTGGCCCTCATAGGTTGTGAAGCGGATACATATTGGATACAACCCAGCTCAGACACCGACTCCACGGCAGACAGGGGGATCAACACCGTAGCGATATCTCCCGTCCTTGTCCGGATACGGCACCCGGCCGAATCCAAGGAAGCCCATCCCTCATCCGTCGCCACCTTCACGAAAGCCGAGAGATAATCTCCCGAGATAGAACTCCTCAACAACGAGTTCGCCGTATCTTTCTTCGCTAATTTGTCTAAAAGAATACGTGTATAGGGAGACATCTTGGAATACGTAGGTTCTTGGGCAAACATCCCTCCTACCACAAAAATCGCTAGAAGCAGCGATAACAAAATAGATTTTCTCTTCATATTAACCATCTTTTCCATTATATTTCAATTAAGACGTAAAGCTCGTCTCATCACGCCAGCCACGACATTTTAAATGCGCCATTTTATCTGTCTTATTGTGATACAAAGTAAGGCTTTTAAATGCGGACTTTCATTAAGAAACCCCGCTACCTTACGACATTTAGTCCAAAAACAGTGTGACATATAATCCGGATTCGAGGTAAACTAGGCCCTTTTCATATCTAATCGTCACAAAAAACACTTATAAATCAAAGAAAAATTTATATTTTTGTTCGCTAAAAAGTAAATGAATGAAACTAACATATATAACTTTATTCTTTTTTTCTATCGTACTCTTGAGAGCGGCAAACCCTTCCGCAGATAACCGCCCCCAAGAAAAATTATCTTACCAATCCATATTCAATCAGATCATCGCAACCCCCGAAAAAGCGATAAACCTAGCCGATAGCGCCGAGAACCTACGGATCATACCGGAATACAAAGCACATATCATCCGGTCACGGGCATACGCCCGGTTGAAAAACGAGAAGAAAGCGCTGGAATACGCTCTAGCCGCATTCCACACCGATTCCGTACAAAACGACTCCACGGCCTACATGAATGTTTGCCAGATACTAAGTAATTGCTATATCGAGCTATCCCGCCAGAACGAAGCCATAGAATACGCAACGAAAGCGATACAGATCGCACGCTCCCAAGGCAATAAGAGCGTCGAGGCTACCTCTATGATCTCCATCTCACGGGCACAAAACGAGCTGGCACAAAAAGACAAGGCTATCGAGACACTTGACCAAGCGATTGAACTGCTACAAGGCACCACCGATCCGGAAGAAAAGTGTACGTTGATCTCACTTTATATGGAGAAGCTACGAAACATCATGATCCAGGAGAAAAATGAAGAAGCAATAAATACCGGAAAGGAAGTAGAGGCACTTCTGGAAAAGATGGAACAAACAGGCGACATGCAAGAGACAAGGGTGGATATGCACCTAGGTTATTTATATAGCTTCCTTTGCGAAGCGTATCAACTGATCGGAGAGGAACAAGCAGCGGCCAGTTACTACCAAAAGTTCCTCACCACCAAATTCGCCCAAAAGCCGCAGGGAAGAACGAGAGCGGACCCTTACCTGCTATTAATAAATGATTATAAGCAAGTGATCCATAACACCTTGGAACGGGAGAGACTGACTCCGGCGCAAGATTCCATCAATAAAGATTATACGGTGATGCTAGCGAAGCTAAAGAATACCTATTCCTTAATGGGGGACTATAAAACAGCTCTCCAATACAGTGATCGTCTCTCCAACATACGAAAGGAACTGTATGCCCGCGACAAGGAAAACGCGGCCATGGAACTTGCCATCGCCTATGAGACGAACGAAAAGGAAACCAAGATCATCAAGCAGGAAATGGAGCTGAAGCAGCGCAACACATTTCTCGGAGCCTCTCTAGGCATCATAATCCTCCTTATTCTCTTGCTTTGGATCTCGTACCGGAACAGCAAGGTCATCAAGCGAAAGAACAAGATCACAGTGAACCAAGTAAACCAACTCCTAGCCTACAAGAATGAGCTATTGGCGATCAAGGAACGTGACAAAGAGGCAGAACTATCGCACCAAGAAGAACTTCCCAAATCAGATAGCAAGACACAAACTGACCCAGATCAACCAATCGACCAAGATTCTTTCATCCTGTTGGAAGAAATAATGCATAAAGAGAAACTCTATCTAAAATCAGATCTTACCCGTGAGGACGTACTAAAACGGCTCCACATGGACAAAAACCGTTTTGCCCGGATGATACAGAGCAACACGGAAGACAATTACACAAACTATATCGGCAACCTCCGCATGGAACACTCCATACAGCTAATGAAACAATATCCTTATTACAACCTAGAAGCCATCGCCCTCGATTCCGGATTGGGAAACGTACGTGCCTTACACCGCCTCTTCAAGAATAAGATCGGGATGACGCCTACCGAGTATAAAAAAGCCTTACATGTGAATTAAATTAACTATTTGCAGCAATCGGTCCCAATCCCGTACAAAAAACTTACTTTAAGCCCTTTTATTCAATAAATTCATCTAATTTCGCGTCATTTATAAACGACACGTCTCTATGAATAATGATAAGATCGTCACACCCAGCTTTTGCTATATACTAGCGGCGAATTTCCTGCTTTTTTTCGCTTTCTATCTAATCCTGCCGATCTTACCTTTTTATCTGAAGGAAGAATTCATGATCGGGAAGTCTATGATCGGGTTTATCTTGTCGTGCTATACGCTAGCGGCGCTCTGTATCCGTCCGTTCGCCGGATATTTGCTGGATACTTTCGCCCGCCGTCCCTTATATCTGGTGGCTTATTTCATTTTCACCGCCATATTTGGCGGATACATGGTAGCCACGGCGCTTACCCTCTTTATCGCCTTACGCGTCGTACACGGTTTCGCCTTCGGCATGGTGACGGTGGCCGGAAATACGATACTGATCGACATCTTGCCCTCCTCCCGCCGTGGGGAAGGTATTGGCTATTACGGCCTAGCCAATAACATCGCCATGAGTTTCGGGCCGATGATCGGTCTGTTCATGCAAGGGAACTTCACATACGACGTGATCTTTTCCTGCTCGTTGCTATCCGGAAGCCTTGGTTTTATCATGGCCTATATGGTCAAGACTCCTTATAAGCAACCGGTCAAACGAGAACCGATCTCCCTAGACCGCTTTTTCTTGGTGAAGGGAACTTGGGCGGGTATCTCCCTATTATTGCTCTCCATTCCTTATGGTATGACTACCACTTATGTAGCGATGTACGCCGCTGAGATCGGGATCAGCGTAAACTCCGGACTTTATTTCACCTTTATGGCCGTGGGACTCGCTGTCTCCCGCCTGTTCTCCGGACGGCAAGTGGATAAAGGACGGATCACGCTTGTTATCTCCCTCGGGATGTATTTGGCGGCGGCCACATTCTTTCTTCTTGCGGCGCTCAAGGAGTTGATGCATTGGAATCCGGTATTTTCCTCTTATCTCTACATAGGTATAGCCCTCTCGCAAGGCGTGGCGTTCGGAACCATGTTCCCTGCTTTCAACACGCTTTTCGTGAATCTGGCACCCAATAACCAGCGGGGTACGGCCACGTCTACATATCTAACTAGTTGGGATGTAGGTATCGGTATCGGGTTGATGGCCGGGGGCAGTATCGCACAAGAGCTGGGTGGCTTCAACTACGCCTACCTGTCCGGCGCTTGCCTTACGGTATTGTCTACGTTTTTCTTTTTGTTCAAGGCAGGGCCGCATTTCAACCGGCACAAGCTAAGATAAGCATCACGTTATAAAGAAACCTTAAATTCCCCCGAGCGTATCCGCTCATTCAGTTCTTTCACCAAATCCTTATATTGATACCGGTTACCGCAGGTATGAATCTCTGTTAGCGGGTGTTTATCGATTACCTTCTCCAGTAATTCGGAGCGAGACGGCGTAGATGGCAAGGCCGCGTATTCCTCGTACGTGTAAGACAAGAAAGCCACGTTGCGCCCGATACCCCGGTTATCCAACAGATAGCCATCGGCCAAAGGAGTCGGGTAGGGATACTTATCCCCCACTTTCACATCGCTTACCGCCGGATACGAGACAATCGTCTGGCCATCCTCACTCAATCCAACCGGGACATGACGGCTATAATCTTTCGCCGTCTTATAGATCACCACAGGAGGAGCCGCTTGCACGGAGGAAGAAATCCGTCCGGAAGAGGAAGCGGTCAAAGAAGCCGGCGGCCTGTTCATACTCGGCACCGAGCGGCACGAGTCCCGCCGGATCGACAATCAGCTGCGGGGCCGGTC
>ERZ825159.3736-NODE-3736-length-10543-cov-2.613940_pt1 | contig 10543 bp, 9 predicted proteins | sample MGYA00519932_ERZ825159 | MGnify/ENA primary metagenome ERZ825159 (study PRJEB31778, sample SAMEA3449191) | human gut metagenome | biome: human gut; feature: human-associated habitat; material: faeces | place: United Kingdom | collected 2010/2012 ...
CGAAAAATGGATCAAACCTTATTCGCGGCCTGCGGGCCGCGAACTCTGCGAGGCTCTTTTGACAGACTGTGCCCCGGAACCTGCTGGGTTCCGGGGCATTTTTGCCTTTTTTCTTTCGTTAGGCTAAGGAAAAATTGGGAGTTTGTAACGGTTTCGTTAATAATTGCCCGGCCCTCTTGCGCGCGGCGCTTTAGAATGTTAAAATTCTTTAAAACGTTTTTTACAGTTGTGTAACAACTGGCTTATAACGCGCAAGGAGCGATGCGACTATGCCCAAATTCAGCGTAAAAAAGCCGCTGACCGTGTTCGTGGCGGTGCTGGCGATTCTGGTATTGGGGGTGGTGGCCTATCTGAAGATGACCCCCGACCTGATGCCCAATATGGATTTCCCTTATGTGATCCTGGTGACCACCGACCCCGGGGCCAGCCCCGAGACCGTGGAGGCCGATATCACCAAGCCCCTGGAGCAGTCCATGGCCACCCTGGACCGCATCAAAAACGTCACCTCCAGCTCTATGGACAGCGTGTCCATGGTGGTGCTGGAGTTTGAAGACGGCGTGAATATGGACACCGTCAGCGTGGATATCCAGCAGAAGATCAACCAGCTGAAGGGCTCCTGGTCCGACACCGTGGGCGATCCCTATGTGCTGAAAATGAACCCCTCCATGCTGCCGGTGCAGGTGGCGGCCCTGTCCTACGACGGCAAGGACATCACGGAGCTGTCCGACTTTGTCACGGATACCCTGTCCCCCAAGCTGGAGGGCATCACCGGCGTGGCCAGTGTCACCGTCAGCGGTGCGGTCCAGCATCAGCTCCATGTGATCCTCAGCCAAAAGAAGCTGGATGATCTGTCCCGGCGGCTGTCCGACGCCATTGCGAAGCAGCTGGACGACGCGGCAGGGCAGCTGGCCTCCGCCCGGGGCCAGGGCAACAGCGCCAAGGCTGCTATCCGCGGCGCCGAGGAATCCGCCGTCCGGGACGCCGTGACCCAGGCCCTTACCACCATTCAGGACAGTCTGAAAACCATGCGGGACAGCCGGGACCAGCTCCAGGCCAACCTCCGGGAGCTGGCGGAGATCCAGGCGGAGAAGGCCCGTCTGGAGGCGGAAAACGCCCCCTACCAGGCCCGTATCGAGGCCATCCGCCACGACCCCTCCATGACGGAGGAGGAAAAGCAGGCGGCCATCGCCGAAATTGAAAGTGACCCCGAATACGTCCGCATCCAGGCGGAGCTGGCGGCGCTGGACCTGCGTATGGCGGCCCTGGGCGTCAAGTGGGACGAGGCCGTCCAACGGGCCAAGGAGTGGCAGAAGCAGCTGGAGGAGCTGGAAAAACAGCTGCGGGACCTGGAAACCGACGAGGGCGTGGCCAAGCTGGCGGACCAGGTGACCGCCGGGACCCTGACCATGGCCGACGCCGTTACCCAGATCATCTCCGCCAATATCCAGCTGGACAGCGCCCTGAATCAGATCGACCAGGGCCTCCAGACCCTGGAGGAATCCCGTTCCGCCGCCCTGAGCCAGGCGGATCTGTCCTCCAGCCTGAACCTATCCACCATCACCGCCCTGCTGACGGCCCAGAACTTCTCCATGCCCGCCGGGTATCTGAAGGAGGACGGCGTCAACTATATGGTTTCCGTGGGCGACGCCATCGACACCCGCCAGGACCTGGAGGACCTGGTGCTCTTTGACCTGGGGATGGACGGCATCGACCCCATCCGCATGAAGGACGTGGCCGACGTGGCCATCACCGACAACTCCTCGGAGATCTACGACAAGCTCAACGGCAAGGACGGCGTCATCGTCTCCTTCAACAAGCAGTCCACCTACGCCACGGCGGAGGTGTCCGACAACATCAACAGCCGCTTCCGGGAGCTAGAGGCGGAATACGAGGGTCTTTCCTTCGTGCCCCTGATGGACCAGGGGGACTACATATACCTTATCATCAACTCCATTCTGTCCTCTCTGGGCTGGGGTGCGCTGTTCTCGGTGCTGATCCTGTACCTGTTCCTGCGGGACCTGCGTCCCACCGTCATCACCCTGTGCTCCATCCCCATCAGCGTGATCTTCGCCGTGGTGCTCATGTACTTCTCCGGCGTCACCATCAATATGATCTCCCTGTCCGGCCTGGCCGTGGCGGTGGGCATGCTGGTGGATAACTCGGTGGTCGTCATTGAGAACATCTACCGTCTGCGCGCCAAGGGGGCCACCGTCATCCAGGCGGCGGTGTCCGGTGCGCGGCAGGTGCTGGGCGCCATCACCGCCTCCACCCTGACCACCGTGTGCGTATTTCTGCCCATCGTGTTTGTGGAGGGCATCACCAAGCAGCTGTTCACGGACCTGGCCCTGACCATGACCTATTCCCTGCTGGCCAGCCTCATTGTGGCCCTGACCCTGGTGCCCGCCATGGCCTCCGGCATGCTCCGCAAGGAAAAGCCCCAGAAGCCGGGTCTGCTGGACCGGGTCTATCCCGCCTACCGCAAGGCTGTGTCCTGGTCCCTGAGACACAGGACCGTGGTGCTGCTGCTGTCGCTGGTGCTGCTGCTGGGCTCCGCCGGAGCCACCCTGGCCCGCGGCTTTGCCTTCATGCCCAATATCGACATGAACACCGTGAATCTCACCGTCTCCATGCCCGAGGGCTGCACCCGGGAGCAGGCCGTATCCCTGGCGGATGAGGTGCTGCGCCGGGCTGCCCAGGTGGAAAACGTGGAGACCGTAGGCGCGATGATGTCCTCCTCTGGCAGCTCCGGCGGCATGGACATGACCAGCATGATGTCCTCCGGCGGCGGGGCGTATGACGTCACCGCCTATATCACCCTTACCGAAGGGGCCTCCGGCGCAAAGACCGGACAACAGATCGAGGCCGCCTGCACCGGTATGGACTGCACCGTCACCGCCTCCGGCGCCATGGACAGCTACATGACCTATCTTACCGGCAGCGGCGTCGCGCTGAACGTCTACGGCAGCGACATGGAGCAGATGCAGTCCGCCGCCAAGACACTGGCCGCGAAGCTGGCCACCGTCCCCGGCACGGAAAACGTGTCCGACGGCCTGGAGCAGGCGGCCACCGCCCTGCACCTGTCCGTGGACCGCAACGCCGCCATGGAAAAGGGCCTCACTGTGGCCCAGGTGTATATGGCCGTTGCCTCCGCCCTGACGGACACCGACAGCTCCCTGTCTCTGACCCTGGACGGGCTGGATGTCAGCGTGTCCATCCAGTCCCCGGAGGAAAGCCGCATGACCCGGGAAAAACTCATGGACCTGGAGATTGACCCCTCTGCCATGAGCGCCATGAGCAGCATGATGAGCGCCGCCTCCGGCAGCGGCTCCATGAGCGGCATGAGCAGCATGTCCTCCGGCAGCGGCTCCATGAGCGGCATGTCCGGCATGTCCTCCGGCAGCACCTCCGCCATCCAGGCGGCGGAGCCCGTCCGTCTGGGCGATATTGCCAAGCTGGAGGAGACCGTCAGCCTCAACACCATTCACCGCGACCAGCAGCGGCGGTACATCACTGTGTCCGCCGACGTGGCCGACGGCTGCAATGTCACCAAGGTCACCACCGCCGCCCAGGCGGCTATTGCGGAGGTAGACCTGCCCCAGGGCATCACCGCCTCCTTCCAGGGGGAAAACGAGGCCATTATGGACGCCATCCGGCAGCTGCTGCTGATGCTGCTGCTGGGCATCGTCCTGGTGTACCTGGTAATGGTGGCCCAGTTCCAGTCTCTGCGCTCGCCGTTGATCGTCATGTTCACCATTCCCCTGGCCTTCACCGGCGGCTTCCTGGCCCTGCTGCTGGCGGGCATCGAGGTCAGCGTGGTGTCTTTGGTGGGCTTTGTGATGCTGGTGGGCGTCATCGTCAACAACGGCATTGTCCTGGTGGACTACATCAACCAGCTGCGGCTGGAGGGTATGGGCCGCCGGGAGGCCATCATCGAGGCCGGCGTCACCCGCCTGCGGCCCATTCTTATGACGTCCCTGACCACGATCCTGGGCCTGGTGGTCATGGCCTTCGGCAAGGATGTGGGCACGGCCCTGATGCAGCCGGTGGCCCTGGTGTGCATCGGCGGTCTGCTGTACGCCACGCTGATGACCCTGCTGGTGGTGCCCTGCATGTATGACATTCTCAGCCGCCGGGACCTGCGGAAGGTCAACGAGGAGGAGCTGCAGCTCCTGGACCTGTAACATTGTAAAAAGAGCCTCCCCGGGTGGGGAGGCTCTTTTGGGCGGCATTTCGTCGGCATTTCAGCTTGTTGAAACAGCACACATTTTATAAGGCTTATTTTATCGTTTTTGCTTGACAGCTCGCACTCTTTATGTTAATATTTCATCAAGGTCGACCGGATATTTTACTTCTATTACCCATTTATGTGTCCAAAAGGAGGTTATCATGCGCAGCTGGCTCAAATATATTTTTCTTCTGATCGGAACGCTGCTTGCCCTCTACATTGGGGCAGACATGAACTATTTTATTCCGTCCTCCGAGCTTGTCTACAGCGAGATCGAATACTGCACGTTCATACTCGCCGCTGTTATGACCGTCTGCACTGCCATGGTCATCTCCCAGTTGAAAAAGCGGGACAAAAATGACCCGGGCGACAAGGACGCAGACGACAAGTGATCCTGGCTTTTCACGCAAAAACTTCCCTCCGCCCTGCGGCGGAGGGAAGTTTCTCTTTTTATATCCTTTTGTACCGTTTACCCGTAGTACGCCATCAGCATATCCACCACGGTGCCGTAGCTCTGGGTGCCCCGGGGGTCGCCGCTGCTTTTCAGGAAGGAATCATACACCTTCTGGGCCGCGTCGTTGACGGGCCCCTCAAAGGCCGCCCAATAGGCGGAGTTATCCCGCAGGTCCGCCACCACCGTGTCGGGCAGCAGCACCCGCACGGCCTGCCACGCCTCCGGGTCTGCCCGGTACAGGGCGTTGGAGAGATAGGTAAAGCCCATGAGCCAGCCGGAGTAGCGATAAGCGGCGCTGTCCGCCGTGGTGGAGGCGGCGATGGCAATGAAGTTGCACTCCTGCTCCGAGGCGATACCCCGCTGATGAGCCATCTCGTGGGCAATGGTGCTGGGCAGATAGCAGGCGGGGCTGTCGATGTTCAGGTTGGCCTCGCCGGTAAAGGGAAAATAGAACCCCGTAAAGTCCATGGCGCTGAGGGCCGTGGAAAACCGCACCCCCTTGGGCACCCGGTCCTCCATCCGCAGGCAGGGAAACGCGTCGTACACGCCGTCGAACACCCGCACGCTGTCGGCAAAGATGTCGTCCCGGCTCTCGGCAAACAGGCCGTTTTCGTCCCGCTGATTTTATTATTCGTCAGGAAGGTATCTGTTTCTATGCTCTTCACCATCAACGATCTCGGCTTTTCCATCGCCGGACTGCTGCTGGAAGGACTCCGCATAGTAGTTGACGCCCCACAGCAGGCTGAACCCGGCGTACACCGTCAGCACCGCGCACACCGCCGTCAGCGCAAAGCGATACAGCACCCGGCCCCGGCGGCCCTGATCCGTGATCAGCCGCCGGACGGTGGCCCCCATCCACAGCAGGACCACTCCCGCCGCTATGGCGTACAGCAGCTCCGCCACGGAGAAGGACGCCCGGTAGCACACCGACGCCACCGCCCGCTCCAGAGGCATCACCACCTGGCGGCTGACCCAGTTCATCAGCCCTGGCACCGTCCGCAGGGCAAAATACAGACACAGCACCCCGCACACCGCCAGAAACCAGATGTGCAGGCCCCGGTGCCGCCTGAAAAAGGCCCTCATAGCTCCAGGGGCCGCCCGGTCAGATACATCACCGTCCGCAGGGCAGCAATGAGCCTGCCGCTCTCGTCCCGGATGTCCGTGCGGCTGAAGCCCATGTGGCCGCCCGTTTTCTCCACGGTGCCTACGGCGGTGAGCTTTCCCGTTCCCGCCGCGGCGGACAGGTACTCGATGCTGGAGGACACCGTAAACGTCACCTCCTGCTGCCGGGTCAGCAGGGCCATGCCCGCCGCCACGTCGGCCATGGTAAACAGCGCGCCGCCGTGAGGGGTGCCCCAGCAGTTCAGGCTGTCCGGGTGCAGCTCCAGCTCCACGGTGGCGGTGCCGTCGTCCACGGCGGTGACCTTCATATGATTATACTGGCTGAAGGGCTCCGCCCCGGGGCCCTCCGCCGAATGCAGCAATTTCTGTCTCAGTTCTTCGGTCATAGGTCGCTCACTCCGCCGCTGCCAGCAGCTGGCGGGTATATTCCTCCTTCGGATGGTCAAATATGTCCTCCACCGGCCCCTGCTCCACGATGCGGCCATGGTGCATCACCAGACACCGGTCGCAGATCTCGTAGACCACATTCAGATCGTGGGAGATAAACAGATACGATATGCCCAGCTCCCGGCGCAGCCGGGCGATGAGCTGCAAAATCTGCGCCTGGATGGTCACATCCAGGGCCGACACGGCCTCGTCGGCCACGATGAGCTGGGGGTGCACGATCAGGGCCGCCCCGATGCACACCCGCTGCCGCTGTCCGCCGGACAGCTGATGGGGCAGCCGGTCCCGGCACTCCGGGTCCAGGCCCACCAGCTCCATGGTGCGCTCCACCCGGCGGGCGATCTCCTCCTTGCCGTACTTCCCGTAAATGCGCAGAGGCTCCGCCAGGATCCAGCCCACGGTGCGGCTGGGGTTCAGACTGCTGGCCGGGTCCTGAAATATCATCTGCGGGCGCTTGGTGTAGTGGGTGATGGTGCCGGTATAGTCCGGCACAAAGCCCAGAATTGTCCGGGCCAGGGTGGTCTTGCCGCTGCCGGATTCCCCCACCAAACCCAGGATTTCGCCCCGGTGCAGCTCAAAGCTCACATCGTGCAGCACCTGCTGCCGCTTTCTGCGGCCCACGGTGCCGGAGGGCCGGTACCACACGTTCAGGTCACGGACCTGTAAAACCAGATCATCGCTCATAGCTTCCTCCTTGTGGGGATGGCGGCAATGAGCCGCTGGGTATAGGGGGCCTGGGGGTGGAAGAATATCTGGTCCACCGGGCCGGACTCCACGATGTGCCCCTTCTCCATCACCGCCACCCGGGTGCACAGCTTCCGCACCACAGCCAGGTTGTGGGAGATAAACAGAATGGACATGCCCCGCTCCCGGTTCAGGCGGCGCAGCAGCTCCAGGATCTGGGCCTGGATGGTCACGTCCAGAGCCGTGGTAGGCTCGTCCGCCAGCAGCAGCCGGGGCTGGGGCAGAATGGCCGCCGCGATCATCACCCGCTGGAGCATGCCGCCGGACAGCTCGTGGGGATACCGGCGGTACACATCCTCCGCATCCGGCAGGTCCACGTCCCGCAGGGCCTGCAGGGCCAGCTCCCGCCGCTTTTTGGGCGGCAGGTCCGTGTGCACCCGCAGACACTCCTCCACCTGGGGGCTCCGCTCTTCCTTCGATAATTGGGTGTGGAGCCGCAGCGTCTCCTCCACCTGGGGGCCGATACGCATGGTGGGGTCCATGGCGCTCATGGGCTCCTGAAACACCACACAGATGTCCCGGCCCTGGATGCTGCGCAGGGTGTCGCCGCTGCTGGTCAGCAGGTCCCGCCCGTCCAGCAGGATCTGCCCCCGGAACGACGCCTGCTCCGGCCGCAGCAGGCCGGAGATCATCATGGCGGTAACGGTTTTGCCGCTGCCGGACTCGCCCACCAGCCCCACGATCTCACCGTCGCCCACCGTCAGGTCGATGCCCCGCACCGCCTCGTGGTCCGACCCGTGGAACTGCACATGCAGATCACGGATTTCCAGCATACTGTCACCTCCCCCATTGCTTTCGCTGGAGCCCCTCGCCCAGCAGGCTGACGCCTAAGATCAGCAGCACGATGACGCCGCCCACCGTCAGCATATACCAGGGGGCCCTGGCCATATAGCTCTGGGACTCGGACAGCATATACCCCAGAGACACGTCCGGGGGCTTCACGCCGATGCCCAGATAGCTCATGCTGGCCTCCGCCAGCACGGCGTTGTTAAACCCAATGACCAGGGTAGGCAGAAGCACCTGCCGGGTATTGGGCAGAATATGCAGAAACATAATGCGCAGGTGCCCCGCTCCCATGAGCCGGGCGCTTTTCACATAATTCATCTCCCGGTGCCGGGCAAACTCGCTGCGGATGACCCGGGCATAGCTGGGCACAAAGGCGACACCCAGCGCCAGAATGACGTTGTACTTGCCGAAGCCCAGCAGGGAGATGAACACCAGAGCCAGCAGGATGCTGGGAAACGCCGTCACCGCGTCGTTGATGCGCATCAGCGCCTCGTCCAGCCAGCCGCCGAAATATCCGGTGAAGGCCCCCACCAGCGTTCCCACCGCCGCGCCGATCACCACGGTGGCGGCACTGATGAGGAAGGTGGTGCCGGCGCCGGCCAGCACCCGGCTGAAAATATCCCGGCCGAAGTTGTCCGTGCCGAACAGGTGCCGCAGGCATGGGGCCGCGAACTTTTCACTGCCGGACATGGCCGTGGGGGGATAGGGGGTCCACACGCAGCCCAGCAGCGCCAGAGCCGCCATAAGCCCCGTCAGGACCAGACCCGCCCGCAGATAGTGATTCTTTTTTTCGTTCAGCAGCAAGGTAGGTCCCTCCCCTCTATTGCAGCCGCAGTCTTGGGTCCAGCCGCTGGTTGATCAGGTCCGCCAACAGGTTCACCAGCACCACCCAGAACGCCACGATCACCACCACCGCCTGCACCACGGGATAGTCCCGGTTGGCGATGGACGTCAGCAGCATGCGGCCCAGGCCCGGCAGGGAAAACCCCTGCTCGATAACCACAGAGCCCGCCACAATATCCGCCACGGTCATGGCCAGAAATGACACCACCGGCCCCATGGCGTTGCGCAGCACATGGCGGTACAGGGTAGCCCGGTCGCTGTTGCCCCGGCTGTGAGACGTGCGGACATAGTCCTTTTCCATCTCCGACAGAATGGATGAGCGCAGCATCTTCACGGTCATGGCCACCCTGGGCAGGGCGATGGACACGGCCGGGAACAGAAAATACCACAGGCTGGCACCGAAGTTGTCGCCGGGAGAAACGTAGTTTCCCGGCACGAACAACCGCAGCACCAGACCAAACACATACGTCAGCAAGATGCCCGTAACAAAGGCCGGGATGGCCATGAGCACCTGGTTCACGCTGGTCAGGGCCTTGTCCATCCGTCCCCCGGCGTGGCGGGCGGTGAAAATGCCCAGGGGGATGGAAAAGACCAGGATCAGCACAAAGGACATCCCCGTCAGAAGCCCCGTCACCGGCAGTTTTCCGGCCAGCATGCCGGATACCGGCATTTTATAGCTGTACGACGTGCCGAAGTCCCCGTGCAGGGCCCCCAGCACCCACTGAACGTACCGCTCCAGGAACGGACGGTCCAGTCCCATTTCCGCCCGCAGGGCGGCGATGCGCTCCGGCGTGGCCTCGGTGCCCAGCAGCTTCACCGCCGGGTCTCCGGGGATCACCTGAAACGCCAGAAAAGCCAGAAAAGAGACGATGACCATGGTCAGCAGCATCAGTCCGATCTTCTTGGCCGCATATTTCATGGTCATCGCCTCTTTCAATTCAGTATAACGTTACTGCTGGGTCAGGTACACGGTGGACAGGTCCAGCACATAAATGGGATAGAACTTCAGGCCGCCCAGGTCCTGGCGCATAGCCACCAGGTCGCTGAGGTCCTGGATATACACGTTGGCGGCAGTGTCCGCCAGCATGGTCTCCATCTGCTTGTACAGATCCGTCTGGGTGGCCTCGTCCGTGGCGTTGATGGCCTGCTGGAACAGGGCGTCATAGGCGGGGCTGCTGTAGTTGATGAAGTTCTTGGCATAGTCGGAGGTGAAGCGCTCCAGCATGGCCCGGGCGGTCATGTTGGCTGCGTCCACGCCCACCACAGTGGCCTGGAACTGGCGGCCATTATAAATGGTGTCCAGCCAGGTGCTCCACTCCACAGGCTGAATGGTCACCCTGATGCCCGCCTCCCGCAGCTGCTCGGCCACCACCTCGGCGGTGTCCATGTGGGGCTGATAGTTATTGGGCACGGAGATGGTCATGTCGAACCCGTTGGGATAACCGGCCTGGGCCAGGAGTTCCTTGGCCTTTTCCACGCTGTGGGGATACTTATCCACCAGCTCCGGCAGGAAATACTTGGTAAACGCGGGATAGATGCTGCTGCCCACGGCGGTGCCGTGGCCGTCGGCCACCATATCCATGATGCCCTGCCGGTCGATGGCATAGCACATGGCCTGGCGCACCAGCTGGTTGTCAAAGGGCTTGGCCTGGTTGTTCAGATAGATGGCCTGCACCAGGTTCATGGTGCCCTCCAGCACGTTGAACTGGCTCTGGTCCAGCTGGGCCACCTGGGTGCTGGTCAGATGGGCGCACAGGTCGATGGCGCCGCTCTGGAGGCTCATCAGCAGGCTGTCGGCGTTTTCGATGATCTTAAAGGTCACCTGATCCAGCTGGGCCGGGGTGCCCCAGTACTCGTCGAACTTCTCCAGGACGATGGAATCCTGGGCGGCCCGGGAGACGAACTTGAAGGGGCCGGTGCCCACG
>ERZ825159.3749-NODE-3749-length-10508-cov-3.356261_pt1 | contig 10508 bp, 7 predicted proteins | sample MGYA00519932_ERZ825159 | MGnify/ENA primary metagenome ERZ825159 (study PRJEB31778, sample SAMEA3449191) | human gut metagenome | biome: human gut; feature: human-associated habitat; material: faeces | place: United Kingdom | collected 2010/2012 ...
TGGCGCCCCATGTGGTGGGATTTTCCGACGACGGCCGGGGCGTGCAGAGCGATGACTTAATGCGGCAGGCCATGCTTCGCGCCAAAGCCCTGGGGAAGCCCATTGTCGCCCACTGCGAGGTCAACGCCCTGCTGCGGGGCGGGTACATCCACGACGGCGACTACGCCAAGAGAAACGGCCACCGGGGCATCTGCTCCGAAAGCGAATGGGGGCAGATCGCCCGGGACTTGCAGCTGGTGAAGCAGACCGGCTGCGCCTATCACGTCTGCCACGTCTCCGCCAAGGAAAGCGTGGCGCTCATCCGCAAGGCCAAGGCCGAGGGGCTGAACGTGACCTGCGAGACCGGCCCCCACTATCTGGTGATGGACGACAGCGACCTGCAGGAGGACGGCCGCTTCAAAATGAACCCGCCTCTCCGGGGGAAGGAAGACCGGGAAGCCCTGCTTCAGGGAATCCTGGACGGCACCATCGACATGATCGCCACCGACCACGCCCCCCACTCCGCCGAGGAAAAGTCCCGGGGGCTGGAAAAAAGTGCCTTCGGCATCGTGGGCATTGAGACCGCTTTCCCGATTTTGTATACCTATCTGGTAAAACCGGGCATTCTAAGCCTGAACAAACTATTGGAGCTTTTGTGCGTCAATCCCCGCAGACGCTTCGGTCTTCCTCTGGGGACAGACTACAGCATCTGGGACTTGAACGCCGCATACGCCATCGACCCGAAGGACTTTCTTTCCAAGGGCAGAGCCACGCCCTTCGCGGGCTGGCAGGTCAATGGAAAGTGCATCGCCACCATCTGTGACGGAAAGCTGGTATACGCCGCTCCGGAAACCCATACCGCCAAATAACGAGAGGAGAAACACCATGGCAAAAAGAACCGACATCAAGAAAATTCTCATCATTGGCTCCGGCCCCATCGTCATCGGCCAGGCGGCGGAATTCGACTACGCCGGCACCCAGGCCTGTCTTGCCCTGAAGGAAGAGGGCTACGAGGTGGTGCTGTGCAACTCCAACCCCGCCACCATCATGACCGACACCATCATCGCCGACAAGGTCTACATGGAGCCGCTGACGCTGGAATATATCGCCAAGATCATCCGCTACGAGCGTCCCGACGCCATCATTCCCGGCATCGGCGGTCAGACAGGTCTGAATCTGGCCATGCAGCTGGAAAAGAAGGGCATTTTGCGGGAATGCCGGGTCAGGCTGCTGGGCACCTCCAGCGAGTCCATCGAGCGTGCCGAGGATCGGGAGCTTTTCAAGGAGCTGTGCCAGTCCATCGGCGAGCCGGTCATCCCCTCCGAAATTTCCTATTCCCTGGAGGAGGCCAAGGAGGCCGCCAAGCGCATCGGCTACCCCGTGGTGCTTCGTCCCGCCTTTACTCTCGGCGGCACCGGCGGCGGCTTTGCTTACAATGAAGACGAGCTGGTGGAGATTGGTCTCAACGCCTTCGCCCTCTCCCCTGTCCATCAGGTTCTGGTGGAAAAGTCCGTCAAGGGCTACAAGGAGATCGAATTTGAGGTCATGCGGGACTCAAATGACCACGCCATCACCATCTGCGGCATGGAGAACATCGACCCCGTGGGCGTCCACACCGGCGACAGCATGGTGGTCGCCCCCATCATGACCCTCAGCGACCACGACATGAAGATGCTCAACGACTCCGCCATCAAGATCATCCGGGCGCTGAAGGTGGAGGGCGGCTGCAACGTCCAGTTTGCTCTCGACCCCAATTCCTCCAAATACTATCTCATTGAGGTCAACCCCCGTGTCTCCCGTTCCTCCGCGCTGGCCTCCAAGGCCTCCGGCTACCCCATTGCCCGGGTCACCGCGAAAATCGCCGTGGGCATGGCGCTGGAGGACATCAAAATCGCCAACACCAACGCCGCCTTTGAGCCGAAGCTGGACTACGTCATCACCAAGCTGCCCCGGTTCCCCTTCGACAAGTTCACCTCCGCCATCAACATTCTGGGTACCCAGATGATGGCCACCGGCGAGGTCATGGGCATCGGCTCCAATCTGGAGGAATCCCTGCTCAAGGGCATCCGCTCTCTGGAGGTAGGCGCGAACCACATCTACCATCACAAATTCGACGACATGACCACGGAGGAGCTGCTGGACTATATCAGCGTGTTCCGCTCCGACAACATTTTTGCCATCGCGGAAATCATCTACCGGGGCGTCACCGTGGAGCAGATTCATGAAATTACAGCCATCGACGTGTATTTCCTGAACGCCATCAAGCGCATCGTGGACATGGAGGAATACTTAAAGCTCCATGTCAAAGAGCCGGAAGCCCTTCTGGACGCCAAGAAGATGGGCTTCAGCGACAAATATGTAAGCCGGCTGTGGAAATGCTCCGAGACGGACGTGTCTGATTTCCGCAGAGAACACGGTATGTTCCCGGCCTTCCGCATGGTGGACACCTGCCACACCGGCGCGTATATCCCCTACTTCTACTCCTCCTACACCGGCGGGAACGTCTCCCGGCTGACGAACAAAAAGAAGATCGTGGTACTGGGCGCAGGCCCCATCCGCATCGGTCAGGGCGTGGAGTTTGACTACTCCACCGTCCACGCCGTCATGACCATCAAAAAGGCGGGCTACGAGGCCATCATCATCAACAACAACCCCGAGACCGTCTCCACCGACTACACCACCGCCGACAAGCTGTATTTTGAGCCTCTGACCCCCGAGGATGTGATGAACATCATCGACTTTGAAAAGCCCGACGGCGTGATCGCGTCTCTGGGTGGCCAGACCGCCATCAATCTGGCCCAGCCCCTCCATGACCGGGGCGTGAAGATCATCGGCACCGGCTGCGAGGCCATCGACAGAGCCGAAAACCGGGACGCCTTTGAAAAGCTCCTGAAAGAGCTGGACATCCCCCAGCCCAAGGGCAGAGCCGTCACCAAAATCGAGGACGGTCTCGCGGCGGCAAACGAGATCGGCTACCCCGTGCTGGTGCGTCCCAGCTTCGTGCTGGGCGGCCGCGCCATGCAGATCGTGGCGAACGAGAGCCAGCTGCGCCGCTACCTGAAAAGCGCCGTGGAAATCGACGAGGACAAGCCCGTTCTGGTGGACAAGTACATTCAGGGTCGGGAAGTGGAGATCGACGCCATCTGCGACGGACGGGACGTGTTCGTCCCCGGCATCATGGAGCTGGTGGAGCGCACCGGCGTTCACTCCGGCGACTCCATCTCCGTCTACCCCTCCTTCTCCATCTCCGACAAGGTCAAGGGCATCATCCTGCAATACGCCAAGAAGCTGGGTCTGGGCATCGGCATTGTCGGCCTGTTCAACGTGCAGTTCATTGTCGACCCGGAGGACAACGTGTCCGTCATCGAGGTCAATCCCCGTTCCTCCCGCACCGTTCCCTTCCTGAGCAAGGCCACGGGCTACAGCCTGGCGGACATCGCCACCGACGTGATTCTGGGTCTGAGCCTGAAGGAGCAGGGCTTCTTCGACATCTACCCCGCCGAAAAGGAGCGCTGGTACGTCAAAGCGCCGGTGTTCTCCTTCAATAAAATTCGCGGTCTGGACGCCTATCTGACTCCCGAAATGAAGTCCACCGGCGAGGCCATCGGCTATGACCGCACCATGACCCGTGCCCTGTACAAGGCGCTGCAGGCCTCCGGCATGAAGCTGCAGAACTACGGCACCGTGCTTGCCACCATCGCCGACCGGGACAAGGAGGAAGCGCTGCCCCTGATCCGCCGGTTCTACCGTCTGGGCTTCAACATCGAGGCCACCGCCGGAACTGCCACATTCCTGAAGGAAAACGGCATCCGCACCCACGTTCTGGGCAAGATCAGCGACGGCAGCGACGAAATCCCCAACGCGCTGCGTCAGGGACACATTGCCTACGTCATCAACACCCGCGACCCCGGCTCCAACGGCCGGGACGGCATAAAAATCCGCCGGATCGCCACGGAGCATAACGTGACGCTGTTTACCGCGCTGGACACCATCCGGGTTCTGCTGGATGTGCTGGAAGAAACCACGCTGACCATCTCCACGATAGATGCTTGACGTGCAACCCAATTCCCGGAAGGAGCGACCATGAAACAGAGCATTTTCACAATCCTATCCAATACCCCCCTGACGGACTGCGTCTACAAAATGGTGCTTTCCGGCGACACCTCCGCCATTACCGCCCCGGGGCAGTTTGTCAACATTCAAATCACCGGGAAGTTCCTCCGCCGTCCCATTTCCGTGTGCGACTATGACGGGGATACCCTCACCATCGTCTACAAGGTGGTGGGCAAGGGTACGGAAATTCTCTCCCGGATGGTTCCCGAGGAGAAGCTGGACATCCTGACCGGCCTTGGCAACGGCTACGACCTCGCCCCCGCCGGGGACAGCCCCGTCCTACTGGGCGGCGGCGTGGGCGTCCCGCCGCTGTACCACCTTGCCAAACGGCTGCTCGCCATGGGCAAGCAGGTGACGGTGATCCTGGGCTTCAACACCCAATCGGAAGTGTTCTATGAAGCCGAATTCCGGGCGCTGGGCTGCCGGGTGATCGTCACCACCGCCGACGGAAGCTATGGCGTCAAGGGCTTCGCCACCACGCCGCTGAACGATCTGAATTATTCCTATTTCTACACCTGCGGCCCGGAGCCGATGCTCAAGGCGGTGTATAACGCCACCCGCACCTCCGGCCAGATGAGCTTTGAGGAACGGATGGGCGCCTGTATGGGCTGCTCCTGCAAGACCCTCACGGGCTACAAGCGCATCTGCAAGGACGGCCCCGTCATGAAGAAGGAGGAGATTCTATGGGAAGCCTGAGCGTCAATCTCTGCGGCATCGAGCTGGACAACCCGGTCATCCCCGCCTCCGGCACCTTTGGCTACGGCTATGAGTTTGCCGAACTGTACGACATTAACTGCCTTGGCACCTTCTCCTTCAAGGGAACCACGAAAGAACCCCGTTTTGGAAATCCCACGCCCCGCATCGCCGAGTGTACCGGCGGCATGATCAACGCCGTGGGGCTGCAAAATCCCGGCGTGGACAAAGTCATATCCGAAGAACTCCCGAAGCTGAAAGCCTGCTTCCACAAGCCCGTCATGGCCAACGTCTCCGGCTTTTCCGCGGCGGATTACGCCTATACCTGTGAAAAGCTGGATGAGGAGGAACAGGTGGGCTGGCTGGAAGTCAACGTCAGCTGCCCCAATGTTCACGGCGGCGGCATGAGCTTCGGCACCTGCCCGGAAGCTGCCGCAGAGGTGACGGCGGCGGTGAAAAAGGTCACGAAAAAGCCCGTCATTGTCAAGCTCTCCCCCAACGTCACCGACATTGTGTCCATCGCCAAAGCCTGCGAGGACGCGGGAGCGGACGGCATCAGCCTGATCAACACCATGCTTGGTATGCGCATTGATCTGCGCACCCGAAGGCCGGTCATTGCCAACAAAATGGGCGGTTTTTCCGGCCCCGCCATCTTCCCGGTGGCGCTGCGCATGGTCTATCAGGTCGCAAATGCGGTAAACGTCCCCGTGGTGGGCATGGGCGGCGTCAGCAGCGCCGAAGATGTGGTGGAAATGATGCTGGCGGGCGCTACCGCCGTAGAGGTAGGCGCGGCCAATCTTGTAAATCCCTACGCCTGCCGGGACATCATCCGGGAGCTTCCCGCCGTCATGGAAAAATACAAAATTGAGGATCTGAAAGACATTATAGGAGGCGCGAAATAATGGGTAAGGACGTCATTGTTGCCTGCGATTTTTCATCCGCCGAGGCAACCTTCGCTTTTCTGGATAAGTTCACCGGCCGCAAGCCCTTCGTAAAGATCGGCATGGAGCTGTACTACGCGGAAGGCCCCGCCATCGTCCGGGAGATCAAAGCCCGGGGGCACAAGATTTTTCTGGACTTGAAACTTCACGACATCCCCAACACCGTAAAAAAGGCCATGTCCGTCCTGCGGAATCTGGACGTGGACATCACCAACCTCCATGCCGCCGGCACCACCGCCATGATGAAGGCCGCGCTGGAAGGTCTGACCCGGGAGGACGGCACCCGTCCCCTGCTGATTGCCGTGACCCAGCTGACCTCCACCGATCAGGCGGCCATGGAATCCGATCTGCTCATTCACGAACCCATTGACCAGGTGGTCATGCACTACGCCGAGACCGCGAAGAATGCCGGTCTGGACGGCGTGGTCTGCTCCCCTCTGGAAGCGGGGAAGGTACACGAGCGCTGTGGCAAAGCGTTTCTCACCGTGACCCCCGGCGTCCGCTTCGCCGACGGAGACGTAGGCGACCAGAAGCGGGTGATGACCCCAGCCGCCGCCAAGGCCATCGGTTCGGACTACATCGTGGTCGGCCGTCCCATCACGGCCGCCGCCGACCCCGTTGCCGCCTACGAGCGCTGCGTGACGGAATTCTGCGACTAAATCAAGGAGGAGACCATCTTGGAAAGCTACAAAAGAGAATTCATTCAGTTTCTGGAGATGGCCGGTGTGCTGAAATTCGGCAATTTCACCGCCAAATCCGGCCGGAAAATCCCCTATTTCATCAACGCCGGGGAGATCAAAACCGGTAAGGAAATTGCGACTCTGGGCGAATTCTACGCCCGCGCCTACCGGGAAAAGCTGGGGCAGCGGAAGGCCGTCCTCTATGGCCCCGCCTACAAGGGCATTTCCATCGCCGTGTCCGCCGCCGTTGCCCTGAGCCGGGACGGGCTGGACGTTCCCTTCTTCTTCAACCGCAAGGAAGCCAAGGATCACGGCGAGGGCGGCGTGTTCGTGGGCTACGTCCCCAAGGCCGGTGAGGACGTGGTCATCGTAGAGGACGTCATCACCGCCGGGACTGCCATCCGGGAAAGCATGGCTATCTTAAGCCGTCTGGAGGGCGTCAGGGTCGCCGCCACATTTATTATGGTTGACCGCAAGGAGCGGGGCAAGGGCGAAAAGCTGGCCATGGAGGAAGTGGAAGAGGAATTTGGCTTCCCCGTCTACTCCGTGGTGGATGTGTACGACATCATCGCCTATCTGGAAGAAAATCCCGCCAACGCCGAAAACGTGGCGCGGATCAAAAACTACCTTGCCGTGAATGGAGCGAACGCATGAGGAGTCTGAACAGCATTCTGGATTTAGGCGTGGACGAGCTGGATGGGCTGATCGCCACCGCCAAGGATATCATTGCCCACCCGGAAAACTACTGGGACAGATGCGCCCACAAGAAGCTGGCGACGCTGTTCTTTGAGCCATCCACCCGCACCCGCCTGAGCTTTGAGGCCGCGATGCTGGAGCTGGGCGGCAGCGTCATCGGCTTCAGCGAGGCCAGTTCTTCCTCCGCCTCCAAGGGCGAAAGCGTGGCGGACACCGCCAAAATTGTCAGCTGCTACGCAGACATCATCGCCATGCGCCACCCCAAAGAGGGCGCACCCTATGTGGCAAGTCAGGCGGCCTCCATCCCCGTCATCAACGCCGGAGACGGCGGCCACAACCACCCCACCCAGACCCTTGCCGACCTGCTGACCATTTCCCGGGAAATGGGGCGGCTGGATAACCTCACCATCGGTCTGTGCGGCGACCTGAAATACGGCCGGACGGTTCACTCCCTGATTGAGGCCATGAGCCGCAACAAGGGCATTCAATTTGTTCTGATTTCCCCGGAAGAGTTGAAAATTCCCGGTTTTATTCGGTATAATGTTTTTGAAAATCAGGGAATCCCCTACACGGAAGTGTCCTCTCTGGAGGAAGCCATGCCCGATCTTGACGTGCTGTACATGACCCGCATCCAGCGGGAGCGCTTTGACGACCCATGGGAATACGAGCGGCTCAAGGACAGCTACGTCCTCGATACCGAGAAAATGAAGCTTGCGAAAGGAAAAATGTGCGTCCTGCACCCCCTGCCCCGTGTCAATGAGATCAGCGTCAAGGTGGACGACGACCCGAGAGCCGCCTATTTCCGTCAGGCGCTGAACGGCAAATATATGCGCATGGCGCTGATCCTGAAGCTTCTGGACGAAGCTGCCCGGAATCCCATGAAGGAAGCCATTGACACGACCGGTCTGGAATACGACCGCGTCTGCCGCAACCCCAAGTGCATCACCCAAACCGAACAGGAGCTTCCCCAGCTGTTCCGCTGCACCGACAAGGCCGCGGACATCCACAGGTGCATCTACTGCGAGCAGAGAGCCTAATCTTTATCCCACAAAAAATGCAGAATGCCGTTGTTTCGGCATTCTGCATTTTTATTTATCCCTTATATCTCGGCTCGCAGGTCAGGTTGACGCCCAGACGCTTGAAGGTCTTTTCGTCCACCGGGGACAAAATCACCGAGGAATGTACCTCGCAGCCCCGCAGCTTGTCCAGCTGCTCCATGGCCAGTTCCGCCATGGGGTTGGTGGCGGCGCAGATGGACAGGGCGATCAGCGTCTCGTCGGTGTGGAGACGGGGATTGCGGTTGCCTAAGTGGTCAACCTTCAGGTGCTGGATGGGATCAAGCACTACCGGGGAAATCAGGTGCAGGCTGTCCCGCATACCCGCCAGCTTCTTCAGCGCGTTCAGCAGCAGCGCCGAGGACGCACCCAGAAGGTCGGAGGTCTTGCCGGTGACGATGGTACCGTCGGGCAGTTCCATGGCGGCGGCAGGCGCGCCGGTCTGCTCCGCCCGCTGCAGGGCGGGGGCGACCACCTTCCGCTCCGCCGGGGTCACACCGGCCTTTTTCATCAGCAGCTCCAACTTGCGCACCGTTTCGTCGCTGCCTTTGCCCTGCTTCTGCTCGCACATGGCCACGTAGTATCTGCGGATGATCTCCTGTCGGGAGGCGAACCGGACGGCTTCGTCATCTACGATGCAGTTGCCCACCATATTCACGCCCATATCCGTGGGGGATTTGTAGGGGCAATGCCCCAGAATCTTCTCAAAAATCGCCACCAGCACAGGGAACGCTTCCACATCCCGGTTGTAGTTGACGGTGGTAACCCCGTAGGCTTCCAGATGGAAGGGGTCGATCATGTTCACGTCATTGAGGTCGGAGGTAGCGGCTTCGTAAGCGATATTTACCGGATGGCGCAGAGGAAGATTCCATATCGGGAATGCTGTCGGTAATGAATGCCGTTAATGAAACGTTGTCCATGGAAGGGATGTGCCGTCTTTATCCCGTTCTTGATTCCAAGATGGGAAAAATCTCCGACAAGCCGGTTTATGAGAGTGCGTTTATGCCGGGCGAAAAGAAAGACTTTACAGCTTGGAAACAACTGCCGTCGGGAGAGTACCGCTTAATTCTGTCGGTGCGCGGTCGCGACGGCAAGGAAGTCAGCAATGCGGACAATGCGGTGAACATTGTACTGTTCTCGCTGAAAGATGAACGTCCGGCTGTGTTTATGGAAACTTTCCTTTATGAAAAGAATACGGAGTTCGATGCGGCTCATCCGGCAATCTTCTATTTCGGCACTTCCATGAAGGACGCATACGTCCTGGTAGATGTTTTCGGGCAGAAAGGCAGATTGGAGAGCCGTACTTTGTCGCTGAACGACTCGATTCTCCGTATGGAATATCCTTATCGGGAAGAGTACGGAGATGGGGTTGCCGTGCAGTTTACTTTTGTAAAGAACGGACTGCTATATACCCGTAGGGTGGAATTGAGGAAACGTCTGCCTGAACGGACGCTGGATATGAAGTGGGAAGTCTTTCGCGACCGTTTGCGTCCGGGGCAGGAAGAAGAGTGGAAGCTGGTCATCAAAACTCCGCAAGGTTTTCCCGCCGCAGCCGAGATGCTGGCAATGATGTACGATGCTTCATTAGACCGGATTTATAGCCGTAACCAGTCATTAAGCGTTTATTACAACCGGTATATTCCTTATTACTATTGGGATATCAGTAATAACAACGGAAAGAGTTATGCTCCTTACTTCCCGGTGAAGTCATGGAGAGTTCCTGCTTGGCGCTTCGACTATTTCTGTTCTCCTTATAACGGGGGGGCGGAAGTACTGCAAATAGTAGAGAACGATGCGGCTCTCTGCGAGCCGGTAATTATGGGGTATGGAGCCACACGGACCAAAATGGAAACAGGACGTGCAGTTGAAGTGAAGTATGTTCCGGTACAGGTAGAAGAAGGAGTGGCAGATGTTGTTTTTGAGTCGGAGACGATTCCGCTTGATGAACAGGCGTTACAGCCTATGGCCGATTTGCGTACTAATTTTGCGGAAACGGCTTTCTTTTATCCTCAGCTACGTACTAATGAACAAGGAGAGGTCGCTTTTTCCTTTACCATGCCGCAGAGTCTGACACGCTGGAATTTCCGCGGTTATTCCCATACTAAGGATATGATGACAGGCATGCTTGACGCTACTGCTGTCACCGCCAAAGAGTTTATGCTTACTCCGAATATGCCCCGCTTTGTACGGGTAGGCGATAAGACACAGATAGCTGCCGGCATTGCCAACCTGACGGGTAAGGCAATAAAAGGCACAGCCGTATTCACCCTTTTCGATCCGATGACGGAGAAGATTATTTCCACCGGTCGCCAGAAGTTCTCGGTGGAAGCCGGAAAGACAGCATCGGTTAG
>ERZ825159.3754-NODE-3754-length-10488-cov-7.389533_pt1 | contig 10488 bp, 8 predicted proteins | sample MGYA00519932_ERZ825159 | MGnify/ENA primary metagenome ERZ825159 (study PRJEB31778, sample SAMEA3449191) | human gut metagenome | biome: human gut; feature: human-associated habitat; material: faeces | place: United Kingdom | collected 2010/2012 ...
TCAAAATCCGTATTACTACCTAGAAAACCTCCTCAGGCCATCATTCCCCGTCACCCGATCTTTCGCCGCGCATGGACTTCGACCGCATTTGGAGGTATCTTCTTCTGGACCATTCCGGAGACGCCCGCGCGCCTCTTCAACAACCACCACCTTCATGACTCATCTCAAGCCCATTGCAGTGCTCGCCCTGATTCTTGCCGCCACGCTCGAGATGCGCGGTCCGATCACGGCCGTAGGCCCGCTCGCAGGGCGCCTTACCTCCGAGCTCGGCCTCTCCGCCTCCGAATACGGCCTTGCGGCCGCCCTTCCGGTTGCGGCCTTCGGGCTCTTCTCGTTCGCCGCCCCGGGCGCAGCCCGCCGCTTCGGACTCTACGGCGCCGTCATCGTCTTTCTCGGCGTGCTTGCCGCCGGCGGATTCGTGCGCACGGCGCCGAGCTATCCCGCGCTCCTTCTCGGCACGCTTCTCATCGGCGTGGGCATCGCCGCCCTCAACGTCCTCATGCCCGTCGTGGTCAAGACGCAGAACGAGGCGAAGACGGGGGCGCTCCTCGGGATCTACACGGGCGTCGTCGGCCTTTCGGGCTCGATCGGCGCACTCACCTCGCATCCGCTCGCGGCCCTCACGGACTTCACCCAGTCGGCCTTCCTCGCGTGGGCCGCCTTCGGCGCCGTCGTCCTCGCCCTCTGGCTCGCAGCCTTCGGCCGCTCGTCGGGCCCCTCCGCCACGCTCCTTCGCGCCCCATCCCTCAGGCGCCATCCCGGCGCATGGGCCGTCACGGCCGTCATGGGACTGCAGTCGCTCCTCATATATACAGTCGCCGCGTGGCTCCCGCCCTATCTCCAGACACAGGGCGTCAGCGCCGACGCCGCAGGCGCTGCCCTCGCCCTCTATCTCGTCTCGGGCCTCCCCGCCTCCATCCTCACCGATCGCTTCATGAAGCACTGCGGTCCCGAATGGGCCTCAGAAGCCCTCATGTCCCTCTCCTATCTTGCAGGCCTCTGGTTCTGGACGCTTGGCGGCCCCTGGATCTTCCTCGGCAGCATCCTTGCGGGCGCCCCTCAGGGCTCCATGCTCTCCGTCGCCTTCATCCTGATGGCAAGGAAGACGCGCTCCTCGGCCCACATGCTCGGACTCTCGGCGCTCAGCCAGGGCGTGGGCTACCTCGGCGCGGGCCTCGGTCCCCTCGTCTTCGCCGCGCTCCTCCCCGCAGGCTGGGGCACCTCGCTCTCCTTCGTCGGATTCATCATCGTCCTCTGGGCCCTCGCAGGCCTTGCGGCCTCCCGCTTTTCGGAAATCCATCCATAAGGATGATCCGTCCGCCCTAAGCCTGCGTTTTCTGTACACTGTCAGCGCCCGGGCGAATCCTCCTGATCCGTCCCGAATCCATTCATCTTCAATACGGTCCGCCTCATCATGTCCCCAATCGAGAAGCTCAGCAGCACCCCGAACCCCGCCGTGCTTCTGTTTGACTTCGAATCCGCTCCAGCCGGACTCGAGGAGTCGCTCGCCGAAACGCTCGGTGCCGTCGTGAAGCTCTCCGCCAACTCGAAGGGCAAGGGCAGGATCGTGATTGAATTTACCAATCTCGACCAGCTCGAGGGCATCGTACACCGGATCCAACAGCAGGGCCATTAAGTCGAAGGGCTTAGGCGACTTCGTGCTTAATAGATATATTCTATAGAGCATACCCATAACGAGGTAGGAGTGTTCCCCGTTTGGTGAGTTGTATGTATTTAAGACAAAACTTAGAATTCGATCCGACTGAAAACCCAACGAACAACCGCAAGTATGTACGCCATTTCTGATATGATGCGCATTTCCCTTGCGCAGTATGTCATCGTATTTCTTGTAACTGTTGTTTCTGCTTTTTTCGTAGGGCAGGATGCAGCCTACACGGCACTGATGGCGGGGCTCGCTTACGCGGTCCCGACGACGCTCCTCGCGTTGTTTTTGGTGCTGCCGAAATTTTTGACGGCGTACAGCCCCAGTGCTGTCGCAGTGCTCGGAGGGGAGTTTGTCAAGATCCTGGTTGTCGTGCTTCTTTTGGGGCTGATGGTCGGGTACTACGAAAACCTTCATTGGCCCGCCTTTATCTTCACGATAATTGCGGTGGCGAACAGTTACTTCATCGTGCTGTTCAAGAGACATTAAGGATCGGTATCCATGGCAGCAGAAGCCCTTACCGCTACTGAGTATATTAAACATCACATGGCCCACCTGGCTTCCGCGCATCAGGGGTCCGTTGTTGATTTTTCTATCGTGAACTACGACACCATCTTCTTCTCCGTGTTGATGCTGGCTGTCATGTTCTTCCTTCTGCGAGCCGGTGCTAAGAAGGCTACTTCCGGTGTCCCCGGAAAGATGCAGTGTGCAGTCGAAATGCTGGTGGAAATGGTCAACAACCAGGCCAAGAACATCGTGCACGGCGACCGCACCTTCGTGGCTCCGCTGGCTTTAACCGTGTTCTGCTGGGTCGCGTTGATGAACTCCATCGACTTGATTCCGGTTGACCTGTTCCCCGCGATTGCTGGTCTGATCGGCCTCGATCACCTCCGTCCGCTGCCGACTGCTGACCTCAACGGCCCGCTCGGCATGTCGTTGGGCGTGCTCCTCCTTCTCTTCTACTACGGCGTGAAGGTCAAGGGCCTCGGCGGGGCGGCTGAGGTAGTAGCCCTGCAGCAGGTCCACGCCCAGACCGATGACGGTGCGCAGCTGGGCCTCAGTCTCAATGCCCTCGGCGATGAGCTGCATACTGCGGGCGTGGGCGTAAGCCACAATGTTGGAGACGATCTGCTGCTTATCACGGTCGGTGTCGATCCCGCGCACAATGGAAATGTCGATCTTGATGTACCGGGGCGATAGCTCCAGCAGGTTCAGCTCGTTGCTGTAGCCGCTGCCGTAGTCATCCAGCGCAAAGGAGCCGGAGAAGCCCGGAACGTTCCGCTTCCGTTCCAGACATGCGCGGTCCAGATCTTCCTGTTCGGTGATCTCCACCACCAGCCGCTTGAGCAGCTCGGGGTAGCGCTGAGCATATTCCTCCACGTCCTCAACCGTCAGGCTGACATTGGCGATGGAGTTGATGAAGAGCAGGGCATCGCTCTGGAGCAGGCCCTGTGCCTGCAGGCGCTGGAAGATCTCGCTGGAATGGAACACAGTGATCCGTTCGATCTCATACAGGCGGCCTGTCTCATGGGCCAGCTGCATGACCTGAGCGGGGGAGTGCAGGGTGGGCAGATCGACCCGCATGAGGGCCTCGTAGGCTGCGACCCGGCCGCTGCGGGCAGAGTAGATGGGCTGGAAGTGGTAGGACACCAGCTCCTCCTGCAGCAGGAGCTCAAAGTCCTGCTGGGTCTGGGCGGCGTATGCCTCCTGATGGTAGCTGCCGATATCAAAATCACACATGCGGCCCTTGTGGGAATGCTTGACCTGATACATGGCAAAGTCGGCATATTTTTTCAGGGTGAGCAGGTCGTGGCCGTCCGTGGGGTACCAGGCAATGCCGCCCGAGATGCTGATGTGCAGCTGCTTGCCGTTGGGCAGGATGGACACGCTGCGCTGCAGGGCGGCACTCAGCAGCTCCAGCTGGGCGCGGAGCTGCTTGCGATCCTGGTAGCCATAGAAGAAGATCAGGAACTCATCGCCCGAAAGGCGGGAGCAGATGGTGTTGGCGGGCGTATTGGCCGCAAAGCACTGGCCGGTCTGGCGGATGTACTGGTCGCCCCAGTCGTGGCCGTAGGTGTCGTTGATCTGCTTGAGGTTGTCCAGATCCATCATCAGCAGGGCGGCACAGCCCAGCTTTTCGGGCTGCTGGAACAGCGCTTCACAGGCGCGGTCAAAGGCACGGCGGCGGTACAGGCCGGTCAGGGTATCGTAATCGCGCTCGTGCTCAATGCGCTGCTGCTCCAGCACCGTGGTGGTCATATCCTCAGCCAGACCCACCTCGGAGGCGTTTTCGCCCAGGATATGGGTGATACGCAGGGTGATGTAGTGGGTGCTGCCGTCGGGCTGGGGGATGGCAAAGACCTTGTTGTTGGCCGGGGACAGGCGGTAGAACCACCGCTGCTCCAGTGTGCCCATCAGGGCGCGGAAAGCCTTTGGCGTGAGCGGATCGGGCTGCTCCTGTGCAAGGCCCAGCATGGAGAAGAAGTTATCAGTCACATAAACGCTGTCATCGCGCAGCTCATAGCCGCCCAGCTCCGCGCTGGCCAATTTCATAATGCGCAAAAAGCGGGTGGAGGAGTCCAGCACGTCTTTGCTCAGCTGGGTGAAGGCGGAGGAAAACTGATCCAGCTCCCGGATGCCGGTGGCGGAAAGATGCGGGATGGCGGAGGAATCCGCTTCGGCAGCGGCTACCTCGGCCGAGAGCTTGGCAACGGGCCGGGCCAGCCGCCTGCTGATCAGCCAGCTGCAAACAATGCCAACGGCCAGCGTGATCAGCATGATGAAGGAGAACAGCTGCTGCAGCCGCTGGGCGAAAGCAAAGAGCTGCACCGCGGGAACGGAGCCCACGAGAAGCCAGTGCTCGCCCGAGAAAGGGGCGTTCCGGCTGTAGAGGTTCAAGGGGGAGACCGAAGCAATGTAGAGGGCATTGCTGAAGAGGTAGCGGTGGGTATGGGCACTGTGGAGGCGCAGCGTAAGGCTTTCGTCCGCAGAACCCGGCTGCCCGTCGAAGTGGGAACGGAGCACCGGACGCAGCTGCAGTTCAGAGGCAGAGAGCTCCTCCGTACCGGTCACGGCAAGGAAATAGGTGCCGTTGTTCTGCAGCTCAGAGCAGGGCAGGTTCTCCCACAGGTAGTCGGCCAGCAGTTCCACGCCGATCACGCCGTAAACGGTGCCGTCCGGCAGGATCAGGGGCTGGCTGTAGGCAATGGCCTCGTGGGTGTCCCCGGGCATCGGATAGGATTGTGAGGTCCAGTGGCCATAATCGGAGGCGGCAAGGCTGGCTCCGTCTTTATAGGCGGCCTGGAAAGGGGGATAAAGGAAGCCCCGGTTTCCCAGTGCCCGGTAACGGATGGTGGGGGACCAGCTGTTGTCCGTGGCAATGGAGAGGGACTGCACCAGCTGGGCCGGTGCCCGCACAAAGGTCAGGTCGGCGTTGCGCTGGGAGGGAGCGGCATCCGGGTCAAGATCCCGCAGGTAGATGGCGGGCAGCCGGCTGTCCTGCTTCCGCTTGTCCAGATCATGGGTGTTCAGGATAAGGAACACGCCGGTCACCGACTTGATGCGCAGGGTGCTGATGAGCTCCGGCGCGGCGGCTTCCAGCAGGGGATAGGCCGCGTCGCTGCTGCTGTCCAGCGTGCTCAGGCTGATCTCTCCCTCGTCCAGAAGCTGCTGGGTCAGGCCATTGATGGCATCGGAAAGGCTGGTCAGCTCCTGTGCATCGTGGAAGATGGACTGAAGATACCGGCTGCGGTTGTCCACCTGCATGGCAAGGATATCCTCGGCGTTCTGGTTCAGCTGGGGGCCAAGCCGGGTGGCGTGGGCGGCAAAGGTCAGCAGCAGGATCTCCACCGCCAGCACAGCCAGCAGGGAGAAAAGGATGGTGCCGAAGATAGAATGGCCCGTCTGAGGGGCCTTTTGTCTGTGCGGCTTGCGGTTCTGCATCTGAGGGTCTCTCCTTTTGTGGTTGTTCCAAGGGCATCTCAGCCCGCAAAGGCGCTGAGAGCGGCCAGAGTCTGGTCGTACCAGGCATCAAAATAGGCGTCGGTCAGGAACTCGGTTTCGGCTTCCTCGGGGGTCTGCCCGGCAGCCAGCCGCTCCAGCACCGTGGCACGGTCGGCAGTGACACGGTCCTCCAGCGCGTACTGCAGGGTATTGCGGGCGCTCAAGGCAGCCGGGAAGGCATGGGTGGTGTAGAGCTTGCTGCGATCGATGGCATCAATGGACAGGCTCAGCACCTTGTGGATACTCTCGGAGACCGTCAGGCCGCTGTTCTCAAGGGCGGACATGCTGTTGGCGGCATAGGTCACGGGCATATAGCCGGACTGCACCGAGAACTGCAGGTTGTTTTCCGGCTGGGTGAACCATTTCAGGAAGGCAACGCAGGCACTGATCTCGTCCTCGGTGCCCGGGATGACTACCATGCCGGCCCCCTGCTGGACGGCCACCGGCTCACAGCCTGCAAAGCTGGGGCAGGGCAGCGCGGCCATTTCGATGCCGTGGCTCTCGGTGTCGCTGGTCAGCACCTGGGTGGGGAAGAAGGAAGCGCTGGAGGAGGAACCGACATAGGCCAGCAGGCTGCCGATCTTGATATCGTCGCTGCGGAACTTGCCGCTGGCACTGCACCAGCCCTTGATGTAGGGGACATAGTAGTTATCCCACAGCTTGCGGAGGGTCGGCTTGTCAAAGCGCAGGGTCATCACGCCGTTCTCGGCATCAAAGATGGTCGTACCCAGTTCTTGTGCGCCGCAGAGCAGGTAATTGGTCAGCGCGTCGCGGCCATACAGGGCCTTGCCGTCGTTGGGCGCAGCCGTCTGGGCATCGGTCCAGTCGTAGTATTTGTGTGCGGCCTCGTTCAGCCCCTCCACGGTGGAAAGATCCGCATAGGTCACGCCCGTGGCCTTGGCAAAGGGAGCAAAGTCGGTGACGTTCAGGTAGAGCAGCTCAGTGGACTTTGCTATGGGAAAGACCTTGAGCTCCCCGTTGTTCATCAGGTCACCCTCTTCGAGAAACCCGGCGATATAGGCGGACTTCTCTTTTTCGGTCAGGTAGGGACTCAGGTCAACGGCAAGGCCCATCTGATCCAGCGTAAAGGCGGTGTCCGCGTAGGAGGAGACGATGTTGGGCAGCTTCTCGGCACCCACCTTGCCCTCGGCGACGGCCAGCACGCTGGTCTCCAGGTCGTTCACGCTGCCCTGACTGGAGCTTTCGACCCGGATGTTCTTCTCTTTGCCCACGGTGGAGTTGAACTGCTCCACCAGCTGGTTGAAGCATTCCAGCTGATCGCCGTTGTAGTAGGTCCAGATCGTGATGGTGGTGGGCAGCTTGCTTCGGCCGCAGGCAGTGCCGCCCAGCGCCACGGCGGCGCACAGCAGCAGACTGACGGCAGAACGAAGGATTCGTTTCATTACATTATCTCTCCCATTCCGACAAAACGGCTCACGGAAAAACGGCGCGTCCTGTCGTTTCTGAAATGATACCAGACGAAGACATTGTAACACTTTTTCGGGGCGGGGGCTACTGATTTTTGAAAAAACACCCGAAAGCAGACGAAAAAAGAAAGAATCTCTGGCCAGCGCTTCCATTTTTCGTAAAGTCCGGATATAATACAAGCATAAAATACAACAAAAAGAACGGGAGAGCTTATGGCGCAGAAGAAGGACGAGGGCCTGAACGGCAACGAAAAGATCGAACAGGCGGTCTGCCAGTTACAGCAGGAGCCTACACAGGAGCAGCTGGCGCATACCCTGACCGTGATCCGGCGGAGGATGCGGGAAAACGGACAGGTCGTGGTGGCGGTGGAGCCGAACCCGGCCGGTGAGCAGATGCAGCTGCGGGCCCTCCGCACGGCCGATGGGGCCAGCTGGTGGTATGCCTTTACCAGCTTTGAAGAAGAAATGAAGGGTGCGGAAGCGGTGCAGTCTACCTTTCTGGTGGAGCTTGAAAAACTGTTGGATGCCGCACTGCAGGTGCCGGAGATCCAGGGCATCATCCTGAACCCATGGAACCGCACCATCCAGCTGGACAAGACCCTGCTCCGGATCATCAAGGGATAAACACGAAAGGACCCGCCTGCCGCATTTTGGTGCGCGCAGACGGGCCCTTTTTATATGGTAAAGGAAGAAGGAGAATGGCAGATCAGGCAGCGTCGGTGCGGTTCTTCTTGAGCAGGCTCAGGATCACGGCACCCACCACGCTGCCAGCGGCCAGAGCCACGCAGTAGAGCAGGGCATGATCGACCACGGGGAACACGAAGATGCCGCCGTGGGGAGCGCGCAGGGCGCAGCCGAAGGTCATGGAGAGAGCACCGGCCAGCGCGGCACCGGCCACACAGCTGGGCAGGACGCGCAGCGGGTCGGCGGCGGCGTAGGGGATGGCACCCTCGGTGACAAAGCACAGGCCCATGACGTAATTCACGATGCCGTTGCGGCGCTCGTCAGGGGTCCACTTCTTGGGGCAGAAGGTGGTGGAGAGGGCAATCGCAATGGGAGGAACCATGCCGCCCACCATGACAGCGGCCATGACCTCGTAGTTGCCGGAGGCCAGTGCGGCAGTGCCAAAGACGTAGGCTGCCTTGTTGAAGGGGCCGCCCATATCAATGCTCATCATAACAGCAGAGACAGCGCCCAGCAGGATGGCAGAGGTGCCGCCCAGGGAGTTCAGCCAGTTGGTGATAAAGTCGTTGATGATGCCCATGACCGGGTTGATGCCGCACATGAACACGCCCATCACAAACACACCGCCCAGCGGGTAGATCAGCATGGGGCGCAGGCCGCTGACGCTTTTTGGGAGCTTTTCGGTGATCTTTTTCAGGAAAAGGACTACATAACCGGCCACAAAGCCAGCCAGCAAGGCAGCCAGGAAACCACCGGAAACGCCATCCACCTGGCAGTTCAGCAGGCCGGTAAAGTTAGTGCCGTTCATAGCCAGCACACCGCCGGCAAAGCCGACAGCCAAAGCGGGTTCACCGGCAATGGAAATGGCAACGTAAGAAGCCAGGATGGGCAACATGTAGTTGAATACAGCGGAGCCGACCGTCTTAAAGAATGCGGCAGCCGGGGTGTTCATGCCAAAGTTGGCGGGGTCAATGCTGTAATCATCCAGCAGGTAAGCAATGGCAATCATGATGCCGCCGCCCACAACAAAGGGGATCATGTGGGAGATACCATACATCAGGTGCTTGTACAGGGTGTGGCCAAGGCTGTCCTTTGCGGAACCGCCCCGGTTCTGCTCCAGCAGGTTCTTGTCAGATTCGCGCACGGTGGAATGGAACACCGGAACATTGCCGTCCAAAACGCTCTGCAGCAGCTGCTCCGGCTTATGGATGCCATCATCCACATGGGCGAACAGCACCGGCTTGCCGTCAAAGCGGGCGGTCTCTACCTTTTTCTCTGCTGCCACGATGATGCCGTCGCAAGCGGCGATCTCGGCACGGGTCAGGATGTTCTTTGCGCCGTCCGAACCGTTGGTCTCCACCTTGGTGGGCAGACCCAGCTTGTCACCGGCCTTGGTCAGCGCCTCGGCAGCCATGTAGGTGTGAGCGATGCCGTTGACGCAGGCCGTCACCGCCAGGATGCGGTAACCATTCTGGGGCAGCTGCTGCTGGGTAAAGCTCTCGGCACCAAACTGGGCTTCCTCCTGCGCGTCGATGCAGTCCAGAAACTCCTTGGGGGTCTTGGCAGCCTTAAGCTTTTCCACAAAATCCTCGTTCATCAGCATCTGCATCATGCGGGCCAGCATGTCCACATGCAGGCTGCCGTTTTCCGGCGCTGCAATGGCAAACAGCAGGTCGGTGGTGCCGTCATCCTCGGCGTTGTACTGCACCGGGGTGCTCAGCCGCAGGGCGGCCAGGCTGGGGCGGGTGACCACATCGGTCTTGGCGTGGGGCACCGTGATGCCGTTGTCCACATAGGTAGAGCCCTCGGCCTCGCGGGCGTAGAGGGCCTTTTTGTAGGCATCCTTGTCGGTGATGTTGCCATGGGTGGCCTGCAGCTCCACCAGACGGCTCAGGATCTCCTCCTGTGTTTGCAGCGCCTCGTCCAGCGCAATGGACTGTGTGGTAAATAACTCGGTGATACGCATAATCTTTCCTTCCTTGTTCCTTTTATCCTATCAAAGCTGCGCCAGCAGCTCGTCGATCTTCTCCTTTGTGGCAAGCCCAAGGCTGAACGCCGTTGCGCTGCCGCAGGCGGTGCCCAGACGCAGCGACTGCGCGTAGCTGCCGCTTTGCAGATACCCAGCCACAAAACCGGCTACCATGCTATCGCCTGCGCCCACGCTGTTGACCACCCTGCCCTTGGGGCAGCCGATGCGGTGGGTCTGGCCTTCCTCGTCCAGCAGCAGGGCACCGTCGCCCGCCATGCTCACCAGCACATTGCGGGCACCCTTTTCCTGCAGGGTGCGGGCCGCTGCCGCGATCTCTTCATCCGTGTGCAGCTCCCTGCCCACGATCTCGCCCAGCTCGTGGTTGTTGGGCTTGATGAGGAAGGGGTGGTAGGGCAGCACGTTCACCAGCAGGGCGCGGGTGGCGTCCACCACACAGCGCACGCCCCGGCCGTCCAGCCGGGCCAGCAGCCGCTCGTACACGTCCTGCGGCAGGCTGGCGGGGATGCTGCCGGCCAAAATCAGCACGTCATTTTCGGTCAGGCTGTCCAGCTTTTCTTCCAGCTGGTGCAGGGCCTCGTCCGGGATGTCCGGCCCAGCTCCGTTCAGCTCGGTCTCCTGCCCCGCCTTGATCTTGACATTGATGCGGGTCATGCCGTTTTCCAGATGCACAAAGTCGGTGTGCAGGCCCTGCGCGGCCAGACCGCGCTCCAGCCAGGCACCGG